>Ga0193726_1000315_pt1 | contig 57925 bp, 60 predicted proteins | sample H2c1metaG_FD_144928 | JGI IMG/M metagenome (GOLD analysis project Ga0193726, IMG submission 144928) | Soil microbial communities from a riparian zone of the East river system, Colorado, United States - H2c1 | ecosystem: Environmental > Terrestrial > Soil > Riparian zone | place: USA: East River... | reverse complement strand
TGCCATGTGTGCGAGACACAGCCGCAGGCGCCGCATCCGACTGGTTCGGGTTACCCCTTGCCAGCCAAGCTTTCGCTCTGTCCCACTTCAGTAACGCCTCTAGAAGCGCCCCCTCGTTGGACAGGACCTGATCAAAATAGTCGAGGTTTGGGGGACGGGGATAGGTATACATTCACAAGTTCGTGAACAAGCGTACCGCCGAGTCAAGCCCGCGCTTTCCGCAGCGTCGCGAGCACGATGTCCGAGGCGCGCACGCTCGGCGATTGCCCTGTCGACATGATCGCATCCAGCCGAGCAAAGGCTTCGAGCTGCCGCCTCCGCTGCGGCGTATCGCTGAGCACGTCACGCAACGCGGGTGCGAGTTTTGCAGGGATGGCATCCCGCTGCATGAATTCCGGCACGACGTTCTCGCCGACGACCAGGTTGGCGAGAATGACCGAGGGCGTTCGCGCCAGGCTGAGCGCAATCCACATCTCGACCGGACCGGCCCGGTAGGCGCCGACCATCGGCACCCCGGCAAGCGCAAGCTCGAGCGTTACGGTGCCCGACTTGGCGAATGCCGCGTGGGCGATCCGGAACGCCGCTTTCTTTTCCTGCTCGCCGACGGCGATGCGCGGCTGTACCGGCCAGTTCGCGATGCCTTCGCGAACCGCGTCGAGCAGATGCGGCATGGTCGGCAGCACCAGCTCGAACGGCACATTGTGGCCTTGCAGCACTCGCAGGGTGTCGCCGAACACCGCCATGTGATGCCTGATTTCGCTGCGGCGGCTGCCCGGCAGCACCAGCAGCACCGGCGGTTGCTCGTCGCGGCGCTTTTGCTCCTCGGCAGAGGGCCGGAGCGTGTCGATCTGCTCGATCAGCGGATGCCCGACATAGGTGCACGGCGGGCCGCCTAGCCTGCGATACGCCTCGGGCTCGAACGGCAGCAGCGCCAGCACGTGATCGATATAACGGCGCATGGCGCGGGCGCGGCCCGGCCGCCATGCCCATACCGTGGGCGCCACATAGTCGACGATCGGAATCGCAGGCGCGCGCGCCCGGACCCGCCGCGCCACCCGATGGGTAAAATCCGGACTGTCGATGATGATCAGAATATCGGGAGCCGCCTCGATGACCGCGTCCGTGGTTTCACGGATGCGCGCCAAGATCATCGGCAGCTTTCGCGCCACCGCGGTGAACCCCATGATCGACAATTCCTCGATCGGAAACCGCGACGCCAGCCCCTCGCGCGCCATGGTCAGTCCGCCAACGCCTTCAAACCGCACCGCGCCGCCGAGCCGCTGCCGCAGCACCTTCATCAGGCTGGCGCCGAGCCGATCCGCCGATTCTTCCGTCGCGATCAAAAATATTTTTCGCGGGATCATGGAGACTGGCTTCGCCGCCATCACGCGGGCAAACCGACGACAAAGAGACTGGCTTTGTCCGCCGCCTCGACCATGAGCTGCGGTTCGGCGACGATGGTATGGCCGGCGAGAATGGCAATGCCGGCCAACCCAGCCGCGGCGGCGCCTTCGATGGTTCGCGGCCCCAGCGTCGGCAGGTCGAAACGCAAATCCTGTCCGCTCTTCGGCACCTTCACCAGCACGCCGCGCGAAGCCTTGGCGCGAACGCGTCCCTCGCCACGCAACCGCGCAACCCGCGCCAGCAACCCGTCGGTGCCTTCGATATCTTCCACGCCGAGTACGTGACCGTCGATCACGATGGCGGCCTGCCCGATGTCGAACGGACTGAGCGCGCGCAACACCTCCCTGCCCTTGGCAATATCGGCACTGGCGTCTTCGGTCGGAACGGCGCGGGTCAGGCAACCCGCGGGCATCAGCAAATCCGGCGCGACGTCCTTGATTCCGACCATCCGGAATCCATCCTTTTCAAGAATGCGGCCGACACTGGACAACAGATGATCGTCGCCGCCACGGAACGCCTTCAACACGCTCGCCATGGCGCGAATGGTTTTCCAGTCGAGACGAATTTCGGAAAGTGCCGGCCGTACCAGCGCGCCGATGAAAACCAGGTCGCGGCAATTTTCAGCCCGCAGCAGATTCGCAAGCCGGCCGAGTTGCCCGATTGAAATCCAGTGGTGACGAAAGCGCGCGACTTGCATAGGATCGCAGACGCCTCTCAACGCGAAGAAAACCGGACTGATACTGCGCGCGACCAGGGAATCCGCCACCGCGAATGGCAGCGTGCCGCCTGCCGCGATCACGCCGATGGGGGATGAAATCTGCAAAGCCTGATTGGTCATGGCCCGCCCGGCGACCCCGCGATCAAGACTTGTTGCCGTCACCCGAGGGCAGACACAGCGCGCGGTGCTTGCCGTCGCCGATGAACGCCAGAATCTCCGCGATCGCGGGATCGTCGGCCGCGAGATGCTGGACATCGTTCAGGCGTTCGGCAAACACGCCCGGCCCGTGAAACAGCTTTTGATAGAACGAGCGTACCACGGCGAGCCGCTCGCGCGTGAATTTGCGTCGCTTCATGCCGATGATATTGAGGCCTTCGAGGCTGGCATACTGCCCGTTCACCAGCCCGAACGGAATCACGTCGCCGCGCACGCCGCAGACGCCGCCGACCATCACCTGCGGTCCGACCCGGGTGTGCTGATGCACCGCGGAGAGCCCGCCGATGAAAACAAAATCGCCGATTTCACAGTGGCCGCCTAATGTCGCGGAGGTCGCAAAAATCACGTCATCGCCGACCTGGCAATCGTGGCCGACATGGCTGCAGTTCATGAAGTATCCGCGGTTACCGACCCGGGTGATACCGCCGCCGGCCACGGTGCCGGCATTCATGGTCACCGACTCCCTCAAGGTGCAGCCCTCGCCGATCTGAAGTTTTGTCAACTCGCCGCGATAGCTCAGCGACTGCGGGGGCGTTCCCAGCGAGACGAAGGGATAGATGGTGCAGCCGGCGCCGATGGTCGTTTGCGCGGTGACGTGCACGTGCCCGATCAGCCGGCAATCGGGCCCGATCACGACATCCGGGCCGACGATGCAATACGGACCGATCGACGTGCCCTCGCCGATCACAGCGCCGTCTTCAATCCGCGCGGTGGGATCGATCCTGCTCATCGAATGGTCCAGCATCAGCCAATGTCGCTACATAGGAATATTTCGGGTTTTCCGCTGGTTAGCCCGTGATTCCGAACCTGTCCAGTGACGGTTGGTTTCGCCGTGTTTCGGTACCTGGGGCTGATGAATTCAGGTTGAGGCGGCGATACATCTGGATTTTTGGGTGCCATTGGCGTATAGCGCCATAGTGCCTGCGCAATTGATCACCGTCGCCGAAACGCCGTTATTCCAACGCCAAGCCAAGGATGTTTGGGACGAGAACGAACGCGAAGATTTTGTGAATTTCATTGCGCGCAATCCTGAGGCGGGCGACGTCATCGCCGACACGGGCGGGGTTCGCAAGGTGCGCTGGGGACGTGGCGGCAGCGGCAAACGCGGCGGCGCGCGCGTGATCTACTTCTACCGGGACGCGGATCTCCCGCTTTACCTGTTGATGATCTACGCGAAGGCGCGGCAAGAAGATCTAAGCGCCGATGAGAAACGCGCAGTGCGCAAGCTGGTCGGGATTTTGAAGAGCTAGAGCGACGAAGGATGAAGGTTATGGCGAAGTTTGCAAAGGAGCTGATCACGAGTTTGACGCAGGCGGCGAAACACGCACGCGGCGGCAAGGTGAAAGGCATGCGCGTAACAGCCGTCGAGTTGCCGGACGTGAAAGCCATTCGGCGCTCGCTGCGCATGTCGCAAAACCGTTTCTCGGCCGCCTACCGCATCCCGCTCGCGACGCTGAAGAACTGGGAACAGGGGCGCCGCCATCCCGACGCCCCGGCGGCAGCCTATCTGCTCGCCATCAAGCGAAAGCCAAAGGAAATCAGGGAAGCCGTGGCACACTGAAGTGCGCCGGTTTACCATGCAAACCGTGGTCCACGAATGTGGAGAGTCTCATGGCCGAGTACAAAGCCAAGCGTAACCCGGATCGCTGCCCTTCTCACCCCGGAGCGGTTCTGGATGACATCATGCCTTCGTTAGGCAAGCCGAAGGCTGAGATCGCCCGGTTGCTCGGAATTTCCCGCCAGCACCTTCACGAAATCCTTGAAGAGAAGAAGCCCGTTAGCCCCAACGTAGCAGCCAGGATCGGCAAGCTTATCGGCAACGGGCCGGCCATCTGGCTCCGCCTGCAGGCAGCTTACGATGCTTGGCATGCGGAGCGAGAGGTGGATGTGAGCAAGATTCCAACTTTAGAGCAGGCATAGATGCTGGCCCAACTCGGGCATGCAGGGCCGGACGGGCGCGCGAAACGGATGAATTTGGAATCCAGTGGCGGCCGGCCCTACTCAGCCTTGATGCCCGCGGACTTGATCACCCTCGCCCACTTTTCGGTAGCATCTGAGATGATCGCGCCGAATTCCGCAGGCGAGCCCCCAAGCACGGTGCCGCCCAGCTCAACGATCCGGGCTTTGACTTTGGCGTCAGTGAGGCCGGCGTTGAGCTCCTTGTTCAGCAACTCGATGATGTCGGCCGGGGTGTTCTTTGGCGCGCCAATGCCTGCAAAACCGCTGGCCTCATAACCAGGGACGAAGTCTGCCACCGTTGGAATGTCCGGCAACACGTCCAGACGGGTCGCGGTCGTTACCGCGAGCGCGCGCAGCTTGCCGGCCTTGATGTGTTCGATCGACTCCGACACCGGACTGAAAATCACATGCAGGTGGCCGCCGACCAGATCGGTGGTCGCAGGCCCGCCGCCGCGATACGGGACGTGGACCAGATCCACGCCGGCCATCATCTTGAAGAGTTCGCAACCGATGTTTTGCGGGGTGCCGGGGCCGGCCGACCCGTAGTTGATCTTGCCCGGGTTGGCCTTGGCGTAAGCGATGAATTCAGGGATCGTCGTGGCGGGAACCGACGGATGCACCACGACGACGTATGCCAGCCGCGCGGCGCAGATAACCGGCGCGATGTCCCGGATGAAGTCGAAATTGAGATTGCTGTAGAGCGCGGCATTGATCGCATGCGGGGTCACAACTTGCAGCAGTGTGTAGCCATCCGCGGGCGCTTTGGCGACCGCCTCGGTTCCGATGTTGCCGCTGGCGCCGGCGCGGTTCTCAACGATGAATTGCTGGCCGAGGCGATCCGACAGCCATTGACCCATCAGGCGCGCCTGGATGTCGGTAGCCCCGCCGGCGGCAAAGCCGACGACGATGCGCACCGGCCGTGACGGCCAGGCTTGCGCCCGCGCAATGCGAGGCATGGCCGGCAACGCAGCGGCACCCGCGGCCAGTGCCAAGAATGTGCGGCGGGGAAATTTCATGATGCTCCCTCCACGATCTGCGGCTCACGTCGCGGACATGCAGTCCAACCGGACGCGCTTAGGGGAACAGACTACATCCGTCTTGTGAGGAGGTGGAAGGGGTCAATGCCTCCTCGTGGCCCGCAGCCGACCTTGGGCGACGGCGCCGCGAAGGGCAACATGGTTACGCGCTCCGCTACCAAAGGGCACCTTTCTAGGCCAGGCCGGACCCTCAATCGAATTGACTGGGCGTCGCCGGGCATGATTGTTGGACCAGATCTCCTCAAAACCCGAGTGCCGCGCCCATGCCCAAGCTCTACGAAGCCCTCGCAGAAGCCTTCCTTGCGGAAGGAGTCGACACGCAGTTCGTCCTGATGGGCGACGGCAACATGCACTGGTGCACCGCCTTTGCGAAACTGCCCGGCGTGCACACTGTCCACGTCAGGCACGAGCACGCAACCGTCGCGGCGGCCACGGCTTACAACGTCGCGACCGGCAAGATCGCCGTTGCCTCGGTCACGTGCGGTCCCGGTGTGACCCAGTTAATGACGGCGCTGCCGGCCGCGGTTCGCGCCCGCCTGCCGATGGTGGTGTTCGCCGGCGAGTCGCCGATCAACGCCAAATTCTACAATCAGGCGATCGATCAGGCGCCGCTCGTGGCTGCGACCGGCGCGAAATACATCGCGGCGCACAGCGTGCCGCGCATGATGGACTACGTGCGCGAGGCCTTCCACATCGCGAAGGTCGAGCGTTGCCCCGTGGTGCTCGGCGTTCCCTACGACCTGCAGAAGGTCGAATACATGGCGAACCAGCCCTACGAGACCTCGGCGATGTATCAGCCCAAGGTCGGGCGCATGCATCCCGATCCCCAAGTGGTGGCCGAAGCGGTCGAGCGGCTGGCCGCGGCAAAGCGGCCGATCATCCTCGGTGGCCGTGGCGTGCTATGGTCCGGCTCGCGCGATGCGGTGATCAAGCTCGCCGACCGCTGCGGCGCGCTTCTCTCCAACACGCTGCCCGCGCGCGGCCTCTTCCACGACCATCCGTTCGGGCTCGGCATCACCGGCAGCTATTTCACGGCGTTGGGCAAGGAAATGTACGAGTCGGCAGACGTCGTGCTCGCGGTCGGTACCAGCCTGTCGTACTACATCGGACACCGGGCCTTCTTTCCAAAGACCTGCAAGATTCAGCTGGATAATGCCCCGCGCGGCTTGCGCGATGGTCAGGCGGCCGCCGACCTCTACATCCGATCGGACGCGCTGGTCGGCGTCAAGGCGATCCTCGCCGGCCTCGACAACAAGCTGGGCGTTGGCAAACCGACGGCGGCGGCGATACGCTCGGAAGAACTCGCGCACCGCATCGCGACCGAGCCCGCAGATTCCGAGCCATTCGACATCGAGCCCGGCGTGCTGGACCCCCGCGCGGTCGTCGAAGCAATCGACAAGGTCGTTCCCAAGGATTGGGACGTCGTCGTCGGCGGCGGCCATCAGGCCTATTTCCCCGCGCAGATGGTTGGCAGGCCGGCGGAGCGTTATACGACCGTCCGCGAATTCGGCGCGGTCGGTAACGGCCTGTCCTATGCGCTCGGAGTTGCGGCTGCGCGCCGGCAGGGCCACGAGGGAAAGATCGTGCTGTTCGAAGGCGACGGCGGGCTCTTGTTCCACATCCAGGAGCTCGAGACGCTCAAGCGTCAAGGATATCGCATCCTGATCTGCGCGATGAACGACGGCGGATACGGCTCGGAGTTTCACAAGCTGCGCGCCGACGGCATCGACGATCATTTGGCTGTCTTCGGCCGGCCGCCGCTCGAAGCCATCGCACGCGGCTTCGGCCTGCGCGGCCACGAGATACGCGACCTGTCGGTCATCCCAAAACTGTTCGCCGACTTCGCCGCGCAGGGGACCAGCGAACTATGGAACATCCAGATCTCGGATCAGGTCACCGCCCCGGTGATCCGCCAGACCATCAAGCGCGGCCACGGCAATATGTGAGCATTCTGGCAGGTGGTCGCTAACGGCTCGCGCCGACGGTGGGCGATGTCACCGGACTGAAAATCACTTGCAGGTGGCCGCCGATCAGATCGGTGGTCGCAGGCGCGCCGCCGCGATACGGGACGTGGACCAAATCCACGCCGGCCATCATCTTGGGACGGCCCAACGCCTGGTCGACGGTCGCCTTTGGGATCAGGCTATTATTGGGCGTTCATGAGTACGCCCGTGTCTACGCCGGCCGCATCAGTTTCAGCACTTGCCCGCAAGCGCCGTCGCTTCCAGCTGAGCTCCCTGAGCGTCGCAAAAGCCGGAAAATCCGATGCCCACTTCATGGCCGCCGAAGATCGGATTCTCGCCCTTTGCCGGCGTGTGTTCCTGATTGAGGATCTGGCCTTTCCAGCGGCCGTTCGCCGAGGTGTAGGTGCCGAGATAGTAGAAAAATGCGTCGCCGCCGAGAATGCGGCCGTCATTGAGCAGCATCACCCCGGTCAGGCCGCCATCGACGCCGTCGAGCAGCCGGATGTGAATGGAATACAGCCCGTTGACGATGCCGCCCTCGCCCACCGCTGCAACAGGAGCGACAATCTCGTCGTCGATCGGCGTCATCACCGATTGAAAGACCGCGCCGGGCATCTGCGGCGAGCCGCCCTTGAAGCGATAAATTTCGCCGTCGGCGCTGCCCCGGACATCGATTTTGGCAATATCGGCACCCAACAGCGATTTGTAGTTCGGGTCTTCATTGTGGCGATGGCTGGTGATCTCGGAAGTAACAACGCCGTCGGCCTCCTCATAGGTGCCGTAATGCGCGAATGCCGAATTGCCGCCGAGCATCTTGCCGGCATGCGCGTACATCACGCTGCGGCCGACCGCGTCGTCGACCTGAAACCTGACCTTGTAAAACCCTTCCAGCAACGAACCCGTCCCCCGACCAATCGGTCCCTTGTCAGTCCGTCAGCATCGCGCCGACATCGGCCTCGGCGACGGTAGCGCCGTTCACCCTGGCATCGCCGTGAAACCACCACATGGTCTTGCGGCGGCCGATGCTGCGCATGTGGTATTCGATGGTATCGCCGGGCAGCACCGGCTTGCGAAACTTGCACTTGTCGATGGTGAGGAAATAGACCGCTTTCGGCTTCGCGGTGCCTTCGACCGACTTGATGCCGATCACGCCGGCGGTCTGCGCCATGGCTTCGATCATCATCACCCCGGGATACACCGGGCGATCGGGAAAATGACCGAGGAACGGGTATTCGTTGTAGGTGACGTTCTTGATGCCGATGCCGCTGTGATCGGCGCGGATATTGATGACGCGATCGATCAGCAGCATCGGGTAGCGATGCGGCAGCGTCTTGAGAATGTCGTTGATGTCCACGAGCTCGAATTTGACCGCTGCCTCCGTCATCCGCGCTCCTCGTCTTTCGGTTTCGGCGAAGCTGATCCCGGATTCGGCGCGTCGCGCACCATACGTTCTACCGCGAGTATCTCCCGGAACCACTGCTTGGTCGGCTTCGCAAAGAAGCCGCCCCAGCGCCCGTTGGCGGGAACGTCGTCCTTGACGCCGCTCATCGCGGTGACCTGCGCGCCATCGCCAATATAGATATGATTGTTAAGCCCTGCCCCCGCGCCAAGCGCCACATGGTCGCCAATGGTGACGCTGCCTCCGACCGCTACCTTGGCGGCAAGCAGACAATGGCGGCCGACCGTCACGTTGTGGCCGATCTGGACCAGATTGTCGATTTTCGTGCCCTCGCCGATGACGGTGTCGCGCACACTGCCGCGGTCGATGGTGGTTCCGGCGCCGATCTCGACGTCGTTCTGAATGAGGACGCGGGCGGTTTGCGGGACTTTCACATGACCGCCGATTCGAAACACGAATCCGAAACCGTCCTGTCCGATGTGGCAGCCCGGATGAATCAGGACGTTGTTGCCGATCAGCGACGATTGAATCGTAGTGCCCGCGCCGACGTCGCAATCCCGGCCGATCCGGACATTGGCGCCGATCACGACGCCCGAACCGATCACCGAACCCGCGCCGATTTCAACGCCCGGCCCGATGACGGCAAGCGGATCGACGATCACGTCGTCTTCCAGATGCGCCGTCGGATGAAGTACGGCCGACGCCGCGATGCCCGGTGTGCCGAACCACGATTGCGCGCGCAGGCAATCGGCGTGGATTTCGCGCGCGAATTCCACGAATGCACGGAGCGGGTCCGCTGCGCGCAACACCGCCACATGAGACGGAACGCGCGCGACAAACCTCTCGTTGACCAGGCACGCCCCCGCGCGGGTTTGTGCAAGCTGGCCGGCGTATTTCAGGTTATCGAAAAACGTCAGGTGCGAGGGTCCCGCCTCGTCCAGCGAAGCCAGTCCCCTGATCCGCAGGTCGGCCCGTGAGGCGTCGACCAAATGCGCTTTCGTCAACGCCGCAATTTCAGCCAGCGTCGACGAGTGCGGTTGCTTAAAGAACGTTGGCTGCGCCATTCCATCCGCTGCGGTCCGGCCAAGGCATGATCCCGAAAAGTGGAAGCCGGTTTTCGGAGCAAGATCATGCCTGAACAAAGATAAGCGACGAGTCCGATTGAGCTACGCTTGATCGGACTCCAGCGGCAACCTCAGAACGAAGTTCCGCCGCCGAACTTGAATTGCTGCACGCGATCAAACGTACCTTTTGTAATGGGCACCGCGTAATCGAAGCGCAGCGGCCCGAACGGCGAAGCCCAGATCAAGCCGACGCCCACGGAGGTGCGGATGACGTTGCTGTTGTCGTACACCATCGCGCACTTGCAGGGGTTGCCATTGACGAGGCCGTTGATTTCGCCCGTCTGCACCCAGGAGGTCGGACCCTGATAGTCAAACAGCGAGCCGGCGTCGGCATACACCGCACCCTTGAGCCCGACTTCCTTCGGCAGGAACCAGAACGGCATCTGCAACTCGGCCGACGCACCCCAATACTTGGTGCCGCCCAGCGCATCGCCGGATCCGGTGTAGGGGAAGAAGGTCAGATCGCGCGGGCCGATGCCGCTGGGCGCAAAGCCGCGGACGAGATTCGGCCCCATCTGGAAATGGTCGAGCATCCGAATATCGTTGTTACCGATCTTGGTCAGAGCTCCCGCCTGAACATGGATCAACCCGACGATATCGGCGACCAGCGGCGTGTAATATTTGCCGTCGACCGCGGACTTCAGATAGGTGACGTCGCCGCCGACGCCGGCAAAGTCCTGCTTGAAGTCGATCAGCAAACCGTCGGTGGGGTTCTTGTTGTTGTCCAGCGTGTTGAAATTCAGCGTGTAGCCGACCAGCGAGGTCAGAGTCGATCCGCTTGCCAGTTCCTTACGAACCGGAAGCGACGATTCGCCGTCGCCCAGACAGCCCGGAATGCCGGTAATGGCAAAATTCCCCGTGGGATCGACCCCACCCAGAACCTGACCGATATAGGCAGGTGTCGGGTAGAAATTCGGACCCAGAATGTTGTTACAATTGTTGAGGGTGGACGGCAGCGAGACTTGCGTCTGGTACAGCGAATAGCGGAGCTGCAACGACAAGTCCTCGCGCAGGCCAAAGCCGAGCCGCGGACTGAAGCCAAGCGTCTTGGTGGTGTACGACACGTAACTGTTGGCGAGCTGCTCGCGGTAGAACAGGTCGAGGCCGCCGGCGACGCGATAATCGAACAGGTACGGCTCTACAAACGAAAGCGAACCTCCGCGCGCATATTGCCCGTACTGGATCGCCGCTTTCGCGTACAGACCGCGGCCAAGGAAGTTGCGTTCGGAGATGCTGACTTCGGCCAGCGCACCGTCCGACGTCGAGTAGCCGCCGGATACCGAGAAGTCGCCGGTGGATTTCTCTTCCAGATCCACCACCAGAATCACGCGATCGCTCGATGAACCCGGTTCGGTGGTGATTTTCACGGCCTTGAAGAAGTCGAGATTCTTGAGGCGGCGCTCGGAGCGGTCGACCAGCGCGCGGTTGTACGCGTCGCCCTCGGAAACGTCGAATTCGCGGCGGATCACATAGTCCCGGGTGCGGGTATTGCCGCGTATGTTGATGCGCTCGATGTAAGTCCGCGCGCCCTCATCGACGGCGAAAACGATCGACACGGTATGCGCCTCGAAATTGCGATCGCCGCGCGGACGAACGCTGGCGAAGGCATACCCCCGCCGCGAGGCTTCGATCTGCATCTCCTCGACGGATTTTTCCAGCGCTTCGGCGTTGTATAGCGACCCGACGCTGACCCGCGAGAAGCTGCGCAGCGACTTGCCATCGAGCGTCGGAATGGAGGACTGGAAATCGACCGAGGCCACGCGGTACTGCTGGCCCTCTTCGATCTTGAAGGTCACGAGGAAACCGCCCTTTTGCGGGTCGTATTCCGTCAGCGCGGCGACCACCTGCACGTCGGCATAGCCGCGCTTCAGGTAGAAACGGCGAATCAGATCACGGTCCGCCTCGACGCGGTCAGGATCGTAGGTGTCGCCGCCGCCGAGGAAGCTCAGTATGTTCGCTTCATGCGTCTTGATGATGTCCTTGAGCCGGTAGGACGAAAACGCGCTGTTACCGATAAACTCGATCGATTTGACGCCGGTCTTCGAGCCCTCGGTAATCGTGAAAACGAGATCGACGCGGTTGTTAGGCTGCTCGATGACTTCCGGATTGACGCGCACATCGTAGCGGCCGGACCGGCGATAGATTTCGGCGATTCGCTGGGCGTCGGACTGGACCATCGGGCGCGACAGCGTGCCGCGCGGCTTGGACTGGATTTCAGCCGAAAGCTGCTCGTCCTTGACCTTCTTGTTACCTTCAAAGGCAATGCGGCCGATCACCGGATTCTCGATCACGGTCACCACCACCCGGCCGCCGGCCTGATTGATCTTCACGTCCTGGAACAGGCCGGTCTCGATCAGCGCTTTCAGCCCGTCGTCGATGCGGCCCTGGTCGAGGCGCCCGCCGGGGCCCGGCTTGAAATAGGAGCGAATAGTCTCGATTTCGACCCGGCGGTTGCCCTCGACGACAATCGACGACACCGTCTGGGCGGCAACCGGCGACGACATCAGCGCAGCTGCGACCGTGGCGGCAACCGGCATGGCGACCAAGATCAGGGCGGCGAACAAGCCTCCCCGCACTCGCATTCCAACATTCATGCGCAACGCGCCCTTGTTATTCTTGAGCCGGACCGCACCCCTACGAACCGGCAGATTCCCATTTGTTGCCCCGCTTGTAGCCAATTTAGCCGGGGCGGCAAACGGCCTTTCGCAGCGCAATTTCATTTTCATTCCAAGACGTTGCCCATTGGCCACGCCGTCCAGAAAGCCCGTCACGACGAGGCCAGATGCAAGATATCGTTGTAGGTCGCGAACACCATCAGCATCAGCACCAGGCCGAGGCCGATCCGGAAACCCATCTCCTGTGCCCGCTCCGACAAAGGCCGTCCCCGCACGGCCTCAACCGCATAGAACAAAAGGTGACCGCCATCGAGCAGCGGCACCGGAAACAGGTTGAGCAGCCCGATCGAAATCGAAAGCACCGCCGCGAGGTGGATCAGGGCGGCGACACCGATGGTGGCGACCTGCCCGGATATCTGGGCGATCCGGATCGGGCCGCCGAGCTGGTCGGCAGCTTCTCGCCCGGTAAAGACCCCGCCGATATAGGCCAGCGTCCGATCGACCACGAACCAGGTTTCCTTGACGCCGAGCCAAAGCGCCGTCGCGGGATTGACCCGCTCGGTCAGGACATCGCCGGGATTGGTCGCGCGGGTAATGCCGAGCACGCCGACCCGATGCGCGTTTCCGAACGTGTCCTTGATTTCCTTGAGTTCCGGCGTGCCCTGCAGTTGCAGCGTGGAATCGCCGCGCTTGACCATGAACGTCAATTTCTCGCCAGCGCGAATACTCACGATCCGCTGCATGTCGGAGAAACTTCCGATCGCATTGCCGTCAATCGCCGTCACCACGTCGCCGCCCTGAAAACCCGCTGCGGCGGCGGCACTGCCGGCCTGTACGGTATCGACCCGCGCGGTCGTGCTCGGCTTGCCAAACAACGTGAACAGGCCGGTGAAGATCACGATCGCCAGAATGAAATTCGCAATCGGCCCTGCGGCAACGATCGCCGCGCGCGGACCGACCTTCTTGTGGTGGAAGCTGCCTTCGCGCTCTTCCGTCGTCATGGAGGCGAGCGCGTCTGCCGACGGCGTGCTGGCCTCGCTCTCGTCGCCGAAGAATTTGACGTAGCCGCCGAGCGGGACCGCCGAAATCTTCCAGCGGGTGCCATGGCGGTCGTTGAAACCGGCGAGTTCCGGCCCGAATCCCAGCGAGAATGTTAACACCTTGACGCCGGCCCAGCGGGCAACAAGGAAATGTCCGAGCTCATGGAAGAAAACCACGATCGTCAGCACAAACAGGAAAGGAATGATGGTACCGATCAAGACATGGCTCAACGTATTGAAACTATGTAGAAAAACGTCGGCCATTCAATTCCCCTCGCGCAGAGCCGATGGCCCTGTCCCCCAACCCTCTAGGATGCCTTTGCGGCAATTTGAGGCAAGAGGGTGGCGGCTTTATTTCTCGCAACATGGTCAACAGCAATCGCATCGTCCGCCGATGTCAACGGCGCGAGGTTTCCGGACCGAATCCAGTCGTTCATCGTGGCCTCGACCAGCCGCGCGATCGCGCCAAACCTGATCTTGCCCGCGATGAAGGCGGCCACCGCTACCTCATTGGCCGCATTATAGACCGTGGTCGCGCCTCGACCGGTCCGCAGCGCGTCGTAGGCGAGTCGAAGTGCTGGAAAGCGCTGGAAATCCGGAGCCTCGAACGTCAACTGGCCGATTTTGGCGAGATCGAGCGGCGCCGCCGGACCGACAATGCGCTCGGGCCAGCCCAGGCAGTGCGCGATCGGCGTCCGCATATCGGGCGCACCCAGTTGCGCGACCACCGAGCGATCGGAGAATTCCACCATGCCGTGAATGATCGATTGCGGATGCACCAGCACGTCGATTTCGTCCGGCGTCAGCGCGAACAGGTACGACGCCTCGATCACCTCGAGGCCCTTGTTCATCATCGACGCGGAATCGATGGTGATCTTCTGTCCCATGCTCCAGTTCGGGTGTTTTAGCGCCTGCGCCAGCGTCGCCCGTTCGATGTCAGCCGGAGCCCAGGTCCGGAACGGCCCGCCTGACGCGGTGATGATGACGCGGACCAGTTCTTCGCGGTTGCCGGAGCCCAGCGCCTGAAACAGCGCGTTGTGTTCCGAATCCGCCGGCAGAATGCAGGCCCCTGCTTTCGCCGCGCGCTGCATGAAGAAGTCGCCGGCACATACCAGGCACTCCTTGTTCGCGAGCGCGATGGTGGTGCCTCGATCGACGGCGGCGAGCGCGGGCTTGAGGCCGGCGGCGCCACTGACGGCGGCCATCAGCCAATCGGCGGGGCGGGATGCTGCTTCGATAATCGCGCTCTCACCCGCACCGCATTCGATGCCGGTGCCGGCAAGCGCGTCTTTCAATTCGGCGAGCCGGTTTGGGTCGGCGATCGCGGCAAAACGCGCGCCGAATTCCTTGGCGAGCCTGGCGAGCGCCGGCACATTGGTATGGGCGGTGAGCGCCTCGACCTGGTAGCGGTCGCGAGAGGCGCGCAACAGGTCCATGGTGCTGTCGCCGATCGAACCGGTCGCGCCGAGAACGGTCACGACACGGACGGCGGATGCCGCAGCTTTGCCCTTACGCAGCGGAACAGCGCTCATACCTTCACCAAACCATAAGACCGCGGCCGACACCATCCATGCCGCCGCGCAAAAGCCCGATAAGCGCCGCCACAGCGATGGCTGCGACGAAGCCGTCGAGACGGTCCAGCAGCCCGCCATGGCCGGGAATGATCTGGCTGGAGTCCTTGACGCCGAACCGCCGTTTTACCGCCGATTCGAAGAGGTCGCCGAGCTGGGAGGCAACGGACAGCACGGCGCCGAGCAACAGCATCGGCCCCATCTTGCCAAAACCCACCCACGCGAAAGCAGCCGCAATCGCCAGACTCGCGATAAACCCGCCGATCGCGCCCGCCCAGGTCTTCTTGGGGCTGACGCGCGGCCATAGTTTCGGGCCACCGATACCGCGGCCGGCGAAATAGCCGCCGATATCGGTCACCCACACGATCAGGAGGACCATGATCAGCGCGACGAATCCGGCTGTCGCGTCGAGCCGCACCAGGATCGACGCAACCAGGGCCACGGCGGCGTAGCAAAAACCAGCCGCGACCCACACGCGCTTGCCCGGACAGAGGAATCCAACACTCACAACACCCAGCGCCACGGTCACGAGCGCCGCCTCGATTTGCCCGGACGCCAAACAAAATCCGGCGAGAGACAGCCCAGCCGTCCCGGTGGCGATGACGCCGGCATGGCGACCGGCGCCGACGATCATCAGCCATTCCACGTAGAGACCGATCGCGGCCATCGTCACAAGACCGGCCCAGAACCATCCGCCGGCCCAGGCGATGGCAATGGCGGCCGGCGCAAGCACCAGCGCCGCGGCAACGCGCGTCAGGAGATTGCGCGATCCCCGCTCCGCCGCCGGCGCGGCTTCGCTCCCGGTCACGATCCGGTTTTCGCGGCAAGGCCGCCAAAACGGCGCTCGCGCCGGGCATATTCGGCGATGGCGCCTTCAAGCGCCGCCTTGTCGAAGTCCGGCCAGTGGATCGGCACGAACACGAGCTCGCTGTAGGCCGCCTGCCACATCAGGAAATTCGACAGCCGCTGCTCGCCGCTGGTGCGGATGATCAAGTCGGGGTCCGGAATATCCGGCGCGTCGAGGTATTGACCGAGGCTGTCGGCATTGATGGTTGCGGGATCGCGCTTTCCTTCCGCGACCTCGCGCGCAAGCCGCTGCGCGGCGTTGGCGATTTCCTGCCGCGATCCGTAGTTGAACGCGACCACGAGATTGAGCCGCGTGTTATCGCGCGTCAGGTCTTCCGCTTCCTTCAGCAGCGCGCAGATGTCCTGCTCCAGGCCATCACGTTCGCCGATCACGCGCACCCGCACGCCGTCGCGATGCAATGACGCAAGGTCGTTGCGGATGAAGCGCCGGAGCAAGCCGAAGAGATCGCCGATTTCGGTCGCCGGACGTGACCAGTTCTCGGAGCTGAACGAAAAAATCGTCAGATAGAGAATGCCGAGTTCGTTTGCCGCCCGAACCACGCGCCGCAACGCCTCGACGCCGCGGCGGTGGCCTTCCGCCCGCGGCAGGCCGCGCGCCGCCGCCCAGCGCCCGTTGCCATCCATGATGATGGCGACATGCAGAGGCGTATCGGCGGGATCCGATCCTTCGGTTGCGGGCACGGCGACGTTCGACATCATTTTATCCCGGAACGATGTATGACAAAATCGCTCCAAATCAATAAGTTATCCGAAACGCTTCACAAATGCGGTCCGGCTCGAAGCAAGTACGTCAGACGGTGAGGATTTCCTTTTCCTTGGTCGCAAGCAACTGATCGATCTCTGCGATCGATGCGTCAGTCGCCTTCTGAACGTCGTTATCCAGACGCTTCTGGTCGTCCTCGGAGATTTCGTGACTCTTCTCAAGTTTCTTGACCACATCCAACCCGTCCCGGCGGACGTGGCGCACTGCGACCTTCGCCGCCTCGGCATATTTGTGCGCGACCTTGACCAGTTCCTTGCGCCGCTCTTCGTTAAGTTCCGGAATGCGTAGCCGAAGAACCTGGCCTTCGGTCGCCGGACTCAATCCGAGATTGGAATCGACGATCGCCTTCTCCACCGCCTTGACCATCGACTTGTCCCAAACCTGCACCGACAGCAGACGCGGCTCCGGCACGCTCACGGTCGCCAGCTGATTGAGCGGCATCTGGGTGCCATAGGCTTCGACCTGCACCGGCTCCAGCATCGAAGCCGCCGCGCGCCCGGTGCGCAAACCGCCCAATTCATGCTTGAGGGATTGGGTCGCGCCCTGCATCCGGCGCTTTAATTCGTTGATGTCGAAATTGCCCGTGGGCATATCGCTCCTCCTGAAACTTCTTCTGGTCCTGAATCCGTTTCATCCACGGATCCGACACTGCACACGCTTCTCAGCCAACGACCGTGCCGCGGCCGGTCCCGCGCAGAATCGCGCCGACCGACCCCGGTTCGGCGATCGAGAATACAATGATAGGCAGCGACGTCTCTCGGGCAAGCGCGAAAGCAGTCGCATCCATGACCTTGTAGCCGCCTTCCAGCGCCTGGGAGTGGGTCAGGCGCTCAAAACGCTTGGCGGACGGGTCTTTCTTGGGGTCGGCGCTGTACACGCCATCGACATTGGTGGCCTTCAGGACGGCATGGGCGCCGATTTCGGCGGCCCGCAGCACGGCCGTGGTATCCGTGGTGAAGAACGGGTTGCCGGTTCCGCCGCCGAGCAGCACGATCCGGCCTTCGGCGAGATATTTGAAGGCGGTCGATCGCGTATACAGCTCACAGACTTCCGGCATCACGAACGCAGACAGGGTTCGGGCCGGCTGTCCCTTGCGCTCGATGGCTGCCTCCAGCGCAAGGCAATTCATGATGGTCGCCAGCATGCCCATGGTGTCGCCGACCGGGCGGGACACGCCGCGTGACGATACTTCGACGCCGCGAACCATGTTCCCGCCGCCGACGACGACCGCAATCTCAACGCCGAGCTGCTGTGCTGCAATCAGGTCGCCGGCGATCCGGTCGATGGTCGGCTGGTCCATGCCGAACGAGTTCGCGCCGGCAAAATATTCGCCGGAAAGCTTGATCACCACGCGACGATAAACCGGCTCACCCATGATGCGATCGCTTTCCTGCCGGCGGCAACTTGCAGCTTACGATACGGTCGCGAGCCCCTCCGGCGGCTTCTTTTGGCCGCTGGCGGCCGCGACTTCGGCGGCGAAATCGGACTCCTGCCGGTCGATTCCCTCGCCCAGAGCATAGCGCACAAATCCGGTGATCTTCACAGGCGCACCGATCTTGCCCTCAGCTTCCTTCACGGCCTGGGCGACCGACTTACCCTTTTCGTCGTGGATGAACGCCTGATCCATCAGGCAGACTTCCTTGTAGTAGGTCTTCAAACCGGACTCGACGATCTTCGCGATCACATTCTCCGGCTTGCCCTGCTGGCGATACTTGTCGGCCAGCACGTCCTTTTCGCGCTGCACCACGGCAGGATCCAGCGAGGCCGAATCCAGCGCCTGCGGATTGGCGGCGGCGACATGCATCGCGAGCTGTTTGCCGAGTGACGCAAGTTCGTCGGTCTTGCCGTCCGATTCCAGCGCCACGATCACGCCCATCTTGCCGGCACCTTCGATCACGGCGTTATGGATGTAGCTCGAGATTATGCCCTTGCCGACCTCGAGCGAAGCCGCGCGGCGCAGCGTCATGTTCTCGCCGATGGTGGCAATCGCATCGGTAATCGCCCGCTCGACGGTGACGTCGCCGACCGGCGCCGCCTTGATCTTCTCCACGTCGGCGCCGACCTTGAGCGCGACCTGTGCGATCATCTTGACCAGCCCCTGGAACTGTTCGTTGCGCGCGACGAAGTCGGTCTCGGAATTCACCTCGACGACGACACCCTTGGTGCCCGCGGTCGCCACCGCGATCAGGCCCTCGGCCGCGACGCGGCCGGCCTTCTTCGCGGCCTTCGAAAGACCCTTCTTGCGCAGCCAGTCGATCGCCGCTTCCATGTCGCCGTTGTTTTCCGACAGCGCCTGCTTGCAATCCATCATGCCGACGCCGGTGGTCTCGCGCAGGTCCTTGACCATGGCCGCGGTGATTGTAGTCATCGTTGTAAGTCCTTCGCCTGCCGTAGCGGGCACGGCGAAGCGTGTGAGCCTCGCCGCCATCCGCCATCCGGAATTTTACGTAAATTGAACCAGAAACCGGTGGCCGGAGCGTTCCGGCCACGCGTCAGCGTTATTCCGCTTCCGCCGTCATCGCCTTGGCCTGGGCCACCCAGCCATCGGCACGCGCCGGCAGACCAACCTCTTCGCCGATCTTGTGCGCGGTGTCGTGATCGAGTTCGGCCAACTGCCAGTAATGGAAGATGCCGAGGTCGTTGAACTTCTTCTCGATCGCGCCGGACACGCCGGTGAGCTTCTTGAGGTCGTCGGCGGCGCCCCGCGGGCCGGCAAGGCCCTGGAAGCCGGCGGGCTCCGCTACGGCCGGGATTTCCTCGCGGACCGGATGAGCGGATGCGCCGACATCGATGCCGGAGTCACCTTGCGCGCGGGAAATGCCGTCGATCACCGCGCGCGCGACGAGGTCGCAATACAGCGTGATCGCGCGGCCGGCGTCGTCATTGCCGGGCACCACATAGGTGATACCCTTGGGGTCGGAATTGGTATCGACGATCGCGGCAACGGGAATGTTCAGCCGCTGCGCTTCCTGGATCGCGATGTCCTCCTTGTTGGTGTCGATCACAAAGATCATGTCGGGCAGGCCGCCCATGTCCTTGATGCCGCCGAGCGAGCGATCGAGCTTGTCGCGCTCGCGCTGCAGCGTCAGCCGCTCCTTCTTGGTGTATTGTGCGCCTTCGCCCGAACCGAGCATCTCTTCGAGATGACGCAGGCGTTTGATCGAACCGGAAATCGTCTTCCAGTTGGTCAGCGTGCCGCCGAGCCAGCGCGAATTGACGAAATACTGCGCCGACCGCTTCGCAGCCTCCGCGACGCCGTCCTGCGCCTGCCGCTTGGTGCCGACGAACAGGATGCGGCCGCCCTTGGCGACGGTATCGCTGACGGCCTGCAGCGCGCGGTGCAGCAGCGGCACGGTTTGGGCCAGGTCGATGATGTGGATGTTGTTGCGGGCACCGAAAATGTAATCCGACATTTTCGGATTCCAGCGGTGCGATTGGTGGCCAAAGTGAACGCCAGCCTCTAACAGCTGACGCATAGAAAAATCGGGAAGCGCCATAGTCTAATTCTCCGGTTGGTTCCTCCGGAAACGTGTGAGCAAACGAACCTTGCGGCCGGTTGCCACCGGACGGCCTTTTGAGCCATGTTTCCGTGTGAGATGGCGCGGTATATAGCGGCGTGATCCGGCATAAGCAAGGCAAACCGGGGCTTGCCTGCAGTCAAATTGGCCGTTTTCGGCCTGTTTGGACGGCCTGAACGCCCACCATGCCGGAAATGCCGGCGCTCGCGTAGTGCGAACCTTGGGACCAGGGAGCCGATGCATTTCGAGATTCTGGGCGAAATTTCCGGCATCGAGACCTTCGCCACAGGGTCTGGAATTCGCGAAATCGCGCGTTTGCGAAGAGCCTATGGGCGCGGCCGATGGCGCAAGCGCAAGGGCGTTGCGCAAGTGCGGTTGCCGGATGGCACTATTCATTCGGCTGAAGTACATTGGTACGAAGCCGCCGGAATTGGTCGGAAAGAGTACAAGATCAAACAGCTGCTTTGAAAATCGAAACCATGGCAAAGACACAGGCAAAACAGCTCGTCGTATGCGTCGATAATGACGGCTACGCAGCTTCGCTCGAGAAGCGGAAGATTTATGTCGCGATTCGCGATGGCGCTGCCGAGAAACACGGACTACTTCGGATCGTCGATGAGTCCGGAGAGGATTATCTCTATCCGAAAAAGTCCTTTCGCCCGATCGCCTTACCGCTGGCCGTGAAAAAGGCAGTGCTAGCAGCTTAGGTGCTGCCGTCACGTGCCACTCAGTGCTGGAGACCGAGTCATGGCTCGCACAATTCGCACAGCCGGCGCCAAGGACGTTCCGCTCTCCGATTATCGGCTCGAAAACGATCCGCGATTTTTGCGCCGGATCGAGGAGGCGCGCGACAGCCTGCGTGCCGGGCGCGGGGTCCGTCTTGAGGACCTGGAAGCGGAATAGCGTCCGCCCCTAAACCGTCTGCACGTCCACCACGCCCGAAACCGCCTTGATGGCCCCTGCAATCTGCGGCGAGACCCTGAAGCGGCCCGGGAGCTTCATTTCGACTTCGGTTTCGAGATCGAGCATCAGCACCAGCGATACATCGCCATCGCCGTTGCCCCCCGCGGACGGCGCTTTCGGCGCAGGCGTGCGGCTCGCGCCGCCTTGGGCCGCGGCTTCAGGCATTTGCAGCCGCTGCACGATCGACTCTAGCGGCTTGGTATCGCGCAGGAAAATTCGCAGTCCCTTCTGCGTCTTCGCCGCCGCTTGATCCAGCGGCTCGGCGTGCAGCACGCGGGCGCGGACATCCTCACCCTGCAACTCGGCGCCGAGCTGCAGCAGCACCGCGGTCCCGGGCTCCAGAATGTCGCGATACTGGGCCAGCCCTTCCGAAAACAGCACCGCCTCGAAATGGCCGGTCGGATCGGACAGCCCGATGATGCCCATCTTGTTGCCGGTCTTGGTGCGCCGCTCCATCCGCGACACCACGGTGGCGGCGACCTTGCCCGCGGTGGCGCCGGTTTTCACCGCGCGCGAAAATTCCGCCCATGACTGCACTCGTAAGCGTTTCAGCGCGGTGGCGTAGTCGTCGAGCGGATGGCCCGACAGGAAAAACCCGATGGCGTCATATTCGCGGCGCAGCCGGTCGGCCGGCAACCACGGCTCGGCCTGCGGCAGCATGATGGTGGGCGCGTCGGCAGCGCCACCGAACATGTCGTTCTGCCCCATGCTGGCGGCCTCGTGGCTGCGCTGGCAGGCCGAAAGGATCGCCTCGGCGCCGGCGAATACGCGGGCGCGGTTGGAATCCAGCGCGTCGAAGGCGCCGGCGGCGGCGAGGCTTTCGATGACGCGCTTGTTGATGGCGCGCGGATTCACGCGCGCCGCGAAATCGGCCAGCGACGTGAACAGCCCGTCGCGCCGCGCCTCGACAATCAGGTCGACCGCCTGGGCGCCGACGCCTTTTAGCCCAGCCAGCGCGTAGTAGATGGTGCCGTCGCTGACCTCGAAGGTCGCACCGGAGCGATTGACGTTGGGCGCCTCGACCTTGATGCCGAGCCGCTGCGCCTCGCTGCGAAACTCCGACAGCTTGTCGGTGTTGCTCATGTCCAGCGTCATCGACGCCGCGAGGAATTCCACCGGATGGTGCGCCTTCATATAGGCGGTGTGGTACGACACCATCGCATAGGCCGCGGCATGGCTCTTGTTGAAGCCGTAATCGGCGAATTTGGCGAGCAGTTCGAAGATCGTATCCGCCTGCCCCGGCTGGATGCCGCGTTCGATCGCGCCGGACACGAAACGCTCGCGCTGCTGCTCCATTTCTTTCCGGATTTTCTTGCCCATCGCGCGGCGCAACAGATCGGCTTCGCCGAGCGAATAGCCGGCCATCACCTGCGCGATCTGCATCACCTGTTCCTGGTAGATGATGACGCCGAACGTCTCCTTCAGGATCGGCTCCAGCATGGGATGCAGGTATTCCGGCTCCTCGTCGCCGTGCTTGCGCGCGCAGTAGGTCGGAATGTTCGCCATCGGACCCGGCCGATACAGCGCCACCAGCGCGATGATGTCCTCGAAGCGGTCGGGCCGCATATCGACCAGTGCGCGCCGCATGCCCTGGCTTTCCACCTGGAACACGCCGACCACGTCGCCCCGCGCCAGCATCTGATAACTGGCGGCATCGTCGAGCGGCAGGGTCGGCAGGTCGAGCTCGATGCCGCGCTTCTTCAGCAGCTTGACCGCGAGATCGAGCACGGTGAGCGTTTTCAGGCCGAGGAAGTCGAACTTCACCAGGCCCGCGGGCTCAACCCATTTCATGTTGAACTGGGTCACCGGCATGTCGGACTTGGGATCGCGATAGAGCGGCACCAACTCGCTCAAAGGCCGGTCGCCGATCACGATGCCGGCGGCATGGGTCGAGGCATGCCGCGTCAGCCCTTCTAGCCGCTGCGCGATGTCGAAGGCGCGCGCGACCACCGGATCCTCGTCGCGAAACGCCTGCAGCTTCGGCTCGCTCGCGATCGCCGCCGCCAATGTCACTGGCGCCGCGGGATTTTGCGGCACCAGCTTTGTCAGTTTGTCGACTTGGCCATACGGCATTTGCAGCACGCGCCCGACGTCGCGCAACACGCCGCGTGCCTGCAACGTACCGAAGGTAATGATCTGCGCGACCTGATCGCGGCCGTAGCGCTTCTGCACGTAGTCGATGACTTCGTCGCGGCGGTCCTGACAGAAGTCGATGTCGAAATCCGGCATCGACACGCGTTCGGGATTGAGAAACCGCTCGAACAAGAGGCCAAAACGGATCGGGTCGAGGTCGGTGACAGTCAGCGCATAGGCGACCAGCGATCCCGCGCCGGAGCCGCGGCCCGGTCCGACCGGAATACCCTCGGCCTTGGCCCACTGGATGAAATCCGCGACGATCAGGAAATAGCCCGCATAATTCATGCGGGTGATGACATCGATCTCGAACGCCAGCCGCGCGCGATAGGTCTCCTCGGTTTCGCCCTGCGCAAGGCCGTGAACTTCGATGCGGTGGGCGAGCCCCTCCTCCGCCTGGCGGCGCAGTTCGGCGGCCTCGTCGCTTTCCGCACCGGCAGCACTTGCCCCGGCGCCGACGGTGAAGCGCGGCAGGATCGGCTTGCGCGTGGTGGGGCGGAACGCGCAGCGCTCGGCAATCTCGACAGTGGACGCCAGCGCTTCCGGAATGTCGGCGAACAGCACGGCCATTTCGGCGCGGGTCTTGAAGCGATGGTCCGGGGTCAGCTGATCGCGGTCGGTTTCGGCGGTCAGACGTCCGCCGGCGATGCAGAGCAACGCGTCGTGGGCCTCGTAATCATCGGCCGTGGCGAAATAGGGCTCGTTGGTTGCGACCAGCGGAAAGCCCTTTGCGTAGGCGAGATCGATCAGCGCGCCCTCCGCGCGCCGTTCCTTGTCGACGCCATGGCGCTGCAATTCGACATAGAGCCGGTCGCCGAACAGCTGCGCCAGCCGGTCGCAGCGCAAAGCCGCCAGCGGCGCCTGATCGGCATTGATGGCGAGCGCGATCGGGCCTTCCGGCCCGCCGGTCAGCGCGATCAGGCCCTCGGCATTGTCGGCCAGCCAGTCGAACTTGATGTGCGGCGCCTGGTGAATCGGCGTTTCCAGGAACGCGCGCGAGTTCAGCCGCATCAGGTTGCGATAGCCGGCCTCGCGCGCCGCCAGCAGCACGATCCGCGCCGGTCCCGCCGCCAAGGCATTGCGAGCACTCGGGTCCTGATCGCCGAAATCGACCGCCAGCTCGCAGCCGATGATCGGCTGGATGCCGTATCCGGCCATCTTGTCGGAGAATTCCAGCGCCCCGAACATGTTGTCGGTGTCGGTCAGCGCCAGTGCGGGCTGGCGATCCGCCTTGGCGAGTTCGGCCAGCTTCTGGATCTTGATCGACCCTTTCAGCAGCGAATAGGCCGAGTGGACATGAAGATGAACGAATCCGGCGCTGGACATGGCCCGGGGCTTCTGCGTCATGGCTTTTGAATCATGGGGTTACGCGGCGATCAGGCTTGAGGAAACGTGACGACCCGAAAGCCGACTCAGCCCTTCAATGTTGATGCCTCGGACCTGAGGTGTCCACGCGGAACCCGCAATTCCAGCCCGCCGTCCCGCTTTTCCCCAGACTGGTCAGAGCTGGGGAATCAGCTGCGCCCAGACCGCGATCATCCCGACGAAAAGCGCGATCGACGCCAGCGCCGCAGCCTCTTCCACGAATGTCTTCAACATGCCCGCCTCCTGATATGGGAACATAAGAAGAACATTGTTCCTTTTTTGTTCTCAAAGTCAAGCGGCTGTGGTAGGTCAATTTGAGAAGTGGCCTCTGTGGTTAATTCTCGACCTGCCCGTTCCCTTCCCGCCGCACAAAGGAGGACGTGTTATGGAAGCCACCGCCCTACTAACTCTGGGAGGGTCCCGGAGCGGCGGGAGACGTGTGGATGCCACAGGGTTTTAAGGGGTGGGCTATTTGGGCTGTCGCTCAGGTCATTCTCACCGGCGCTTTCAAACTCGCCTATAAACTGCTGGAAAACGCCCTGATTGGCTGGGGCGACGAGAAGATTGCTGTGTGGTTCGGGATTACATCGCCCGATGCTTCGACCGCTTTTGATTGGGCGCTGCCGTTCGCTTTAGCCGCGTTAACTTTGTGGGCTTATCACACCATCCACAGTAGGCTTGCGGTTTCAAATGGAGCAGTTGAGCGCCAGCGTCAGACGCTTACTCTGGAGCCGCGACGAGTGATTTTAATTGGTTTGGCGATTATCATTGTAGGTCTTGTCATAGCGGGTTTCGGCGCTTGGCGGGAGCGACAACCATCTACCTTGAAGCAAAGCACAAACGCTGAGAATCCCTTCGAATGGGGGACCGGAACTAGCATCCGTATGGTGAGCGGTTCGCTGAATATTTCAGTGCTTGATAAAAGTTCGCATAACGAAGGCGGCGAGGAAGTCATCCTGAATGATGCTTATCTCATATCGGGAATAACTGGAGAAAGACGGGATATGAAGATTCTCGTCGGCAATACTTTCGTGTCGCTTCGAGATATCGGGCCTATCCCACCGAGAGCATTGGTAGCGCTCAGAGCTGATTTTAATGAATCTGGCGGAGGAATATCAGAAGCAGAATTTTTCAAAGAATGGTCTATTATCTACTTCGTCTATGAGTGCAACGGAAAGAAATTTCCTCGACAAAAAATGGACGAAAAGTTTTTCAGAAAAATGTTCGATGGTTCCAGGCAGCAGAACAACGTCGAGCCTCATGTCACTCTGAAAAAAAAGACGAACTAAATGATTAGAGACAAAAAAGACCGACCGCTTCGACCGACTCTTATAGCGATGGTCACTCAACCCGTTTAGCCCGGTTCTGTTAAACTACCACCCTTGCGATTTCTCTTTAATCCACGCCAGAGCATCAGCCTCCTTTTCAAATCCAAACATCGTATCGACTTCGCCGCCGCGCCAAATAACGCTTGCCGAATGGCCCTAGCCGAGGGCACTAGAAGTCATTCCAGGCCTCGCATCAGTTTTTCGATGTAGTTGTTCACGGTGTCAGCGAAGTCGAACTGGATTCCCGAGGCCGCGGCGTCTCGATGCGCACTCACCACCGAACGGACGCTATCCAAGGAAGCTTTTTGTTGCGGCGCGGGAGTCGCGGCCAATAGTTCATTGATGGCTTTTTCTGCCCTCGGGATATCGTTCGTTTTGCCGTCTGCTATCAGCTGGCGCAGAACGGTCGTGCATTTGTGAACGTGCTCCATGTACGCAATATGTGGAGCTGACCGGTGAGCGCAAGCATCCCGCCTTGTTGCCGATGAACCTTTGCCCGGGCAAAGCGCACGAACGTGAATTGACGGGAACCCTGCGGGCGGGCTTGGGTTGCCTTAAGGATTCGATACATGTCCGGTTAGGCTGGAGGACCACCCAATGCGCCACGTGTTTTTGGCTTTGTTCGCCGCTGGCGGGCTGGCGATGGCCGGTGTCGTGCCGGCCGAGGCGGTCGGTACCCGGTATCCGTTCTGTCTGCAGGGCGAGGATGCTCCGGGCCTGAGCCAATGCAACTTCACCAGCTACCAGCAATGCCAGGCCACCGCGTCCGGCCGGCGGCTGTATTGCATCGCCAATCCCTACTTCCAGGGCGGCGACGATCCGCGCGCCTACCGCGGGCGCCGGCCGCCGCCCGGATATCCCTATTCGTACTAAGCGCCTGCGCTTCCACACCCGCAAAGGAGAGGAAGATGCGTCACACAGTTTGGGCCTTGCTGGCGCTCGGGTGCATCGGCGCGACCTGCGCGACGCCGGCCGCCGCCCGCGACTATCCGTATTGCATCAAGGGATGTGATTTCGGCAGCGGCCTCGGCGATTGCAGTTTTACGACCTACCAGCAATGCCAGGCCACCGCCTCGGGACTGGTGGCTACTTGCGTTGCAAATCCTTATTTCAATCAACGTGATGTCAATCAACGTGCCGACCTGCAACCGAACCGAAGCAGCCGGCGGCGCTATTGACGTTGTCATCGAGGGCGGCAAGACCGCCAGAGAGGCTTCCCATGCGCAACCCATCGGCACTTCTGGGATTGTTGGCGATCTCGGCCATTTCGGCGGTTGCGACCGCCCCGGCGCAAGCCGGGTATGACTACCCCGTTTGCATGCGCGTCTACGGCGATCCCACCTATAACGAGTGCCAGTATACGACGATGGCTCAATGCGCGGCGACCGCGTCGGGCCGCTCTGCCCAATGCTTCGTCGATCCGTTTTTTGTGAGCGCTGCGGTCGTGCCGCAAGGCCGCAGGCATCAAAGGCGCATCTACTGAGCTAATCCAGTTCGACGACAAGTCCGTCCTTGAGCGAGACCCGCCGGTCCATGCGGGCGGCCAGCTCCATGTTATGCGTCGCGATCAGCATCGCCACGCCCGTCGCCTTGACCAGTTGCATCAAGGCCTGAAACACGTGATCCGCGGTGTGCAGGTCGAGATTGCCGGTCGGCTCGTCCGCGAGCAAGACGCGCGGCGCATTGGCGACCGCGCGCGCAATCGCCACCCGTTGCTGCTCGCCCCCCGACAGTTCGGCCGGACGATGGTTGATGCGTTCGCGTAAGCCGAGATAAGCCAGGATTTCCGTGGCGCGTTTGATGGTTTCACTGCGCTTCAGGCCGCGGATCATCTGCGGCAGCATGACGTTTTCCAGCGCGGTGAATTCCGGCAGCAGCCGGTGCGACTGATAGACAAAGCCGACGTCGGTGCGCCGGATCTGGGTTCGCTCGACGTCCGTCAGCCCCGAGGTCGCGGTGCCCCCGACATAGACCTCGCCATCGTCGGGGCTTTCGAGCAGGCCCGCGATGTGCAGCAGGGTCGATTTGCCGGCGCCCGAGGGCGCCACCAGCGCGACCGACTGTCCCGGCCACAGCGCAAGCTTGGCGCCGTTAAGGATCGTCAGCGTGGTTTCGCCCTGCACGTACTGGCGCTTTATCTCGTGAAGATAAACAACCGGTACATCTTCCGCCCCCTGCTCCATCGTCGTCACTCACTCATATCGCAGCGCTTCGACGGGATCGAGACGCGCGGCACGCCATGATGGATACAGCGTGGCGAGGAAAGACAACGTCAGCGCCATGATCACCACAGCACTAGTCTCTCCGGCATCGATTTCGGCAGGCAGCTTGGAGAGAAAATACAATTCCGGCGAAAACAATTCCGTACTGGTGAGCCACGACAGGAATTGCCGGATCGATTCGATGTTGAGACAGATCACCATGCCGACGAAGAACCCGGCGAGCGTGCCGACCACGCCGATCGCGGCACCCGTGATCAGGAATATCCGCATGATCGATCCCTGCGAGGCGCCCATGGTGCGCAGGATGGCGATATCGCTGCCTTTATCCTTCACCAGCATGATCAGGCCGGAGATGATGTTCAGCGCCGCCACCAGAATGATCAGAGTCAGGATCAGAAACATCACATTGCGCTCGACCTGCAGCGCGTTGAAGAATGTCGAATTGCGCTGCCGCCAGTCGACCAGGAACACCGGCCGCCCTGCCGCTTCGGTCACCGATTTGCGAAAGACGTCGATCTTGTCGGGATTGGTGGTGAAGACCTCGATCGAGGTCACGTCGGAATTGCGGTTGAAATAGGCCTGCGCTTCCGTCAGCGGCATGAACACGAACGTCGAGTCGTACTCCGACATGCCGACTTCGAATACCGCAGCGACCCGGTAGGGCTTGACGCGCGGCGTTGTGCCCATCGCCGTCACCGCGCCGCGCGGCTGCACCAGCGTGATATTGTCACCGGCGTGAAGCGAAAGCTGATCGGCCAATCGCCGGCCTATCGTGACGCCCTGCCCCTCGTCAAATCCTTCGATCGAGCCCTGCCTGATGTTCTTGGCGATCGAGGTGAGGTTGTTGAGGTCGGCGGACCTGATACCCCGGACAAGGACGCCGGCGGCGCCGTACGCCGATGACGCCAGCGCCTGACCGTCCACCACCGGCGCCGCCAGCCGAATGCCCGCGACCTGATTGATGCGGTCGGCGACGTCCTTCCAGTCGGTCATCGGCGATTCCAGCGGCTGCACCAAGAGATGGCCGTTAAGTCCCAAAATCTTGTCCAGCAGCTCCTTCCGAAAACCGTTCATGACCGCCATCACGATGATCAGCGTGGCGACGCCGAGCATGATGCCTAAGAATGAAAAGCCGGCGATGACGGAGATGAAGCCTTCCTTGCGCCGCGCCCGCAAATAGCGCGTGGACAGCAACCATTCGAATGGCGCGAAAGGTGGGGTTCGAACTGGCTCGCTCATGGCATCATCCATAGTTCGATTCTCACATGATTTGGGCTAATTCTAGCCGGGCCGGCTGGGCACCGTCCGCTCGCGGTGGATAAATCGCCGGGATTCGGCTGAAAAGGCAGATCAGGAGTGAAACCGGACCAGGCGCCCGAACACAAGGGTGCGTCTATCGCGCGGGCACATCGAGTTCGTCTTCCAGCGACACCGTTTCGAAGTCCGTGACCAACGCGTCCACCCGCACCCGCCAGCGGCCGGCAAAGGGCAGCGGCACGCCGCGAACAGTCCAGTTGCCAGCGGCATCCCGCGCGGCCTTGCGCTCGATGGGTTCGATGCCCTTTTCGGGCAGGCTGAGAGCGAGGGTGACTTCTTTCGCCTGCAGCGGGGCCGCGTCGCCCGCCATGATCTGCAGCACGAAATCGTCGATACCGGCCATGCCCGGCGACACCAGCACCTGGAACATCGCCTTGTCGGAATGGATGTGGAGCGCCAGCGGGGTGCGAACGGCCGATGCCAGCGCGCGCGGCGGCGGCGTGAAGCGCCATCCGGCGACCAGCGCCAGAATCCCGAAGACCACGGCGCATTCGATTCCGATCGAGCGAAGCAGCGGACGGACAGGTTGCGGATCGGATGCAAGCATCGGCGTCAGGCGAAAACGGTTGAGCCCGGCGAGGCCCAGCAGCACAACCACGAGCGCCACCTTGATCGAAAGGATCCAGCCGTATTTTGTATCGATCAGCGCACGAAAACTTTCGAGCTGCACGATTGCAAGCAGAAGTCCGGTCAGCACCAGCACCCCGACGACTGGCGCCGCCGCACGCGAAAACCGGTTCAGCACCGGCAGCAGCACTTGCGTTCGTTCCCGCGTCAAAGCGAGCAGCGGCAGCAGCGCGCCAACCCAATAAGCAACGCCAACGCCATGCAGAAACACCGTTGGCCGAGTCAGCCATTGCGGCGACGCCGTGCCGGCATGGCCGCTTGACGCGAGCGACACGCCGACGCCGAGCATCGCCAGCGCCGATGCGGCGCGGGACAACGCTGCACTTCGCGCGGCGAAAACACTCAATCCCATCGCGGCCACGGCAACCAGCAAAGATGGGCCCAGACTCGTTGCGATCGCGACCTGCCATGGCACGGCGGTCAGGATGCTGCCGATGGAAAGATCGAGCAGATCGAGGCCCTGACATCCCAGTGACATGGCAGCACTGACAAGGCCGAGCCACAAGGCCGCGGTAGCCGTCGTCCGGCGGGCGCGGATCGGCGCTATCCACGCATCGAAGAATGCGCCGCCGACGCCGACGAACAACCCCAGATACAGTCCGATCCGAGACAGCCAGATAAGGCTATTGAGAACCGGGTCGGGGTTGGTCAGTGCCGCCGCCGATTTTCCCGTCGGCATGCCCACGGAAAAAACCATCGCACCGGCGACGGGATGGCCGTCCGCCGAGATCACGCGATAGCTGATCACCTGGGTGCCCGGCGGCAGGCCGTCGGGCAGCGCGATGCTGATGGTCTCATTGACCGCGCTTACCGCCGCGTCGTCGCGCGCCCTGCCCTCGGCGTCGATCAGCCGAACGACCGCCGGCGTCACGGGCTCGTTGAACCGCAACTGCACCGTCTTCGGCGCCTGCGCCGCGATGCTGCCATCCGACGGCTCGGTCGAAACCAGCGATGCATGCGCGAACGCGGTGGTGGCGCAGCAAAGCCCCCACACCAGCGCACTGAAGGCAATGGCAAGACGCGTCATATCAACCGGCCGCTACGGCTTCGGCGCCAATTTGACGCCCGGCGCCGGCGATTTGCCTTCCGGTTTGCCCTCGGATGGAAGTTCGATCCAGCGGCTGACACCCTGCTCGCATTCCTGCACCACCGGGAAATACAGCATGGTGCTGGGCTTGAGTGCAGCGGTGAGATACGTGGCGGCGACGAATTCGTCGTAATTATCGTCCGGCAATTTGCCGCCGCTCCAGATCACTTCCTTGACGCCTTCCGAAATGGTCGCGCCATGATATTCGAAGCTCGCGGCGTACTTGCCCTTGACCGTCTCGACACTCCAGCCGGCCTTCGGCATCGGCTTCACCGCGATCACGCCTTCCGGAATCTGAACCCGGATTTTGACCGTAGCCGAGCCGGCGCAACCATGCGGCACCGCGAACACCGCCTTGTAATACGATCCGGGGCTGGCCTGACGATTTTCCAGCGTGATATGGGCATTGGCCGATGATGCAACGAACACCGCGCCGAACAGGCCTATCACTGCGAGCGTAGTGCATCTCATTTAATCTATCCTTTGGTTGAGACAAAATCAGCATGGAGCACGGGCCTCAGAAAAGCGAATATCATTTTGTGCATTTTCAACCCTCATGTCGCGGGACATTGCACCGTCGTCAGTCGTCACCGTGTATTTCGCCGCAAGGCACGCAATCATTTGATCAGGATTGGCGCCTCCACGCTGATCTTGTCCGAATCTGAAATCACAATGCCCAGTCCCAGCATCCAGCGCCCGGGCACTGGCGTGGACATCGTCACCCGCCATTGGTCGTCACGGCCACGCTCCGCTTGTGACGTCCTGGCTTCGACACCCGCCTGCAAGTTCGCCAGCGTTACCGACACGGTCTTTGCTATCAGCGGCAACTCGTCGGTCGTCTCCAACTGGATGGTAATAACGACCGGGCCTGCACACCCCGGCGAGACAGTGACGTTGGCCATCGCCTTTTCAGCATGAATGTGGGTGAAAAAGCTTTCGTCGGGCTGCTCGGTAACCGGTGCCGACCAGGCAGTTATGGCTCCCCCGGAGCCATTCGATGCACTCGGGCCCTGAGCACCAACGCCCTGAACGTCGAACAAGACTTTAACCTCACCCGCCTTTTCAAACTTGAGGGTGACCGCTACCGCGTCGCCCTGCTTGATCGGGTTATTGAGTTCCATGAGCATCAGATGGGTGCCGCCCGGCGCGAGCTTCACGGTCTTTCCCGGCTCGATAACCAGGCCGCCGTCGATGGGACGCATGGTCATGACGCCATCGTTCATGGCCATTTCATGTATCTCGATATTTTTTGCGACGTTTGTCGAACCACTCACAAGACGATCAGGTGTGGACCCCTTGTTTTCGATCGTCAGATAGCCGCCTGCGACTTTCGCTCCACCCGGCGTGGCGCGACTCCACGGCTGCGTCACGACGAGATCGCCAGTCTTGACCTCCTCAGCTTGCACCGGTGCGGTCAGGACCATTGAGAGCAAAGCGGCATAAGCGAGTGGGCGTGCGGCTTTTTTCATGATTTTTCCTGTCTGCTTTGCACGTGAAGACCGCTAGTCCATGGCTCAGAACCTGTATTTCCCGGCGAGAACAAAAGTTCTGCCCGGGAACGGATGGAACAGGAAGTATTGCGCGTTGAAGATGTTGTCGATGCCGAAATCGAACGACAAGTTCGTGGTCGCGTTATAGTGAAGCTTCATGTCGAACACGATGAACGGATCGAAAGCCTGATAGACGTGTTGAAAGGTGTCGGTGTTATCAAGGGTCGCATATTGCTTGCCGGTATAGCGCCCCGCGACCGTATAGGCCCATTTGTCATTTGGCCGATAGGTAGCCCCGAACGTCGACCGCCACTCCGGAACGTTGGGAACGCGTTTGCCGACCGCGGTGGTGCCGGTCAAACTCACAAAGGTCGGATCGCTCAGGATCCGCGAGTCCACGTAAGTCACGCTGCCGAACAGTTGCAGGCCGGTGAAGCCAACGTCGTTCTTTTGGCCTGACAACTCGACGCCCTGCATCCGGATCGCTTCGACGTTGCCGATCGTCGTGGTGGGAGTCTGGCCGCCGCTAGAGTTCGTCACATTCGTTGTTTGCGAAATGATCGCGTTGTTGACGTGTTCCTTGAACAGGGTCAGCCGCACCCGGCCGTCATTCCATTTGCGCTCGACGTTCAACTCGCCGCTGAAATCCTGTTCCGGCGTCAAATTCGGATTGGCGAAGGTCGCAACACCCGCCACCGTTATGTTCTGATAGAGTTCGGTGACGGTCGGATAGCGATAGGCCTCGCCGAAATTGGCCGTGATGTTCCACTCTTTGTTGGGATCGTAAGACAGAGAGGCTTTGGGCGAGAAATTCGTCGAGGCAATCGAGGGTTGATTTTTGGTCGCGGTAGAGGTGATGACGCCCGCGGCATTCGCGATGGTATTGACGTTGAACCCGTCCTGGGCCCGCCAGCTTTCCAGCCGCCCGCCAAGCGTCAGTTTCAGTCCGGGAACGATCTTCCAAGCGTCCTGCACCCATAGCGCGCCTGTGCGCGTTTCACCCAGCCCCTCCGAATAGAGCTGACCGGTGCCCGTGGACGGCGTGGCGTACCAGACCGTCGAGGCGTAAACCGGATTGTTGAGCTGATAGCGATCGCCATGGACACCGAAGCTGATCTCCTGCGAACCGCCGTAACCGTATGGCCGCCAGATGCCCTTGGCGTCGGCGTTCTGCCAGTTGGTGCCGTCGTTGCGGGTGATCTTGCCGTTCTGGGAGAAGCCGACGCCGGTCGGGGCGACGGTGAACGGATTGAGCTGAATGTCTTGCAGATAATTGTAGCTGGACACCGAAAGATCGAAATCATAGACGCCCCTGGTGTCGCTCCTGAGCGATAGCGCATTGCTCATCTGGAGTTGATCCCAGATGTATTTGTTGCTGGCGAAGCCGGCCTGGCCCCCGAACGTCGGCGCGCCGGTCACCGTCGAGGTCAGATAGGTCTGCGGATTGGAGATTTGGTGGTTGTTCCAGATCCCGAACGAATACGTCGCCTGTACCAGCGGCGAGATATCGTAGGCCAATCTAAGATTCCCTGACGTCTGCTGCGAATGAGCCAGCGTACCGGTGCCGATGACATTGGCGATGCCGCCCGTCCTGCTAAATGCGCCGATCGTTCCGGTGGTATTGGCCGGACCAACGCCGAAGACGGTGCCAAAGGTCGTGTAGGTCAGCGGCTGTTGGTAGCTGTCGAGGTAATTGGCGCTGACGAGCCACGACAAAGGGCCCACGCGATTGCCCGCCGCGCCGCTGGTCTGGCTGGTCACATAGGTGTCCTTGGTGCCGTATTGATTCCACGGCATGATCGACACGGTTTCCTTCGCCACCGCAAAGGGCTTGTCGGGCATCTTGGAGGTGAACAGCACCACGCCTCCGATGGAGTTACCGGGATAGGCGGCTGCGTAAGGTCCATTGAGAAAGTCGATCCGCCCGATCGATTCCGGCGAAATCAGATTCCAGTGCGGCGAAGCGCCGGTGTTGTTGTTGCCGATCAGCGCGGAAATCAGAAGATCGTCGAAATAGATCAGCGTGCGCGCGCTCGAATTGAGGCCCCAGCTTCTTGTCGCAAGCACCGCCTGATTGTCGCCATCGTTGCGTTTCCGCACGAACAGGCTGGGCATGTATTTCACGGCATCTTCGGGGTCCTTGAGATTGATGGTCTCGTCGATCTGCGCGGCCGTGATGCTGAAGGACTGCTGCGGGAGCCGGAATCTCGAGACCATCGGCGGCGTGCCCAACGATGCGTTCGCGACGCTGCCGTCGCCCTGCGGGGCCGGCTGGTTGACGGTCGCCGTCGGCACAGGCTTCTTGCGCCGGGCCGCGGCGGCCGTCCGTTGCGGCGGCTTTTTAGCCGGACGAACTGTGGCGCGCTGACTTGGCGCGTCGATCGTCACCGGCGGCAAGGTCTGCCCTCCGGTCTGCGCGTTCACAACGGAAGGAAATGCGGAAAGAGCGCTGCAAAGCACCAGCGTGCTTGCGCCGCCCAAGGCATGGAACCGAAACATCCGACAATCCTGACACTGGCGCCGTGGCCAGCTTGCTCAACTGCATTATCAGGCGCGGCCGAGCCGCACCGATCGCGAGGTTTTGTGAGGTCAGGAAAAGGACGGCGGCGCGCGCGCCTGGGCGTGGGAACCTGCGCGTGAACTGAACAGGTCGGGTGCGGTGTCGAGCCAAACCATGCGTTCGGCGTGGCGGGCGGGCGTGGTGATGGCGGCCTGCGGCGTGTCGACCGGTGCGCCGGTGTGCGCCACGCTGCAAATCGAGCAGCAGCCGTCATGGGCGCGGTGCTGGCCGGATTGATCGGTCTGGTTGGCGGTTGCGGCGGCATTGCCGTGGCAGATGACAGCCCCACGCAATGGATCGGACGCAGCAATGCTGGCAGCCCAGGTTGCACCGATCGGCGCAAAAATCTGCACCAACACCGCAATCAGGACGATTGGAAGAAATTTTCCCAGCCGCCGGCGCATGAAACCACCCCTCCGACTTCACCAACTAATCATCCAGAGATAAGGGAGTCGAGATCGGGTTCCCGGCGATCCGGGCTTTGGGCACGATCATCTGACGCGTGCGCTATTTTCGACACACGTCCCGCGAGCATCCACGGTGAAATAATCTCGCAGGAGCGGTGTTGCATGCATCCGGCCGATGCGACGATGGCGGGTCATAACGCAATGCAACTGCAGATGGCGAAATCCCATTCATTTCCCAAAATGCTCGAATTTTGAACAATCGTTGCTGAAAATGGTGACAAGCCCAAAAAGATCGGCTACCAGTGCGGGCTCAGGCTGGCCGCAAGGTGAAGTCTGGTGGTCCAAGTCTCGGGAGGAGCCCTGACGCGCACAAGCAGCGTCGCCCCGTCAATCAAAATCAAATCCAACTTTTCGGGGAAATAGGGTCGACACAATTTTTGGAGCGGGGTTTTGGCCCTGCTCTTTTTTTTGAGCAATTTTTGAAAATCAGCGCATGCGTTCGTTCGAGACCATGCGCAGCTCCAGGAGGCTTAACCGATGTACGCTCGCAAATTGCTCGGCGCGATCATCCTCTGTCTCACCGCAACGCTGGCGCAAGGCGCCGGTCTGCGAGCCATCGATATACCCGCCGACGCCGGCGGTTCGGCGATGAGCGGAGCGGTGTGGTATCCCTGCTCGCAGGCGCCGGGCGCGGCCGATATCGGCAAATACACCTTTCCGGGCGTGAAGGATTGCCCGCTGCCGGACGGGAAATTGCCTTTGATCGTCGTGTCGCACGGCAGGACCGGCAGTCTCGCCGGCCACCACGACACCAATGCGGTACTTGCCGACGCCGGCTTTATCGTCGCGGCCATCAATCATCCCGGCGATACCGGCTCGGATTTGAGCCGTACCGACGATCTTTCGATCTACGTGCAGCGGCCGAACGACATCAAGCGCCTGATCGATTTCATGATCGGCGCGCCGGCCTTCGCTGCCAGCATCGACCGCGAACGCATCGGTCTGTTCGGGTTCTCGCGCGGCGGCTACACCGCGCTCGCGGTGATCGGCGCCAATCCCGATTGGGCCAATGTCACGGAGCGCTGCAAGGAACTTAAGAATCATGTCTGCGACCAGATTCGCGCCAGGGAATTCCCGGGATCGGTGACGCACGACTTCAGGATCAAGGCCGCCGTGATTGCCGACCCGCTCAGCGTGTTCTTCACCGCGAGTAGTTTCGGCGAGATCAGGATTCCGGTTCAACTGTGGGCGTCGGAGTTCGGCGGTGACGGCGTGCTGCCGCACAGCGTCGATATCGTGGACAAGAACTTAGCCACAAAACATGAATATCACGTCGTTCCAAACTCCGGACACTTCTCGTTCCTGGCGCCCTGTCAGCCGGAGATGACGGCGCAATTGCCGCGACTCTGCGTGGACGCGCCCGGCTTCGACCGCGCCGCCTTTCACACAAAATTCAACGCGGATGCGCTGGCGTTCTTTCGGGCTCAACTGATGAAGGCGCCGTGACGGGAACGCCGGTGCGCGCGATCTTTTTACCTCTCCCCGCTTGCGGGGAGAGGTCGAAGCCGGAGCGCAGCGAAGGCTTCGGGTGAGGGGGACTCTCCACGCACTCGGACTCGCGGAGAGTCCCCCTCACCCGTGCCGCTTTCTACTCCCGCTCGAGGAAATTCGATCCGATATTCGCTTTCTTCTTGACCGGGTCGTAATCGCAAAACACGCCGTCTGCGAAAAGCGTGTAGCTTGCGATGACGGTCTTCTTGTCGAGCTTGACCGAATGCAAGCCGATCACGGAGGCATTGCTCGCGGCATTCCAGTTGAACGGCGTCGAGCTCGACACCTTTTCGCAGGCCGCCACGGCCTCGGAAAATACATAGCTCTCGACGAACGCTTTCAGCGTCCGGAGATTGGTTTGGGTTTTCCAGTGCAGATAAAACGACGCCCCGAGTGCGGCGATCGTCAAAGCCAAAAGCCCGACAACAGTCTTCTGAAACGTCATTTCATCAACCCCCAAGCAAACAAAACAAGCAAACGAAATCAGACCTTACAGCGGTATCCCCATCAGCTTCGACAGCCGCTCGATGTTGAGATAGCCGGCATTGTAAGCCAGCATCGCGAGACCGTAGATCACAGCCGAAATCACCGTGGTCCAGATCAGCTTGCGGCCCATCCGGCTCGCGACCGGCGCGCCGGGATCGGTGCCCGCGGCGCTCTCGCCGTCCTCATGCTGGCTGCGCACGCCGAACGGCAGCGTCAAAAACAGCGTGATCCACCAGATCACAAAGTAGATCGCGAGCGCGGTTGAGATGGTATAGGCCATCGCGCTCAGGCCTGTTCGATTTCGACAAGCGCGCCGGAAAAATCCTTGGGGTGCAGAAACAGCACCGGCTTGCCATGCGCGCCGATCTTCGGCATCCCGTCGCCGAGCACCCGCGCGCCTTCCCTGATCAGCGTGTCGCGCGCGGCGATGATATCGGGCACGTCGTAGCAGATGTGATGGATGCCGCCGTCCGGATTGCGCTCGACGAATTTCGCGATCGGCGAGGTCTCGCCCAGCGGCTGGATGAACTCGATCTTGGTATTGGGCAGCGTCGCGAACACCGTGATGACGCCATGTTCCGGCAGCGGCACCGCCGCAGAGATGTCGGCGCCAAAAGCCGTGCCGTAGATTTTCGCGGCCTTCTCCGCATCCTTGACGGCGATCGCCACATGATTGAGCCGGCCCAGCATGATCTCCTCTCCGCTTACTTTATAATTTGCGCGTGTTCTAATCGCAAAACCGGTATCCACTTTTGCGGAACACACGCTAGACCGTCAAAACATGAACGAAACAGAGCGGCTTCTTGCCCCACTGCTCGTTGATCGCGGAGCGTACCGCGCGGCGCACCGATTCCGCCATCGCATCCGGATCGCGCCGCCTTGCCCGCGGCAGACCCTCCACCGTCGATACCACGACGTCGAACACGATGTCGTCGATGACCTCACCCGCCTTATTCTTTTCCGGGATCCCGATCAGATCAACCTCGGGATCATCCGCCAGTTCGCCCTTGTCGGTCACGGCGATCGCCACGAAGGCGCAGCCCGCAAAGGCCAGTTTTCGCCGCTCGACCACGGCGCGCGACTTCGAGTCCTCGAGTATCGAGCCGTCCTTGTAAAGCCGTCCCGACGGCAACTGCTCAATGATACCAGGATCGCCCGGCCCGAGCCGAACCAGATCGCCGTTCTTGCAGATCAGGACCTTGGGCACACCGGCGGCGCGCGCCAGTTTTGCGTGCTCGAACAGATGCAGCGCTTCGCCGTGCACCGGGATCAGCAGTTGCGGGCGCACCCAGGAAATCATGTCGCGCAACTCGTCGCGGCGCGGATGACCGGATACATGCACAAGATGGGTGCGGTCGGTGATCACCTCGACCCCCTGGCCGATCAGGCCGTTGATGATGGCGCCCACGGATTTTTCGTTGCCCGGAATGGTGCGCGAGGAAAAGATCACGCAGTCGCCTTTGTTGAGCGTTACCTGCGGATGATCGTCATTGGCGATGCGCGCCAGCGCCGCGCGCGGCTCGCCCTGGCTGCCGGTGCACAGCGCCAGCACCTTGTCCGGCGGCAAATGGCCATAGACATCCGCGCTGCGGAAACTCTGCACGCCATTTAGATAGCCGGTCTCGCGCGCCACCTGCACCACACGCTCCATGGCGCGGCCGACCACCACGACCTCGCGGCCGGCTTCGCGCGCAGCATCCGCGACCGCGCGCAGCCGTGCGACATTGGAGGCGAAGGTGGTGACGGCGACGCGGCCCCTTGCCGCCTTCACCAGTTCGGTGATGGTCTTGGCGACTTCCGCCTCCGATGGCGAACGCCCTTCCCGCACCGCATTGGTGGAATCGCCTATCAGCGCCAGCACGCCGGCGTCGCCGAGTTCGCGCAGGCGCCGCTCGTCGGTCGGCACGCCGATGATCGGCGTCGGGTCGATCTTCCAGTCGCCGGTATGCAGCACAGTGCCGGCCGAGGTGTGGATCGCCAGCGCATGCGATTCCGGAATCGAATGCGCAACCGGAATGAACTCGACGTTGAACGGACCGAGGTCGATGCGGCCGCCGGAGGGCACCACCGTTACCGGAATTTTCGGCGGGTTGCGCTCCGAGGCGCACTTCGCCTCGAACAGCGCGGCTGAGAATTTGGTCGCATAGATCGGACATTTCAGCTTCGGCCACAGGTCTATGATGGCGCCGAAGTGATCCTCATGGGCGTGAGTCAGCACCAGCGCCACGAGATTCTTCCGCTCTTTTTCGAGAAAGCGGATGTCGGGCATGATCAGATCGATGCCCGGCAGATGCTCCTCATCGCCAAAGGAGACCCCGAGATCGACCGCCAGCCAGGAGCGCTGATGGCGATTGCCGAGGCCGTAGATCGACAGGTTCATGCCGATCTCGCCGACGCCGCCGAGCGGCGCGAAGGTCAGTTCATCCGGCCGCGCCATCATGCCGCTCCCGCGGAGGCCGCCGCGCCGAAATAGACATCGCCGGCCGAGATCGGGACCCGCCTGCCGTCGGAGCTCCGAACGATCATGCAGCCGGTGTCATCGATGGTGTCGAACGTGCCGGTCACAGTCGATCCACCTGACAGGATCGAGACCGGTTGGTCCAGCCCCGCCGCGCGCTCCAGCCACCTCTGCCTGATTTCACCGAACCCGCGCCCATTGTCCCAGATGCCCCGAAATTCCATCCACGAGTCCGACAGCGCGGCGAACAAGTCCTCCGCGCCGATATCAACCCCGAGCGCCTTGAGTGAGGTCGCAGGCGTCGGCGTGCCCTCCGGTGCGGCTACCACGTTGGTGCCGATCCCCACCACAACGGCCAGCCGGTCGCCCACGGCCTCCGCTTCCAGCAGGATGCCGGCGAGCTTCTTTTGTCCGGCCATCACATCGTTGGGCCATTTCAGCGCAAATTTCATCTCGTCCGATCCCGCCGACCGCAGCGACGCTTCCATGCTCACCTGTCGCAGCGCCGCTTCGAGCGCCAGCCCCGCCGCAAATCCCAGCGTCGCCGCGACCGCGGGCGAAACCTCGATCACTTCTAGGATGCTGCAGGCTAAGTTACCACGCGGCGCGATCCATGGGCGATGCCGACGTCCGCGCCCGGCGGTCTGCTCGGAGGTTACGAACCAGATCGGGCCGCGCTCGCCGTCGCGCGCGCGCGCCAGCGCTTCCGCGTTGGTCGAGCCGATGGAATCGAAGGCAGCGAGCCGGTAACCCGCAGATGTGGCTCGCGGACCGAGCGAAAATGCCACGGCGTTTTACCTCTCCCCGCTTGCGGGGAGAGGTCGAAGCCGAAGCGAAGCGGAGGCTTCGGGTGAGGGGGACTCTCCACGCACTCGGACTCGCGGAGACTCCCCCTCACCCGGATCGCATCTGGCGATGCGATCCGACCTCTCCCCGCAAGCGGGGAGAGGTGAGTTGAGGGCCCTAGCGATTTGGCTTGAAATCATGATCTAGAACAGCGACTTCGCCGCGACCGTGGCGGCGCTGACCAGCGGCCCCGGATAGACGAAGAACAGAATGTTGAAAAGACCCGCGACCGCCAGCACCGTGCGCAATTCCATCCGCATTGGGTCGAGCTTTGCGAGCGGCTCGTCGAAATACATCACCTTGATGATGGTGAGATAATAGAACGCGCCCACCACGCTGGCGAGTACGCCAACTACCGCCAGCGTAAACAGCCCGGCCTTGATCGCGGCGACGAACACGTAGAATTTCGCGAAGAAACCCGCGAGCGGCGGAATTCCCGCCAGCGAGAACAGCAGCATCGCAAAGAAGAATGCCAGCAGCGGGTTGGTGCGCGAGAGTCCTGAGAAATCGCTGATGGTCTCGACGTTCTGGCCGTTGCGCTTCATGGTCAGGATCACCGCGAAGGTGCCGAGCGTCATCGCCACATAGATCGCGATGTAGACCAGTACGCCCTGCGCGCCCTCGACCGTGCCGGCGGCAAGACCCACCAACGCAAAACCCATATGGCCGATCGAGGAATAGGCCATCAGGCGCTTGATGTTGCTCTGGCCGATGGCGGCGAACGAGCCCAGCACCATCGAGGCGATCGCAACGAATACCACGATCTGTTGCCACTGCGAGACGATGCCGGGAAATGCGGTCAGCGCCACGCGGGTGAACACCGCAAGCGCCGCCACCTTCGGCGCCGAGGCAAAGAACGCGGTGACCGGCGTCGGCGCGCCTTCATAGACGTCGGGCGTCCACATGTGGAACGGCACCGCGGAGACCTTGAAGCAGAGGCCTGCGAGCAGGAACACGAGGCCAAATACAATGCCGATGCTGCCCTCTTTCGCCGCCGCCGCGATGCCGGCGAAGCTCACCGTGCCGGTGAAGCCATAAATCAATGACGCGCCATACAGCAGCATGCCGGACGACAGCGCGCCGAGCACAAAATACTTCAGGCCGGCTTCGGTGGACTTCGCATTGTCGCGGTTGCTGGCCGCGACGACATAGAGCGCAAGACTCATCAGTTCGAGCCCGAGATAGAGCATGATCAGGTCGCCGGCCGAGATCAGCACCATCATGCCTAAAGTCGAGAGCAGCACCAGAATGGAATACTCGAAAATCCGGCGCGACGGATCGGCCAGAAACTCGGTCGAGAGGATCAGCGTCGCGGCCGAGCCGATCAGCGCCAGGATTTTCAGGAAGCGGGCGAAATCGTCGACAATAAAACTGCCGCCGAAGGTGGTCAGCTTGCCCGCCGGCAGCATGAATTCCAGCACGCCGGTAACGACCAGCAGACCGATCGCAAGCCCGGTCACAAGACTGGTGGTCTGCGGCCCGCGATAGGCGCCGAGCATCAGCAGCACCATGGCGCCTGCCGCCAGCACAAGCTCCGGCAGTACGGGAAGCAACTGATATCCGGCGGTTTCAAAACTCATGGTCGTTATCCAAACCCGAACCGGTCATTGCAGCAGCGCGGCTGCCTTGATGGCAGACGTCGCAGCGGCGTAATTGTTGACGAGGAGTTGCACCGAGGCCGCCGACATGTCCAGCACCGGCTTCGGATAGACGCCGAACAGGATGGTCAGAACCACCAGCGGCATCAACGTCAGGCTCTCGCGGAAGGTCAGATCCTTGATGCTGGCTAGCGATGGTTTGACCAGCGCCCCGAACACGACTTTCCGATAAAGCCACAACGCGTAGGCGGCAGACAGGATCACGCCGAGCGTGGCGACCGTCGCCGTTGGGATCGAAACCTTGAAGGTGCCGATCAGGGTCATGAATTCCCCGACGAAGCCGGACGTGCCTGGCAGGCCGACATTGGCCATGGTGAAGACCATGAACACCAGCGCATAGAGCGGCATGCGGTTGACCAGGCCGCCATAGGCCGCGATTTCGCGGGTGTGCAGGCGGTCGTAGACAATGCCGACGCACAGGAACAGCGCGCCTGAGACGATGCCGTGCGAGACCATCTGGAACACGCCGCCGGCGACGCCCTGCGTGGTGCCGGCGAAAATCCCCATGGTGACGAAGCCCATATGCGCGACCGACGAGTACGCAATCAGCTTCTTGATGTCTTCCTGCATCAAGGCCACCAGCGAGGTGTAGACGATGGCGATGGTCGATAGCGTGAAGATCAGCGGCGCAAAATCGTGGGAGGCCAGCGGGAACATCGGCAGTGAGAACCGCAGAAAACCGTAGCCGCCCATCTTCAAGAGGATCGCGGCCAGGATCACCGACCCCGCGGTCGGCGCCTCGACATGCGCGTCCGGCAGCCAAGTATGAACCGGCCACATCGGCATCTTCACCGCGAACGACGCGAAGAACGCCAGCCACGCCCAGGTCTGCAAATTGCGCGGCACGGCGGTATGCATCAGCGTCGGAATGTCGGTGGTGCCGGCGTTCCAATACAAAGCCATGATCGCGAGCAGCATCAGCACCGAGCCGAGCAGCGTGTAGAGGAAGAATTTGAAGCTGGCATAGACCCGGCGCGGCCCGCCCCACACGCCGATGATCAAAAACATCGGGATCAGACCGCCTTCGAAGAACAGGTAGAACAGCACCAGATCGAGCGCGGAGAAAGTGCCGACCATCAGCGTTTCCAGCAGCAGGAACGCCATCATGTATTCGCGCACCCGCGTCGTGATCGATTTCCAGCTCGCGACAATGCAGAACGGCATCAACGCCGTGGTCAGGATCACGAACGGCAGCGAAATGCCATCGACGCCCATGTGATAGGTGATGGCGTTGGCGAGCCACGGCGCCTTTTCGACGAACTGGAAGTCCGGCTGCGCCGGATCGAAGCGCATTACCAGGATCAGCGACACCGCGAAGGTGATCAGCGTGGTCCACAGCGCAATCCAGCGCGCATTGCGATTGGCAGCCTCATCGCTGCCGCGCGCGAGCCCATAGACCAGCAGCGCGCCGAACGCCGGCAGGAAGGTGACGACGGAGAGAATGGGCCAGGTTGTCATCACTGGCCTCCCAATCCGAACATGAACCAGGTGATCAGCCCGGCGACGCCGATCAGCATCGCAAACGCGTAGTGGTAGAGGTAGCCGGTCTGCAGCTTCACGACGTTGCGGGTGATATCGAGCACGCGCGCCGAGACGCCGTCCGGACCGAGGCCGTCGATGACGAAGCCATCGCCCTTTTTCCAGAGAAAACGTCCGAGCCATTTTACCGGACGCACGAAGATGAGATCGTACAGCTCGTCAAAATACCATTTGTTGAGCAGGAACTGGTAGAGCATCTGGTGCTGGTTGGCGAGTTCGACCGGCAGATACGGCCGGCGGATGTAGAACAGGTAGGACACTACGAAGCCGGCCGCCATCATCAGCGTCGGCAGGAACGCGATGCTCTCGGGGATATGGTGCATCTCCTCGATGATATGAGGATGCATCTTCACCGAGCCGCGGAAGAACTCTTCCACGCCGTGCCCGGCGAACAATTCCTTGAACGGGAAGCCGGACAGGATCGATCCGGCGGCGAGAATGCCGATCGGGATCAGCATCCAGATCGGGCTTTCATGCGCGGCCTCGTAATGCTCCTGGTCGTGCGGCTCGCCGTGGAAGGTCTTGAAGATCAGCCGCCATGAATAGAACGAGGTCAGCCCCGCCGCGATCACCGTCATCAGGAAGCCGTAGAACGCGAACGGATTGTGCGACACGAATGCGGATTCGATGATCGCGTCCTTGGAGAAATATCCCGCGGTGAGCGGGAAGCCGGTCAGCGCCAGGGTGCCGATCACCATCACGATATAGGTGTAGGGGATCTTGTCCTTCAACCCGCCCATGTTGCGGATGTCCTGCTCGTGATGCATTGCGTAGATCACCGAGCCCGAGCCCAAGAACAGCAGCGCCTTGAAAAAGGCATGCGTGAACAGATGGAACATGCCGACCGAATAGGCGCCCGCCCCCATCGCCACGAACATGTAGCCGAGCTGCGAGCAAGTCGAATAGGCCACGATGCGCTTGATGTCGTTCTGCACGAGGCCGACGGTAGCGGCGAAGAATGCCGTGGTGGCGCCGAAGAACATCACCACCGCCTGCGCGTTCGGTGCGAGCTCGAACAGCGGCGACAGCCGCGCCACCATGAAGACGCCGGCTGTGACCATGGTCGCGGCGTGGATCAGCGCCGACACCGGGGTCGGACCTTCCATCGCGTCCGGCAGCCAGGTGTGCAGCAGGAACTGCGCCGACTTGCCCATTGCGCCCATGAACAGCAGCAGGCAGGTCAGCGTCAGCGCGTCGGCGTGCCAGCCGAAGAAGTCGATGGTCTTGCCGGTGAGATTCGGCGCGCCGGCAAAGATGGTTTCGAAATCGACCGAGCCGATCAGCATGAAGATCGCGAAGATGCCGAGCGCGAAGCCGAAATCGCCGACGCGGTTGACCACGAAGGCCTTGATCGCCGCCGCATTGGCCGACGGCTTTTGATACCAGAACCCGATCAGCAGGTAGCTCGCAAGGCCGACGCCTTCCCAGCCGAAGAACATCTGCACCAAATTGTCCGCCGTCACCAGCATCAGCATCGCGAAGGTAAACAGCGACAAATACGCAAAGAACCGCGGCCGATAGGGATCCTCGTCCATGTAGCCGATGGAATAGAGATGCACGAGCGACGACACGGTGTTGACCACCACCAGCATGACCGCGGTCAGCGTATCGACCCGCAGCGCCCATGTGACCTGGAGATCGCCCGAGTTGATCCACGGGAACAGTGCAATGCGCGCATCGTGATGCATGAAGCCGACATCGACCAGCGCGACCCACGACAAGGCCGCCGCAACCAGCAGCAGTCCCGTGGTGATGAATTCCGCCGCGCGCGATCCTGCCGCTGCGGGCTCAACAACATGATGGTCGTCATGGCCATGATCGTCGGCTGAATGATCGTCATGCGCAGCCGCCGCGTGGACATCGCCGTAGCCATGCGCATCGTCGTGATGCTCGACGGCATCGCCGCTCGGATTGCGCGCATGCGCGCCAAAGATAGAGATCAGGCCCGCGAGTATCGCGCCGATCAGCGGCAGGAAAACGATTGCCTGGATCACTCGCGTTAGCCCTTCATCAGATTGACGTCTTCAACCGCGATCGAGCCGCGGTTGCGGTAGTACACCACCAGCACCGCAAGACCGATCGCCGCTTCCGCCGCCGCCACCGTCAGCACCAGCAGCGCGAACACCTGGCCGACGATGTCATTCAGGAACGTCGAGAATGCCACCAGGTTGATGTTGACGGCGAGCAGGATCAGCTCGACCGACATCAGGATGACGATGATGTTCTTGCGGTTGAGGAAGATGCCGAGGATTCCCAGGGTGAACAGGATCGCACCGACCGCCAGATAATGTCCAAGCCCAATGGTCATTGCACCCACTCCGGCGCGTCGGCGTCTTGCAGCCCCTGCCCCGACGCCACCTTGCGCACGCTCATCGCAAGTTCCGGAGTCCGCGCGTTCTGCACATTGATGTCCTGCCGCTTGACGCTGGCCTTGTGGCGCAGCGTCAGCACGATGGCGCCGATCATCGCCACCAGCAGCACCATGCCGGCGAGCTGGAAGTAATGGATGTATTTTGTGTAGAGCACCATGCCGAGCGCGGCGGTATTGCTGATGTCGCCGGGGATCGGCGAGGTGATAGCTTTGGTAATGGCGGGATTGATGATCCAGCCGCCGGCGACCAGCAGCAGCTCGGCGAGAAACACCGCGCCGATCAGAAGGCCCACCGGCAGGTATTCCAGAAAACCTTCACGCAATTCGGTGAAGTCGACGTCGAGCATCATGATCACGAACAAAAACAGCACCGCGACCGCGCCGACATAGACCACGACCAGGATCATCGCCAGGAATTCCGCGCCCATCAGGATGAACAGCCCCGACGCGTTGACGAAGGCCAGGATCAGGAACAGCACCGAGTGCACCGGATTGCGCGACACGATCACCATCACGGCGGACGCCACGCAGACGCCAGCGAACAGATAGAAGAACAGCGCGGGAAGGATCATGCCAACGCCCTTTCCGTCATTCCGGGGCGCACGCGCTCTTGCGCGTGCGAACCCGGAATCCGGCCACCAGCCAGGCTTCTGGATTCCGGGTTCGCGCGAAGGCGCGCGCCCCGGAATGACGAGAAAATGCTCGATGCGTTCACGTCTCTCCCCTCACCGGTACGGCGCGTCGAGTTCGATCGATTTCGCAATCTCGCGCTCCCAGCGGTCGCCATTGGCGAGCAGTTTCGCCTTGTCATAATAGAGTTCCTCGCGGGTCTCGGTCGCGAATTCGAAATTCGGCCCCTCGACGATGGCGTCGACCGGACAGGCCTCCTGGCACAATCCGCAATAGATGCACTTCACCATGTCGATGTCGTAGCGCACGGCGCGGCGGGTGCCGTCGTTGCGGCGCGGGCCGGCCTCGATGGTGATGGCCTGCGCCGGGCAGATCGCCTCGCACAGCTTGCAGGCAATGCAGCGCTCTTCGCCATTGGGATAGCGGCGCAGCGCGTGCTCGCCACGGAAGCGCGGGCTGATCGGGCCCTTCTCGAACGGATAGTTCAGCGTCGGCTTCGGCTTGAAGAAATAACGCATGGCGAGAAAGAACGCCGAGACGAATTCCGACAGCAGGAGCGAGCGGGCGGTTGCGTTGATATTGACACTCATAGCGACCTCATTTCGGCGCGAGCCCCGAAAATTGCAGCACGGCGGCGACGACGACCACCGCCGCCAGCGACAGCGGCAAAAACACCTTCCAGCCCAGCCGCATCAGCTGGTCGTAGCGGTAGCGCGGCACGATCGCCTTCGCCATCGCAAACAGGAAGAACATGAAAAATACCTTGAGCACGAACCAGATGATTCCGGGCACCCAGGTGAACGGCGCATAAGGGATCGGCGGCAGCCAGCCGCCGAGGAACATGATCGTGGCCAGCGCGCACATGGTGGTGATGGCGACATACTCGCCGAGCATGAACAACAGATACGGCGTCGAGCCGTATTCGACCATGAAGCCCGCGACCAGTTCGGATTCGGCTTCCACCAGGTCGAACGGCGGCCGGTTGGTTTCCGCCAGCGCCGAGACGTAGAAGATCACGAACATCGGAAACAGCGGCAGCCAGTACCAGCCGAGCAATCCGAATTTGGTGTTCTGCGCCTCGACGATCGCCGACAGATTTAGTGAACCGGCGCAGAGCAACACGGTGATGATGACGAAGCCGATCGAGACTTCGTAACTCACCATTTGCGCGGCGGAGCGAAGCGCTGCGAGAAAAGGATATTTCGAATTCGACGACCAGCCGGCCATGATGATGCCGTAGATCGACAGCGACGAGATCGCGAAGATGTAGAGCACGCCGACATTGATGTCGGAGATGACCCAGCCGAGATCCATCGGGATCACGGCCCATGCCGCCAGCGCCAGCACGCAACTGACCAGCGGCGCCAGCAGGAACACGCCCTTGTTGGCGCCCGAGGGGATGATCGGCTCCTTCAGCACGAATTTTAGAAGATCGGCGAAGGATTGCAGCAGGCCCCATGGGCCCACTACGTTAGGTCCGCGCCGGATCTGCACCGCCGCCCAGATCTTGCGGTCCGCCAGCAGGATGTAGGCAATCGCGATCAGGAGCACGACCAGCAGCAGCAGGCTCTGCGCGATCATGACAATCAGCGGCCAGAGAAAGCCGGTCCAGAAGGTGCTAGCAAAGAATTCAGCCATCAGGTCACGCTCACTCCGCCGCCGTCAGCATCTGACCGGATGCAAGGCGGGAGCATTCCGCCATCACCGCAGATGCCCGCGCTATCGGGTTGGTCAAATAATAATCCTGCACCGGCGACCTGAACGGTGTCTTCTCGACGTTGTCGCCCTTCCCCGCCAGCGTCCTGATCGCAGCCGCGTCGCCGGCCTCGATCTGATCCACCCGCATCAGATGCGGCGTCGCCTTGAAGATCGCCTGCCGCAGCGCGCTCAAGGAGTCATAGGGCAACTTCTTGCCCACAACATCCGACAGCGCGCGGATAATGGCCCAGTCCTCGCGCGCGTCACCCGGCGGGAACGCGGCGCGGTTGGCCATCTGCACCCGGCCCTCGGTGTTGACATAGATGCCGGATTTTTCGGTGTAGGCCGCACCCGGCAGGATCACGTCGGCGCGATGCGCGCCGCGATCGCCGTGGGTGCCGATGTAGACCACGAAGGTATCGTCGGGCGCCTTGATCTCGTCGGCGCCGAGCGAAAACAGTACGTCGAGCGTGCCGAACGTCGTCATCTGCGTTGCACTCAGGTCGCCCGCGCCCGGCGCAAAGCCGATATCGAGCGCGCCGACGGACGAAGCCGCATTGTGCAACACGCCAAACCCGTTCCAGCCGTCCTTGACCGCGCCGAAATCTGCCGCAAGCTTTGCCGCCAGCGCCAGCACCGCCGCGCCATCATGCCGGGCTGCGGCGCCAGCGCCGACCAGTACGATCGGATTCTTCGCGCCCTTCAGCACGTCGGCGAAGGAATGTTTGCCCGCCGCGAGATCGCCAAGCGAGTCCGTGCCCGCGCCGATATGGTCATAGGTGTAAGTGAGGTCGGCCTTGTCGCCGATCACGCCGATCTTGAGCCCGCCGGTGCGCCAGCGCTTGCGGATCCGCGCGTTGAGAACCGCAGCCTCGCGGCGCGGGTTCGATCCGACGATCAGCAGCGCATCGGCCTGCTCGATGCCGGCAATGGTCGGATTGAAAATATAGGAGGCGCGACCGGCTTTCGGGTCGAATGCGCCACCGTCCTGCACAGCCAGATTGACCGAACCGAATTTCGCCAGCAGGTCCTTCAGCGCGAACATCTCCTCGACCGCGGCGAGATCGCCTGCAATCGCCCCGATCCGCTTGCCGTCGGAACGGGCAACCTTCGCCGCGATGGCGGCGAATGCTTCGGACCATGTCGCCGCGCGCAACTGGCCGTTTTCGCGGATGTAGGGCCGGTCGAGCCGCTGCGTGCGCAGGCCATCGACGATGTGGCGGGTCTTGTCGGAAATCCATTCCTCGTTCACCGCCTCGTTGACCCGCGGCAGGATCCGCATCACCTCACGCCCGCGCGTATCGATGCGAATAGCCGATCCGACCGCGTCCATCACATCGATCGACTGCGTTTTGCCGAGCTCCCAGGGCCGCGCCGCGAATGCGTATGGCTTTGAGGTTAGCGCGCCCACCGGACAGATATCGACCAGATTGCCCTGCAGTTCCGAAGTCAGAGCGCTTTCGAGATAGGTCGTGATCTCCATGTCCTCGCCGCGGCCGGTGGCGCCCATCTCGGGCACGCCGCAGACTTCCGATGCAAAGCGAACGCAGCGCGTGCACTGGATGCAGCGGTTCATCGAGGTTTTCACCAGCGCGCCGAGATATTTGTCCTCGACCGCGCGCTTGTTCTCGGCAAAGCGGCTGGTATCGACGCCATAGCCCATCGCCTGGTCTTGCAGGTCGCACTCGCCGCCCTGATCGCAGATCGGGCAGTCCAGCGGATGGTTGATCAGCAAAAATTCCATCACGCCCTCGCGCGCCTTCTTCACCATCGGCGAGCGCGTCGAGATTTCCGGCGGTTCGCCCTTCGGCCCGGGACGGCAATCGCGCACGCCCCAGGCGCAGCTTGCGACCGGTTTGGGGCCGCCCTTCACTTCGACCAGGCACATCCGGCAATTGCCGGCGATCGACAGCCGCTCGTGGTAGCAGAAGCGCGGAATCTCCGCGCCCGCGGCCTCGCACGCCTGCAGCAGCGTGTATTCCGCCGGGACATCGATCTCTTTGCCGTCGATGATGAGTTTAGTCATTCTCTTAATCCAGAAACATTGGAAGTCGGCTGATCCGCGGATCGACGGCTTGGCATTCCAAATTCAGTTCGACCTTCGTCCGTGCGAAGGTAGGCGTTAGCGACTTCAATCTGACGGCGTCGTTGTTCCGGATCCAGTGCGGCAAACCTCTCGATTAAATCTCGAAGACTTTCTCCCGAGTGGCTCGCGTTCGCGCTTATGCGATCATCATAAGACATCGTTGTTACTCCGCTGCGACCATATGCGCCGGATCGAGAATCCCGGCGTCGTCGACATCGGCCTTGCGCGAATAGTCGTCGATGCGCGCCTCGATTTCGTGACGGAAATGCGCGATCAGGCCCTGGATCGGCCAGGCCGCGGCATCGCCGATCGCGCAGATGGTGTGGCCTTCGACCTGTTTTGTCACCTCCAGCAGCATGTCGATCTCGCGCTTATGCGCCCGGCCCTCGGCCATGCGCGTGAGCACCCGCCACATCCACCCCGTGCCCTCGCGGCACGGCGTGCACTGGCCGCAGCTCTCGTGCTTGTAGAAATAGGAAATGCGCGCGATCGCCCGGATCAGGTCGGTGGATTTGTCCATCACGATCACCGCGGCGGTGCCGAGGCCGGAGCGCAGCTTGCCGAGGCTGTCGAAATCCATTGGGGTGTCGATGATCTGATCGGCCGGCACCATGCGCACCGACGAGCCGCCCGGAATCACCGCCTTGAGGTTATCCCAGCCGCCGCGGACGCCGCCGCAATGGCGCTCGATCAGTTCGCGGAACGGAATGCCCATCGCCTCTTCGACATTGCAGGGCCGCTCGACATGGCCGGAGATGCAAAACAGTTTGGTGCCGACATTATTGGGCCGGCCGATGGCGGCGAACCATGCCGCCCCGCGCCGCAAGATATCCGGCGCTACCGCGATCGATTCAACGTTGTTGACCGTGGTCGGGCAGCCGTAGAGGCCCACATTGGCCGGGAATGGCGGTTTTAGGCGCGGCATGCCTTTCTTGCCTTCGAGGCTTTCCAGCAGCGCCGTTTCTTCGCCGCAGATATAGGCGCCGGCGCCGTGGGTCACGTAGATGTCGAACGGCCAGCCGTTACTATTGTCCTTGCCGACCAGCTTGGCTTCATAGGCCTGATCGACCGCGGCCTGCAGATGCTCACGCTCGCGGATGAACTCGCCGCGCACATAGATATAGCAGGCATGCGCGCCCATCGCGAAGCTCGCGATCAGGCAGCCCTCGACCAGAAGATGCGGATCGTGCCGCATGATCTCGCGGTCCTTGCAGGTGCCGGGTTCGGATTCGTCGGCATTGACCACGAGATAGCTCGGCCGGCCGTCGGTGGATTCCTTCGGCATGAACGACCACTTCAGCCCGGTCGGAAAACCCGCGCCGCCGCGGCCGCGCAGGCCCGACGCCTTCATCTCGTTGATGATCCAGTCGCGGCCCTTGTCGATGATCCCCTTGGTGCCGTCCCAGGCGCCGCGGCGGCGCGCGCCGTCAAGCCCCCAGTCCTCGAGGCCGTAGAGATTGCGGAAGATGCGGTCCTTGTCGTCGAGCATTTTTACGTCCCGATCACCGATTGATCTGCGAGTAAGCGAGGCCTGCGGCGCAGCCGCCGAACGTCAGCGCCCATAACAGCGCCGATTCAAGCGACGCGTTCAGCGCGTAGCGCTGCAGCAGGAAGATGAACAATGCGGCCGCGGCTGCGTGCAGCAGGATGTAACGCCAGTTTTTCGGCATCGCTGCGACGCTCCTCGGGATGTTGCCTCGACGCTTCATGGCGGATCCTTGCGGGTCGCGTTATCAGCCGGCGGCTTCGGTGACGGACGTTCATCAAAGTTGGCGGCCTCGCCGGGTTTCTTTGACTCGGCATCCGCAAGAACCGGCTCCTTCGGCGAACCGGACGTGTTGGTGCCGCCGCCGTTTTTCAGCGTGGTCAGCCCGCCGATCGGCGCGGAGAATTGCCGGCCGTTTTGCGGACCGGGTTTTGGCGGACTGCCCGCCGCAAAGCCGTCCAGCAGCTTGCCAAAGCTCTCTTTGGTCAGGTCCTCGTAGGTGTCGCTCCAGATCAGCACCATCGGCGCGTTGACGCAGGCGCCGAGGCATTCGACTTCTTCCCAGCTGAAGTCTTCGTCCTTGGAGAGATAAAACGGATCGTGATGGATGCGGTGCTGGCACACCTCGATCAGGTCTTCCGCGCCGCGCAGCCGGCACGGCGTGGTGCCGCAGACCTGGATATGGGCCTTCTTGCCCACCGGCTGCAGCTGGAACATGGTGTAGAAGGTCGCGATTTCCAGCGCGCGAATGTAGGGCATCTCCAGAAGATCGGCAACGGCGCGGATCGCCGCTTCCGAAACCCAGCCGTCGTGCTGCTCCTGCACGCGCCACAGGATCGGGATCACCGCCGACGCCTGCCGGCCCGGCGGGAATTTCTCGATCTGCGCCTTGGCCCACGCGAGATTTTCCGCTGAGAACGTGAAGTTCGCGGGCTGTAGTTCTTTCGGTGCCAGGCGGCGGACGGACATTGTCGCTTCAGTCTCTTTAGTGGGTGCGGCGCGCGGCGCTCGCATTCAGGCTGTGAACACGGTTTTCCCAGAACGCACTGGCGGTGCCGAGCACGTTGTAACCGACATGGGTCGATACCTTGATGCGATCGAGAATCGAAAGTTCGGTCACGGTCTCGAACCGGTCGCTGCGCGGATCGTAGACGATCAGCTTCAGCGGCGTGTGATCGAGGATGTAGCGCGACACCGAATGGGTCGGATCGTTGCCATGCTCCTCGCAGAGGATAGCGGAATCGCCCTGCAGCAGCCGCGTGCCGCCCTTGATGGCTTCGATTTCGACGCCCTCGACGTCGAGCTTGATGAGATACTTTCCATTCGGGGAAATCTTGCCGTCGTCGAGCAGGTTGTCGAGCGCGATCACCGGCACTTCCTCGCCGTCCGCGGCGTCGCCGGCGATGCTGAACGCCTCATGCTTGGTGCCCGACAGCCGCGCGGTGCCGCGCGCGGCGCCAATGGCGCACTTCATCGCCTCGAACCGGCCGCCGTTGATTTTGGCGTTGTTGGCGAGCTTTGCGAAATTCTGCGACGACGGCTCGACCGCGATCGCCTTGTGCGAACCATAGGGCGCACTGGAAACCAGCACCGACCAGTAGCCGTAGTTCGCGCCGCAATCGAGCAGCGTGTAATCGACATCGGCGGAATCCCGGAACAGCAATTCCAGCTCGTCTTCGTAGGAGAACGAGCGATTGAGCAGCTTGCTCCAGTAGCCGTCGCCATAGGGAAATTCGAACACCGCGTCGGGATTGAGTTTTATGGCGATGTCGCGCTCGGGCAGCGTCTTGCGCAACAGATTGGCGCAGCCGTTGTAACCGCGGTGCGAAAACTTCGACGCCACCTTCGATCCCGCCGCCAGCGCCAGCGCGGCCAGCCGCTCCCAGGGGTTGGCCCCCTCGAGCACGCCGGAGGCGCGGTCAAACTGGATCGGCGGCAGCGCCATCACCGGTCGACCTCTCCGAACACGATGTCGAGCGAACCCAGGATCGCGGAAACGTCTGCCAGCAGATGGCCCTTGCAGATGAAATCCATCGCCTGCAGGTGTGCAAAGCCCGGCGCGCGGATCTTGCATTTGTAGGGCTTGTTGCTGCCGTCGGCGACGAGGTAGACGCCGAACTCGCCCTTGGGCGCCTCGACCGCGGCATAGACCTCGCCGGCCGGCACGTGAAAGCCTTCGGTGTAGAGCTTGAAGTGATGGATCAGCGCCTCCATCGAGCGCTTCATCTCACCGCGGCGCGGCGGAAATATCTTGTTGTCCTCGACCGCGACCGGGCCCTGCCCGTCGGCCGCGCGCAGTTTTTCGATGCACTGCTTCATGATGCGGACGGATTGGCGCATCTCTTCCATGCGGATGCAGTAGCGGTCGTAGCAGTCGCCGTTCTTGCCGATCGGAATATCGAAATCCATCTCGGCATAGCATTCGTACGGCTGCGCCTTGCGCAAATCCCATGCCGCGCCGGAGCCGCGCACCATCACGCCGGAAAATCCCCACTCCCACGCCTGCGCCAAGGTCACCACGCCGATATCGACATTGCGCTGCTTGAAGATGCGGTTGCCGGTGAGCAGCGTTTCGAGGTCCGCGACCACCTGCAGGAACGGATCGCACCAGGCGTCGATGTCGTCGATCAGCTTTGGCGGCAGGTCCTGGTGCACGCCGCCGACACGGAAATACGCCGCGTGCATGCGCGAGCCGGAAGCGCGCTCATAAAACACCATCAGTTTTTCGCGCTCTTCAAAGCCCCACAGCGGCGGGGTCAGTGCGCCGACGTCCATCGCCTGCGTGGTGACATTCAACAGATGCGACAGGATGCGGCCGATCTCGCAATACAGCACGCGGATCAGCTGCCCGCGGCGCGGCACCGCGATGCCCAAGAGCTTCTCCGCCGCCAGACAAAACGCATGCTCCTGATTCATCGGCGCGACATAATCGAGCCGGTCGAAATAAGGGATCGCCTGCAGGTAGGTTTTATGCTCGATCAGCTTTTCGGTGCCGCGATGAAGTAATCCGATGTGCGGATCGACCCGCGCAACGACTTCGCCGTCAAGTTCGAGCACCAGCCTGAGCACGCCGTGCGCAGCAGGATGTTGGGGGCCGAAGTTGATCGTAAAATTGCGGAGGTTATGTTCGGTCATGGTCAGACTTTCGGCCCCGCCTTCTCGTCCCCGGGTAGGACCGGATAATCAGCCCCTTCCCACGGCGAGAGAAAATCGAACTTCCTGAACTCCTGATTCAAGCGCACCGGCTCGTACACCACCCGCTTCTCCTGGTCGTCGTAGCGCACCTCGACAAAGCCGGTGAGCGGAAAGTCCTTGCGCAGCGGATGGCCGTCGAAACCGTAGTCCGTGAGCAGTCGTCGCATGTCGGGATGGCCGGTGAAGATAACGCCGTAGAGGTCATAGCATTCGCGCTCGAACCAGTCGGCGCCGGGAAAGACGTCGATGATCGACGGCACCTGCGTGGTCTCGCTCGCTTCCGCGCGCAGCCGGACGCGTTCGTTCAGCGTCGGCGACAGTAGATGATAGACCACGTCGAAGCGTTTTTCGCGGCCGGGATAATCCACCGCGGTGACATCGATGAAGCTGACGAAGCGGCAACCGGGGTCATCGCGCAGGAATTTGACGACGTCGACAATCTTCGAGGCTTCGACCGTTGCGGTGAGCTGACCGAATGCGACAGACGAGCCCGTCACCGCTCCGGGCAGCGCGGCCTTGATCGTTTCTCCAAGCGCAACAAGATCGATCACGTTTCTTGCTCCAGGCGCCGCCGTCTTGAGCGGACTAGGAAAGCTGCCTTCGCAGCAATGGAATCGAGAACGACGTCGAGACACTCCGCCTGCATTTTTTCCGTCGATGTAAAGCGGTCTTCCATGGCATCGAACATCTTATGAAGATCGTCATGCGTGGCGCGAATCTCCGCGCGCATCTCACGCAGCGGCGGAACGATCATGTCTGCGGGTTCAGCCATGCAAGCCTCCGATCAGCGTTCAATCGTGCCGGTGCGCCGAATCTTCTTCTGCAGCAGCATCACGCCGTACAGCAGCGCTTCGGCGGTCGGCGGGCAGCCGGGCACGTAAATGTCGATCGGCACGATGCGGTCGCAGCCGCGCACTACCGAATAGGAATAGTGGTAGTAGCCGCCGCCATTGGCGCAGGAGCCCATCGAAATGACATAGCGCGGCTCCGGCATCTGGTCGTAGACCTTGCGCAGCGCCGGCGCCATTTTGTTGGTCAGCGTGCCCGCCACGATCATGACGTCGGACTGCCGCGGAGACGCGCGCGGCGCGAAGCCGAAGCGCTCGGCGTCATAGCGCGGCATCGACATCTGCATCATCTCGACCGCGCAGCACGCCAGCCCGAACGTCATCCACATCAAGGAGCCGGTGCGCGCCCAGGTGATCAGGTCGTCGGTCGCGGCGACGAAAAAGCCCTTGTCGGACAGTTCGTGGTTGACCTCGAGGAAGTATGGGTCGCGGGCGCCGACCGGCAGGCCGGTGGAGGGATCGAGAATGCCGGTCGCGGCCGGCGCGATCACGGATTTCGACATGACAGGACTCAATCCCATTCGAGCGCGCCTTTCTTCCACTCATAGGCGAAGCCGACGGTGAGAACGCCGAGGAACACGATCATCGACCAGAAGCCGGTGGCCCCGAGCTTTCCGAACGCCACCGCCCACGGGAACAGGAACGCCACTTCGAGGTCGAAAATGATGAACAGGATCGCCACCAGATAGAACCGTACGTCGAATTTCATCCGGGCGTCGTCAAAAGCGTTGAATCCGCATTCATAGGCGGAAAGCTTCTCCGGATCGGGCTGCTGGAACGCGACGATAAAGGGGGCGATCAGCAGGGCCAGGCCGATTACCGCTGCTATGCCGATAAACACCACAAGTGGAAGATAATTCTGCAAGATGCCGTTCATCGGCGATCCTTTTCCCGCGGCTTTTCGGCGTCCGCAGATTCGCTGAACATTGGAATTATTCTGAGGCTTAGCGCAGCGCAACAAGAGTGGCAAGACAAGCTATTTTGAGGGGTTCCGCCGTCCCCAGGACGCTCCAACGTCTCGGCGGTGGGAAGCCGCTGTCTCGGCCTTCAGGATACCGCGGCGGACATCATTGTCGTCCGGCGAAGGCGGTTCCACACTCGCCGTCCTCCTGAGGCGGAAATTATTTCGTTTAAGCCTGAAAAATCCTATTGATGTTATTCCTAGGATCAGATATGACGTAGCTGTCCGGTCCAACGAGGGGGCGCTTCTAGAGGCGTTACTGAAGTGGGACAGAGCGAAAGCTTGGCCGGGGCGGGGTAACCCAAACTGGCCGGATGCGGCGTCCGCGGCTGTGCCTCGCAAGCACAGACTCGGAGGCTGAGGGTTCCCGCCTGAGCCCATTAAGAGGCTCTGCCACTGAAGTTGGCTGGACGGGGAC
>Ga0193726_1000314_pt1 | contig 57998 bp, 52 predicted proteins | sample H2c1metaG_FD_144928 | JGI IMG/M metagenome (GOLD analysis project Ga0193726, IMG submission 144928) | Soil microbial communities from a riparian zone of the East river system, Colorado, United States - H2c1 | ecosystem: Environmental > Terrestrial > Soil > Riparian zone | place: USA: East River... | reverse complement strand
AAGAAACACAGCAGCACGGCGGTCATCGCCAGTATGGTGCGGTAGGTGGCGTAGCGCTCCGAGGCAATCAAGCTCACGGCGAAGGCAAACACCGGCAATCCCAAGAGCGCGGTGAACCATATGATGCCGCGCGAGCGGCCGTGGCGTCGCCACTCCAAAATAGCTCCCGCCAGGAGCAGGGTGCCGACCAGGGCGGCGCAGCCGACGTACAGCGCGTGATCGCGCAGATTGTTGTCGTTCAACACGAACAGGCTGAGCGCATTCGGTAGGGGTTCCTGCAGGAACCAGCCGATCTTGTCGATCCAGTGATGCTCGAAAGCGACGCGTCCCGATTTGACGAACAGTCCCGCCGCGTACAGCGCCGACATGACGCAATAGGCCAAACCCAAGGTGCCGGCGACGAACCCCAAGTGAATCCCAGCCCAGCGAGCGGTCTGCGCCAAAGTTCGCTGCCGTTGTGCAATCAGCGCGCCCGCCAACGGCACCACATAGAAGAGGGCGCTCGGCTGATAAATGAGCGCGCTCACGACCATGAGACCGAGGGCGACGGACCATTGCGCCACGGCGCGTCCGAGTCCGGCGCTCATTCCCACGGACAATGCCCCTTCGACGGTGAAGAAGCCGCCGAAGGCCAGCAGCGCGGTCGCGAGGTACGGCCAGCCGACGGCCCAAGCCGCCATGACTTGCGTGGACGGGATCAACGCCAGCAATACTGCAAAACACAGACTGGTGGTGAACGACCAGCCGAGCGCGCGCAGACCGCGAAAACTTACCCAACAAAGAGCGCCCAGCAGCAGTGAAGCGGCGAAACGCATCCACTGCAGATTCTGCACCGTGCCGGCCTCGCCATAGGTGGCTTGCAGCAGCCAGCCGTAAATCGGCCGGGCATGCGAAGCGCAGAATTTGACCACCTTGCCGGCCTCTTCCTGTGCCTCGCGCAAATTCGAGTAGTCGTCGCGCAGCCCAAACTCGTGGAAGGTCGCCGGCCAATAGGTCAGCAACGGCACCAAGAAAAGCACGGCAGTGAATACCCATGCCCGCAGGCCCACCGCGCTGCGGCGGGCGACCGCCGAGTCGGCGGCCCCAATAGGGACCGCAATGGAGGGTTCAGTGACGATGTTGTCGGGAACGGACATAAAGCGTAATGGGGCCTCTGGTGCTGCAGTGCAGTGTCAACATGCCGCGGTCAATCGATTGCCGATTGCAATGAAACGTAAAGTATCGTCAAGATTGAATCGCGGCTAGGGAGGGATTCTAGCTGCAGCGGCACCCAAAAATCCGTGCGGGATCCGGAGAAAATGCGTTAAATATCTGTTAACTAAGCGAATAATTCATCGGCAGGCGCCTAGGCGGCGACACACAGATTCTTGCCGCCGTGCTTGGCTCGGTACAGTGCGGCATCGACCCGGTCAAAGGCCGCTTCCGCTGCGTCATTCTGGTGCAGTTCCGTGATGCCGCAGGAGACGGTGACATGCACCGGCGTCCCGCGAAAATGGAAACGCATCCCTTCGACCGCCGTTCTCACCTGATTGGCCACGTTCACGGCCTCAGGCAGTGTAAGACCGGTCAACAGCACGGCGAACTCTTCGCCCCCGATGCGGGCAACGAAGTCGGTGGCGCGCAGTGCCGCCGTGAAGCAGCCGGCAACGCTTTGCAGAACGCGGTCCCCGGCACGGTGACCGTAGCTGTCGTTGATGACTTTGAAATTGTCGATGTCCCACAGCAGCAGGCAGGAAGGGACCGTGCCGCGCGCGCGCCGGGCGATTTCCTCGGCGAAGCGCTCATCGAAGGATTTTCGATTGGCAATGCCGGTCAACGGATCGAGGCGCGCGCCGTGCTTCTCCATGTCCAGTTTGGAGTGCAGTTCCTGCGCTTCGCGCTCCAGATTGGCGATGCGCGTCCGCATGTGATCGGCGCGCCCGTTGTACTCGGTCAAGCGCGTTTGTTCGCGGGCGCGAAAGTCGCTGACCTGTCTGGCGACGGTTTCGAGGCGCGCCCTCAGGGTGGCCTGCAGCACACCCAGCTCCGTTGCACCACTGACTTCGTCGGTCAGTTCGCGAACGTGCGACATCATCGTGTCGTTGAGCGATTGAGTGTCGTCGAAATGACTGCGGCTGGCGCTGTTCGACTCGGTCAGATAAGCAGCCATTTCCTCGAGACGTTTGGTGACTTCCGACAGCACGGCGGCGGCCTGCAGCCGCTCGCGGGCCAACAAGTCGCCGCGCTCATGGATCAGGTCCGCGACGCGGCCCACGATGGCGGCCAACGCCGTGTCGCTGTTGGCGGCCGCCAGTTCGGCGATCAATACTGGTATCTTGGCGGCGTCGAATTCGCCGGATTTAAGGCGGTCGAGCAGGCCGGCCAGGGCTTTACAGGTCGACCCCCAGCGTACCGCCTTCGGCGGCGGCGCAGACTGCGCCACGGTCAAATGCAGAACCGGCGATGTCGCATCGACTGCCACTACCGCAGTGGTCAAGGATGCCGCCAGTTTCTCCAATTCCGCCGCGTCTGCATTGCGCCGGTTCGCGGCGGCCAATCCCTTCAATTCGTCGTCAAGCTGACGATCCACGCCCATGCCCGCTGCGCACAGACGGCCGATGAGGCGGCGCAGGATTTGCTCGACGTCCCGCCAGCGCTTCTCCTCGACTTCCATTTCCTGGACCGAGTCGCGGTATTTTTGTTTCCAATCGATGATTTCGGACAAGGTTTGGCTTCGCGTAGTGCTTATGAGTATCGGTCGGGCAGCGCGAATCTTGAGCGGCGCCCCCGTCGCGTGGGACTGCACGCCATTAGCTTGCACGAGGCAGCGGTTGATTGCTAGATCTGCTGCGTATTGAGCACTCTTCCGCGCCTTGACTAGGCCATTTCTTGATGCAGGTCCCATCGTGCGCCGCACTCTTCGCGATAGGCTTTCGCCCCAAGGAAGCCGCTATCCATGGTGTTCAAATCCGCATTACTGCTTGCAACTGTGCTGACCGCCTCGAGCGTTTCGGCCAACCCGCGGATTTACACTTACCTGGATGCCGACGGCACGCGCCACTACACCGACGTTCCCGACAATAGCCGTTATCGCTTGCTGGTTCTGTCCCCGCACGAGCGGACCGCGAGCGGCGATCGCTACGACTGGATGCTGCTGGCCAAAGCCGGACAGTACGATTCGATCATCGAAAAAGCCGCGCTCACGGCGTCCGTGGAACCGAATCTGCTGCGTGCCGTGATTGTGGTGGAGTCGGGGTTCAACTCACGCGCAGTCTCGAAGCGCGGCGCGGTGGGACTGATGCAGTTGATGCCGGCGACCGCGACACGCTTCGGGGTGTCGAACCCCTACGATCCACGTCAGAATATTCACGCCGGCGCCCAATATCTGAAATTTCTGATCGACCGCTTCGGCCAGGACGTCAGGCTCGCCCTCGCCGCATACAACGCCGGCGAAGACGCGGTGGAACGCAACGGCGGCCAGATTCCGCCCTTTGTCGAGACCATGGCCTACGTGCCGCGCGTGCTGCGCATCTATCAAATGCTGAAGGATCAGCCGCGCACGACTTGAACGCGGGGGCAGCCGGCGGCCGCAGCGATCGGGTAGTATTGCGCTCCGGAGAGCCCCGATGCGCCACACCATCCAATTCGTGTTTGCCGCCGCCGCCTTGACCATCGCCTTGCTGGGGGCCGAGCTCGCAGCCGCGGAAGTACTCAGCACCACCGCCAATGGTTTCGAGGTTCGCGAGACCGCGCACAGCGCCGCATCGCCCGACAAGGTCTATGCCGCGTTGCTGCTTCCCGCGCGCTGGTGGAGTTCCGATCACACCTTCTCGGGAAGCGCAGCCAACCTCGTCTTGGACGCGCGTGCCGGCGGTTGCTGGTGCGAGACGCTGCCCGACGGCGGTTCGGTCGAGCACATGCGCGTGCTCTATGTGTCGCCCGGCAAGATTTTGCGCTTGCGCGGTGCCATAGGCCCCTTTCAGGCGCTGGCGGTGGATGGAGTGATGACGTTCACCGTGAAGGGCTCGGCGGAGGGCACTGATATCTCCTTGAGCTATGCGGTCGGCGGCTTTGCCAAGGATGGATTCGACACCCTGGCGAAGGCCGCGGATCACGTGCTCGGCGAACAGTTGCAGCGCTTGATGAAATTGGCGGACGGCGAGCCGGCGCCGCGTGCTCACTGAGCCCGGTGCGCCGCCTGCGCCATCGCCCGCTCCGGCGCGTCAGGGCTTGCGCGCCCCCGTCTTCACTGCCGTCCCGGCCACTTCAAAGTGCGCGCCGGCCAGCAGCTTGTTGACGCCGATGAAGGCGCGAGCGGGGAATTGCCCGTGAAAATAGCTGCGATAAATCGCATTGAATTTGCCGAAGAGCTCCAAGTCCGTGCAGTACACGGTCACTGTGACGAGATCGTCGGGCTTCAATCCCGCCTGCTCCAGCGTGTGCTTGACCGCATCCAGCACCAGGCGAATCTCGTCATCCACATTGGCGGCGGCCTGACCCGTGGCCGGGTCGATCCCGATGTGCCCCGCCACATAGAATGTGTCGCCCGCCATGACGCCTTCGCTGAACGGCCCGGCGGGCCGGCCGTCGGTTTTTGGCGGCGCCACGTAGCTGCGCTCGACGCCGGCGGCATGAGCCGACACCGCGAAAAGACCGATTAGAGCAAGGGCTAAGGCGCTTTTCAGCATAACGTGAACTCCTTCATGTTGAGAGCTTGGATTTGATTAGTGGGCGAGTCCCATCGCGTTGAGCACGAAGGAATAGATGTCCGCGGTTTCCTCGACCCGCTTCGCCAGAGGCTTCCCCGCTCCATGGCCGGCGCGCAGATCGATGCGGATCAAAATCGGCCGCCCGTTCGGGTCGGCATTCTGCATGGCGGCGGCGAACTTGAAGCTGTGCGCCGGAAATACACGGTCGTCATGATCGCCCGTCAGGATGAGGGTGGCCGGGTAGGAGGCGCCGGGCTGAACGTTGTGCAGCGGCGAGTAGGCCTTGAGCGCCGCGAATTCCTCCGCATTGTCCACCGAGCCGTAGTCCGCCTCCCAGCCTTTGCCCACGGTGAATTCGCGAAACCGCAGCATGTCCATCACGCCTACTTGCGCCACCGCCACCGCGAACAAGTCGGGCCGCTGCTCCTCGACCGCGCCGATGAGCAGGCCGCCGTTCGAGGCGCCGTCGATCGCGAGACGCTCGCGGCTGGTCCAGTGCTGCGCAGTCAGATATTCCGCGGCCGCGATGAAGTCGTCGAACACATTCTGCTTGTGCGTCTTCATGCCCGCCTCGTGCCAGGTGCGGCCATATTCGCCGCCCCCGCGCAGATTCGCGACCGCATAGATGCCGCCGAGTTCGAGCCAGGCGGCGACTGTCGGATAAAACACCGGGCGCAGGGAATCATTGAAGCCGCCGTAGCCGTAGAGAATGGTGGGATTGCGGCCGTCGAGAGCGGTTCCCTTGCGCGCGATCACGAACAGGGGAATCCGAGTGCCGTCCTTGCTGCTGTAGAACACCTGTTGAGTCTGGTATTGCGACGACTTGAAGCCGTTCAACGCGGGCGCCTTCCATAACGTGGTGCGGCCGGTATTCAAGTCGAGCTGGTAGATCGAGAAGGGCGTCGTATAGTCCGTGTACGCGAAGTAGGTGCTGGTGTCCTCGACGCGGCCGGCGAAGCCCGCGGTCGTTCCCAATCCGGGCAGGGGCACCTCGCCGAGCGGTTTCCCGTCCGGCGTGAAGCGGCGGACGACGCTGTGGGCGTCGTGAAGATATTGGACGATGAGCTGGTGATTGACCAGGGTGACCGCGTCGAGAGTATCCGCGGATTCAGGCACGATGCTGCGCCAGTGCGCGCGGCCGGGTTGAGCGAGATCAATCGCGATGATGCGGTAGCGCGGAGCGCCGTCGTCGGTCTGCACATACAGCGTCGAGCCGATGTTGCCGATAAAGGTGTAATTCGCCTGGGGATCGGCGATCAGCGGCGTCACCGCGGAAGCGGCGCCGGTCAAGCGGGCAATCGACAGAGTGTTCCTCACATCGGTGCCGTGGTTGGCGGTGACGATCAGGTAGGCGCCGTCGTCGGTCACCTGCGCGCTGACATACCAATCGGGCGCATCGGAGCGCACATAGACCTTGGCATCCTCCGATTGCGGCGTGCCCAACTTGTGGAAGAAAACCGTATGGTATTGGTTCGGCACCTTGAGCGACTGCCCGGCGCCGGTCGCCGTGTAGCCGCAATAGTAGAAGCCGCTGCCGTCCTTGCGCCACGAGGCGCCGGTGAATTTTGCCCAGTGCAGTTCGTCCGGCAGATCCTTACCGCTCGCGACATCGCGAACGTGCCACACCTCCCAATCCGAGCCCGCTTCGGAGAGGCCGTAAGCCATCAATCGGCCGTCGTCGCTGTATCCCGAGCCTTTCAATGCCACCGTGCCGTCCTTCGACAGGGCATTCGGGTCCAGCAATGCTCGTGCGGGCTGCAGCGGATCGTCGGCCATGAACAACACCGATTGATTCTGCAGGCCGTCATTGTGAGTGAAAAACCAGCGCGGGCCATGCTTTTCCGGTGCGCTCCAGCGTTCGTAGTTCCATATCTCCTTCAAGCGCCGCGCGATCTTGTCGCGCCCGGGTATTGCGGCGAGATAGTCGCTCGTGAGCTTCGCCTCGGCCTCGACCCAGGTGCGCGTTTCCGGCGAATCGATGTCTTCCATCCAACGGTAGGGATCCGCGATCTTGACGCCATGGTACTGATCGACCTGCGCGCCGCGCTGCGCCGGCGGATAACTCAGTTGCGCGGTATCCGCCGCGGCCACAGTCTGCGTCAAAACAATGAGCAAGGCGGCCGGCGTGAATACCGGAATGAAACGTCGCTGCATTTTCTTCCCTTGGTTGGCGCGGACGGCGGCGTCATTATAAACGCAAGCCGCCCGCCGATTTACCTCCCCTGATGTCAAATACGCGTTGATTTGCGCTGACCCAGTCCCCATAGGGGTGGAACCGGTGCAGCAGCGGAGTGTGTGTTGAGCCTGCCATTCTCGAGCGTCGATCGTCGCGCAGATTTGGGGCCTGCCGTAGTGCTTCGCGGAACGAGGCCGCTGTGCCGGGAGTTCAGCCTCATGCTCGAAGCGCGGGGCATCGAGCACGAGATCCTGGAAAACGGTGATTCATGGGTGTTGACCGTGACCGAGCCGTGGATTCAGTCGGCGCAAGAGGAGATCACTCGTTATTCGGCGGAGCGCGCCGTTCCGCGCAGCCGCCCGATTCTCATGGAACTGCATTCCGGGGCGGCCCTCGGGGCCGTCGCTTATGTACTGATCCTGTTGTTGACGGCGTACTGCGCCGGCATCGGCCTGTTCGGCATCGATTGGCTGTCGTCGGGCGCCCTCGCAGCGGGCGCCGGGCGTGAATGGTGGCGGGCGTTCACGGCGCTGACTCTGCACCTGGATCAGGAGCACTTGCTCGGCAATCTGTTGTTCGGTGTTCCCGCGGGGATCGCGGCGGGCCGGTTGCTCGGCCCCGGTGTCGCCTGGGCCAGCATCCTGGCCGCAGGGGCTCTTGCCAACTATGCGGAAATATTCATTGCTCCGCCCGGCTACCGAGCCGTGGGCGCTTCCACCGCCGTGTTCGCCGCCTTGGGGCTGCTCGCCGGCTTGGCGTGGCGGCAGCGGCTGACGCTGCGCGAGCGCCGTTGGTATGTGCTGGCCCCGCTGATCGCCGGGATTTGTTTGCTGACCCTGCTCGGCGCCGGCACGGCCCATGTGGATGTGTTGGGACACGCGCTCGGATTTCTATTTGGAGTAGGGGCCGGCTGGCTGCATGCGCGCGCGGGAGTTTTCCGCATTCGCGGGCGGAACGTGCAGATTGCCGCAGCTCTCGGTGCCGCAGCGCTGATCGGCGCCGCGTGGGCCTTGGCCATCGGCCACGCGACGCCGATGCTGTGACGCGGCGGCAGCTCAGGTTTTCGCGACCACGCCGCCCGGGGTGAGCTTGTCGATGGCCTGCGGGAGCACCGTGGACAACTTGGCCGCCAAATCCTCCGGCGACATGCCGACCTTGGCCGCCAGTTGCTTCACGATATCCGGGCCGAACGCTTGGTGAACTTGGTCCGGCGTGATCGGTTGATTGGCGCCGGTGCCCACCCATGAGCGCACCGTGCCGCCCAGTCCCTGTTGCTCCAGCTGAGCCACGATTCCCTGAACTCCTCCATGCTTTTCGATCAATCCATTGACCACCGTTGCCATTTCGGCACCGACCACCCCTCCCAGCAATCCGTCGAACAATCCCATGTCGGCTACTCCTTGAGAACGTACCACCCGCGCAGATTCAGAGCCTCAGGCGCGCTTCGCCAGCAAATCGCGGATCTCCTCGAGCAGCACTTCCGATTTGGCAGGCGCGGCGGGCGGCGCGACCACCGCAGGCGGCGGTCTCTTGAGCCGGTTGATGCCCTTGATGACGAGGAACAGAACCAGTGCGATGATGATGAAATCGAAAATCGTTTGCAGAAAGGCGCCGTACTTGATCAGCACCTCCTTGCCTGTCGGGTCCTTGCCCAAGGTTGCAGCCAGGTCGGAGAAGTTCACTCCGCCGACGACCTTGCCGAGAGTCGGCATGAAGACGTCGCCCACCAGCGACGAGACGATCTTGCCGAACGCCGCACCGATGATCACGCCGACCGCCAGGTCGACCACATTGCCCTTCATCGCAAATTCTTTGAATTCCGCACCTAATCCCACGGCAATCTCCTTTTTTTGGTCTACTGAATTGCTCCAAATACCTTTTTCAGCAAGCTGCTGGCTTGGCCGAGCGGATCCTTGCGAATGGCGCGCTCTTCTTCTGCCATCATCAGAAACAAACCGTCGAGCGTCTTGTCGGTTACGTATGATTCCAGTGTGGCGTCCTCGGGCTTCAGTATGCCGAGACTAACGGCTTTTTTCGCCACGGCATCGTAAGTCTGGCTCAGTTTGACCTGGGCGGTCGCATGCGAAATGACGGGCTCGAATTTCGCCTTGAGGGGCGTGTAGGTGGCCTGTTTGAAGTACTGCGTCGCCGCATCGTCGCCGCCGGTCAGAATTCGTTTGGCATCGGCCAGACTCATCTGCTTCAGTGCCTGTTTCAGCAGCGTCTTGCTCTCCGGCACGGCCGCTTCGGCTGCGCGGTTCATCGAGGTGACCAGTTGGTCCAACTGATCGCCGACGCCGAGCATGCGCATCATGCCTTCCGCCTTCGCGAGTTTCGGCGGCAGATCTATTTTCACTTTGGGATTCTTCAGGAAGCCGTCGGTCACTCCGAGCTTTCCCACCGCGCTGTTGATGCCCTGATCGAGAGCCTTCTTAAGGCCCGCCGACGCGTCGCCCTCCGACAAGGAGGTCAACGCGGCGCCGAATGCATTGCCGCTCAACGAGCCCCAGCTCAGAGCCGCCGCGAAAATGCCGCCAAGCAGGAAGTTTTGTTTCAATGTCTTGAGTCTCAGCGGCACTCGGCCGACTTTGCATTACTATGCGCCCACTTTCCGCCGCTGCGCCAGCATTAAAATTGCGCATGCAACCGCACTGCAACGACCGATGCCGGGCCGCGGTCGCGATTGTAGGCGGGATGGTTGATCCATTGATAGTCGAGACTCAGCTGCGCAAAGCTCACCGCCGCGACCGAATAGTAAGTCTCGAGGATTTGCTCGGGGCCTGGATGCGGCAGCCGGCCGTCGCCGATGAGAACACCGAGTCCGCCCGCGGCAAGGAAGCGCTCGCGAGCGGCGGAGATGCCGTTGTTGATCGCCACCAGGCCGACCGTATCGTCCGCACGATGCCAGCGCGTTCCCTGCAGCGACAACCCCGCCGCCGCGGTTCGGTCGATATCCGTAAATTCATAGGTTTCCACATTGCCGGCCGCTTTTCCCAGCCGTGCAAATGCGCCAAGATCAGGCGCCAGTTGCTGCTCCAGATTGAGACTGACGCCGGCGCGGCTGCGGTAGCTGCGCACGGCGGCGATGTTCACCGCGGTATCCGTGGCCGCGGCGAGTTGCACGGCCTCGTCCAGCAGGCCCATGCGTCCGCGGCTTTCAAAGACGGTGAGGGCCGCGTGGCCGGGGCGGCCGGCGATTTCATGCCGCCGCTCCAGCTCGACGATCGACTGAAATTCGTGAAATTCGGGCTCGAGCCGCGCACTGTTCGGCACGTCGGATAAATCGAACAGGCCGCCGCGCAGCGTCCAGGCCCCCTGATACCACTCGACCGCCGCGCCCGCCGTGTAGCCCCAGGCATCCGCCGCATAATCGAAGGTGCCCGCGTCGATGGCGGCCCAATTGAAGAAGTCGGCGCGCGGATCATGGGCGTATCGATTGACGTCGAAAATATCGCCGACACTGAATTTGCCGATGGTAATGACCACGCGATCGGCGCTGCGAGAGCCGGCCAGTTGATTCGGCGCCGCGGCGACCGCCTCGCCGGGCTCGCCCAGAGTCACGTTTTGGCGGATGAACAGGCGCGGCAAGCGCAAGTACGGCTGATTCTTGCCGACCTTGTACGCCTCGCCGCTGGGAAAGCCGGCCGCCCCCAGCGTGTCGTCGAGGCCGAATCCCTGGTCGACCTCGCCGTTGAGCCACGCCTCCGCGCCCGGCCAAGGCCGCGCCCCCAGGTACAAGGTGGCGTCCGCGGTTTCGGCGCCGCGATTGGGCGACAGACTGTTCGGCCCGGAGTAGGGCGCGTTGAATCCCAGCGTGTCCTGCTCCACGTAGGTGAATTGCCCGTGGACGGCGTAGATTTCCGGCGAGGGTTGCGCAGTGTCCGCGGCGCCGCACGAGGGTGCCCACCACGTGCAAGCCGAGATTGCCAGGGTCGCGCCCGCGAGTCTTAGCACGCGTCCATCCTCAGAGGTACTTCGTGACGCCCTGAAACTCTTTGATCAATTCACGAAATTCGCGCGGCAGAGCCTCGGAGGTCTCCTCCATGCAGTGGTGAATATGGTCCTTGATCAGTTCCTTCTTGGCATTGCCGATGGCCTTCTCCACGGCGTGGAGCTGCTGCGCCAGCTCCATGCAGGGGCGGCCGGATTCCAGCATGTCGATGACGGCGGCCAGGTGTCCTTGCGCGCGTTTTAGCCGGGTGGCGATCTGAGGAAACTTGTGCGTCATGTGGGCTCCATCTCTACGCATCCTATCCCCCTGGAGGGGATAAAGGAAGACCCAAAGCATTGCGGAAAACGCCCGAAGGTTGCCCGCTCGCCCGCCCGCTAGGCGCTCGGCCCCCACATCCGATCGAGTGCCGTGAAATGCCGGCGCGCGTAGGCGAGCACTTCGGCATCGGTGGGGTGGTCGGCGCTTTCGACGGCGACGATGGCGCGGCCCAGTGGCGGATGCTTGTCGCGCAAGTAGGCGGCGAATTCCTGCTTGGTTTGCGCGGGCCCCATCAGCAGTATTTCGTGTGCGCCGTCGAGCGCATGGGCGATTTCCGCAAAGAAGCGCGGATCGGCCGGCGTCTTGTGTCCGCCGTGAGTGCTCTTGCGGCTGTGGACGCGCTGATGCTGATCGGCTGCGCGGATGACGGTGTTTGATTGTTCGGTCGATGTGAAATGCCAAGCCGTTGCTTTCTGATGATCGAGCCAGACGACGGCATGATAGTGCGACATTAATATTTCCCCGGTATTTCAAGTGGCGGCCTGCGGACGTAGTCTAGCGCAGGCCGATGGAAGTCCCACCGATCCCAGGGCATGTAGGTGTTTGTCCTACTCGCAGCAGTGCGGCGGCCGGAGTATTGATTCAACTAAGGTAGCCCATGCCTCATGTGTTGACGATCAACGGCGGTTCCTCGAGCATTCGCTTCGCGGTGTTCGATACGGGCCATCCGCCGCGCCGGTCGGTGCAGGGAAAATTCGAGCGCATCGGCAGCAACGGCGCAACCCTCACCGTCGATTCCGGCGCCGCCGGCGCGCCGGCGCGCATCACCGCCGACAGCGAACAGTCCGCGCATGCGGTCGAGTTTCTCGCGGATTGGCTGGAATCGCAGCCGTTCTTCGCGGCGCTCGACGGCGTGGGGCATCGCGTCGTGCACGGCATGCAACACACGGAGCCCGAGCGCGTCACCGCGGAGTTGCTTGAAGAGCTGCAGCGCATGGTCCCCGTCGATCCCGAACACTTGCCGCGCGAGATCGCACTGATCGAAGCCCTGCGGCACCGGCGCCCGGAGCTGCCGCAAATTGTTTGCTTCGACACGGCGTTTCACCGCAGCATGCCGCGAGCCGCCGCCCAACTGCCGATTCCCCGCCGCTACGCTGCGCGAGGGATTCAACGCTACGGCTTCCACGGCTTGTCTTACACCTATTTGATGCAGGAACTGCTGCGGCTCGGCGACCCGGCCGCAACGCGGGGCCGCATCATACTCGCGCACTTGGGCAGCGGCGCCAGCCTCGCCGCGGTGCGGGACGGCCGCTGCATCGATACCACCATGGGGTTTACGCCGGCCGCGGGATTGGTGATGGGGACCCGGTCGGGGGACTTGGATCCCGGCCTCATGAGCTACCTCGCCATGGCGGACGCCATGACCCCGGCGCAATTCCAGACCATGGTGAATCACGAATCGGGCCTGCTCGGGATCTCGGAAACCAGTGCCGATGTCCGCGACCTGCTGGCACGCGAATCCAGCGATCCGCGTGCCGCCGATGCGCTCGCGGTGTTCTGCTACCAGACCAAGAAATGGATCGGCTCCTTCGCCGCCGCGCTCGGCGGCGTGGACACGCTGGTATTCGCCGGCGGCATCGGCGAAAACGCGGCGCCGGTGCGCCGACGGATCTGCGATGGACTGGGCTTTTTAGGGCTCGAGCTCGACGATGAGGCCAATGCCCGTCACGCGCCGCGTATTTCTGCGGACAGCGGATCATCGGTCGCGGTACGCGTGATACGCACCGACGAGGAATCCGTGATTGCCGCCTCGTGCATCGCTCTGCTGGGATTGACACCGACTTAAGGAATGACCATGCAACAAACGGCTGCGGCGCCGACCCTCGATGTGGAAACGGCGCAAAAGATGGATGCCTACTGGCGTGCCGCAAACTATTTGTCGGTGGGGCAGATTTATCTCTGTGACAATCCGTTGCTCAGGGAGCCGCTGGCGCTGCCGCACGTCAAGCGCATGCTGTTGGGGCATTGGGGCACGACGCCGGGGCAGAATTTCATCTACACGCATCTGAACCGGGTCATCAAGAAATACGACGTCGACATGATCTATTTGTCGGGGCCCGGACATGGCGGGCCCGCGGTGGTGGCAGGCACCTATCTCGAGGGCACGTACAGCGAGATTTATTCCAATGTGGGCCAGGACGAGGCCGGATTGAAGCGGCTGTTCACCCAGTTCTCGTTTCCGGGCGGGATTCCAAGCCACGCGTCGGCGGAATGTCCCGGATCGATTCACGAGGGCGGCGAACTCGGCTACTCGTTGAGTCATGCTTTCGGTGCGGTATTCGACAACCCCGAGCTCGTGACGGCCTGTGTGGTCGGCGACGGCGAAGCGGAGACGGGTCCGTTGGCCACCTCGTGGCATTCCAACAAGTTCTTGAATCCCGCCTCCGATGGCGCGGTATTGCCGATTCTGCATTTGAACGGCTTCAAGATCGCGAACCCGACCATCTTGGCGCGCATTTCCCGCGAAGAATTGCAGCAGCTGCTGCACGGCTACGGCTGGACTCCATACTTCGTCGAGGGTCACGAGCCCATGGCCATGCACGAAGCCATGGCCGCAACGCTCGATACCGTCATCGAGCAGATTCGGAACATCCAGGTAAATGCGCGCGCTCGCGGTCAAACAGATCGCCCACGCTGGCCGATGATCGTGCTGCGTTCGCCCAAGGGATGGACCGGACCCAAGATGGTCGACGGCAAGCCGAACGAGGGAACCTTCAGGTCGCATCAGGTACCGCTGTCTGATCCTGCGAAAAATCCCGCCCACTTGCAGCAGCTGGAACAGTGGCTGCGCAGCTATCGCCCGGAGGAGCTGTTCGACGCTCAGGGCCGCCTGAAACCGGAGCTGGCGGCGCTGGCGCCGACCGGCACGCGGCGCATGGGCGCGAATCCCAATGCCAATGGCGGCATGCTGCTGCGCGACCTGCGCATGCCGGATTTTGCGGACTATGCGGTGGACGTCCCCACGCCCGGAATACCGGGGATCGGCGACACGCACGTGCTGGGCGGATTCTTGCGCGATGTGCTGACATTGAATGCAGCTCAGCGGAATTTTCGGCTATTCGGCCCCGACGAAACCTTGTCCAATGGTTTGGAGGCGGTGTTCGCCGCGACCAACCGCCAGTGGCTGGCCGACACCGCCGAGAACGATGAATTTCTGGCGCGCAGCGGCCAGGTGGTGGAAATGCTGAGCGAACATCAATGCCAGGGCTGGCTCGAGGGCTACCTGCTCACCGGCCGCCATGGTCTGTTCAATTGCTACGAAGCATTCGTGCACATCGTCGATTCGATGTTCAATCAGCACGCCAAGTGGCTGAAGGTGACGGCGGGTCTTGCGTGGCGCCGCAAGATCGCGTCACTGAATTACCTGTTGAGTTCGCATGTCTGGCGCCAGGATCACAATGGATTCACCCATCAGGACCCGGGCTTCCTCGATCATGTCGCCAACAAGAAAGCCGAGATCGTGCGTGTGTACCTGCCGCCCGACGCCAATTGCCTGCTGTCGGTGATGGACCACTGCCTGCGCAGCCGTCATTACGTCAACGTGGTGGTGGCCGGCAAACACCCGGCGCCGCAGTGGCTGTCGATGGACGCGGCGATCAAGCACTGCAGCGAGGGCATCGGCATCTGGCAATGGGCCAGCAACGATCAACACGCGGAGCCGGATCTCGTCATGGCCTGCGCGGGCGACGTGCCGACGCTCGAGACTCTGGCGGCGGTGAGCATCCTGCGCGGCGAGCTCCCCGACCTCAAGATCCGCGTGGTCAATGTCGTCGATCTCATGAAGCTGCAGCCGCCGTCGGAGCATCCGCACGGCCTCGGCGACAGCGAATTCGACGCCCTCTTTACTGCGGACAAGCCGATCATCTTCGCCTTCCATGGATACCCTTGGCTGATCCATCGCCTGACTTACCGACGCCGTAATCACGGCAATCTGCACGTGCGCGGGTATAAGGAGGAGGGCACGATCACCACGGCGTTCGACATGACCGTATTGAACGACATGGACCGCTTTCATCTGGTGATGGATGCGGTCAATCGATTGCAGACCGGCAGCCGCGGCGTCTATTTGCAGCAGAAGTTGCGCGACAAGTTGATTGAGCACAAGCGCTATATCGAACGCTACGGGCAGGACATGCCGGAAATCCGCGACTGGACATGGTCGGAACCCGTCGCGGGCTAGCGTCATTGGCGCCCGTCCTACAAGCATTGCCGGCGCAGGCCGACAGGGATTGCCATGCCCGGCCTACGTGCTGCGCACCGCCGGCATCAATAATGCGCTTCTAACTATTTCCAAAGTCAGCTGGAGTGACCGCGATTTCCGTCAACTACGACCGGTCCCGCCAGACTGCCGGGTCGCCGTTTCCGCGCGGCGCAAATTGGGATGGCAAAGGCGTCAATTTCTCGCTGTTCTCGGAAGCTTCCGAGTCCGTCGAGCTTTGCCTGTTCGACGCACAGGGCGGCAATGAACGGCGCATCCGCATCCGTGAGCGCACCAACGGCGCGTGGCACATTTACTTAGAAGGCATCGGTCCGGGCCAATTGTACGGTTATCGAGTGCATGGACCCTATGTTCCCGAGAGCGGCCTGCGCTTCAACCCCAACAAGTTGCTGCTCGATCCCTATACCAAGGCGATCGGCCGGCCGCTCAAGTGGGCCGACGAGCTGTTTGGCTACGAAGTGGGAGATGCGGGCGCCGATCTTTCGTTCGATGACCGTGACAGCGCGCCGTTCGCCCCCTTGGGAATGGTCATCGACCCGAGCTTTGATTGGAGCGGAGAGCGGCGGCCGTCGCACCAGACGCACGAGACCATTGTCTACGAGGCTCATGTGCGCGGCATGACCCGGCTGCATCCCGAAGTGCCCGATCATTTGCGCGGAACCTATGCGGCGATGGCCTCCGCCCCGATCATCGGGCACCTGCAAAGCCTGGGCGTCACGGCGCTCGAGCTGATGCCGGTCCACTACTTCCTCAATGACCGGCACTTGGTCGAGAGAGGCTTGAGCAACTACTGGGGATACAACACCGTGGGTTACTTCGCCCCGGAGCCGGGCTATGCCTCGAACCGCGAAGACGCGCGCGATGTGATCCGTGAGTTCAAGGAGATGGTCAAGAGCCTGCACAACGCCGGGATCGAGGTGATCTTGGACGTGGTCTACAACCACACTGCGGAGGGCAGTGAGACCGGTCCTACGCTGTCATTCCGCGGCATCGACAATCTGGCGTACTACCGCGTGGTTGCCGGCGATCCGCGGCACTACATGGATTACACCGGCTGCGGCAACACACTCAACATGGTGCACCCGCATTCTCTGCAGCTGCTCATGGACAGCCTGCGTTACTGGGTGACCGAGATGCATGTGGACGGGTTCCGCTTCGATCTGGCGTCGGCGCTTGCCCGGGAACTCACGGACGTCGATCAATTGGGCGCGTTCTTCGACACCATTTATCAGGATCCGACGCTCGCGCCCGTCAAGTTGATCGCAGAGCCGTGGGACCTCGGCGAGGGCGGCTACCAAGTCGGCAATTTTCCGGCGGGTTGGATGGAGTGGAACGGCAAGTACCGCGATACGGTGCGCAGATTCTGGAAGGGCGACATGGGGCTGCATTCGGAGATCGCCACACGACTGGCGGGCAGCGCCGATCTGTATGAGACCACCCGCCGGCAGCCCTCGGCGAGCATCAATTTCATCACTGCGCACGACGGCTTCACCCTGCAGGATCTCGTCAGCTACGCCGAGAAGCACAACGCCGCCAACGGCGAAGAGAACCGCGACGGCTCGGACGACAACAATTCGTGGAACGGCGGTGCGGAGGGTCCGACCGAGGACGCGCAAATCATCGAATTGCGCGAGCGGCAAAAGCGCAATTTCTGGTGTTCCCTGATGTTTGCGCAGGGCTCGCCCATGATCTCCGGCGGCGATGAGCTGAGCCGCACCCAGGACGGCAATAACAACGGCTATTGCCAGGACTCCGACATTTCCTGGTATCACTGGGAATTGGACCCACCGCGCGCCGCGTTCCTGGAGTTCGCGCAGCGCGTGGTTCGCTACCGCAAACAACACCCGAATTTTCACCGTTATGCGTTCTACGACGGCGATCCGGAGGCCGCGCACCCAGAGATGAACATCGTCTGGTTCCGGGCGGACGGCAAACGGATGGTGGCCAAGGATTGGGAGGACGGCGGCTGGATGCGCACTCTCGGGATGTTCATCAACGGGCTGGCGCCGGAGATTCGCGACAGCGCCGGGAAATGCGTCGAAGACGCGGATTTCCTGCTGTTGCTCAATGCCCATCATGAGCCGGTATCGTTTCGAATATCCCATGAGCTCTACCCTCTGGGCTGGAAGGTGGCGTTCGATACGGCACGCCCCACGTTGCCGGTGGAGCAGGAGGCGGTGAAGCGTAGTCGGTTGGTGAGCTTGGCGGCGCGCTCCTTCGTCGTGCTCAGTCATGAGCGTTGATTGGATCGCAAGCTATCGCCTGCAGCTGCACGCCGAATTTCCGTTGCGAAAGGCGCAGCAGGTGCTGCCTTATCTGGCCGCGTTGGGGATCAGCCACGTGTATCTTTCTCCGTGCCTGCAGGCCGTTCCGGGCAGCCGCCATGGCTACGACGTCGTCGATCCCACGCGCATCAGCGACGACCTGGGCGGTGAGTCCGCATGGGCGGAATTCGTCGACTGCGCGCGCGCGCACCGGCTGGGCATCCTCTTGGATATCGTGCCCAATCACATGTCCGCTTCGCAATACAATCCGTGGTGGGATGACGTCCTGGCCAATGGGCCCTTCAGCGAGTTTGCCGGGTACTTCGACTTCAGGAATCCGCCGCACCGGCCCTTCCGCGTGCAGCTGTGCTCTCTGGCGCGGCCCTACGGGGCCGCGATCGAAGCGGGAGAGCTGACCATCGACATCGCGGACGGACGTCCGCGCGTCCGCCACTACGACAGTTCCTGGCCGTTGGGACCCGCTTCCTGGGGCAAGCTGCTGTCGGCTGATCAGGTGCTGCCGGCGTGCACCATCGCCTGTTTCAAGGAGCTGGAACGTTTGCACGCGGTCGAAGACCCCGATGCACAGGATAGGGCCGCGTATTCGAAGCACGCGGCACGGGCGGTGGAGGCGCTCGAGGAGGCGCGCGAACTCGGGCAACTGCAGTACGCGGTGGATCGCGCCCGTGGCAACAATGAGCTGGTGGACGCGGTGCTGCAGCGGCAGTTCTACGGGCTGCACGGCTGGAAGCTCGCGGGCGAACTTGGCAATTACCGCCGCTTCTTCGATATCGAGACCTTGTGCGGCATTCGTCAGGAACTGCCGGCCGTGTTCACCGCTACGCACGCGCGCATCCAAACCATGATCGCGCGCGGCGACATCGACGGCGTGCGGGTCGACCATCCGGACGGCTTGCGAGACCCGCTCGAGTACCTCAAGCAGCTGCGCGCGTTGCTGCGCAGCGGGCGGATCTACGTTGAAAAGATACTCGAGAACGACGAGCGCCTGAAAGAGGACTGGCCGGTCGACGGCAGCGTCGGTTATGAGTTCCTGGCGACGGTGAATCGTTTGTGGATGAATGATCAGCGAGTCGAGGTACTGACGGCGACCTATGCGGATTTCACGGGACACTCCGTCAATCTGGCCGTTCTGGTTCGTGAAAAGAAACGCGCCATCGTCGAGTCGACCTTTTGCGCGGACTATGAACGCCTGGCCGACGCCGCGCTCGGCATTGCCCGCGCCGACTGGCACACGCAAGACTTGAGTCCGCGTCATTTGCGTGAAGCATTGGCGCGCCTGATCGTGGCATTGCCCGTCTATCGGACCTATCGCACGCTCAATACCCTGCACGACGACGACCGGCGCGCAGTGACCGACGCGCTGCAGAGCGCGCGCATCGGCGCCCCGGAAATCGACCCGGCCTGCTTCGATTTTCTGGCGGCGCTGCTCAGCAAATCGCGGCTGAACGAGTCCGAGGCTGACTTCGTCGCGCAATGGCAGCAATTGACGCCCGCGGTCATGGCCAAGGGGGTGGAGGACACCGCGTTCTATTGTTACGATCGGCTCGTGTCCTGCAATGAAGTGGGGTCGCAGGCATCGCTCATCGGCATATCCGCCGACAAGTTTCACGAGTTCTGTCACTCATTGGGCGACCGATGGCCGAACAATTTGCTGGCGACATCGACGCACGACAACAAGCGCAGCGAGGACGTGCGAACTCGGATTTCGACTCTTTCCGAGATTCCCGAACGCTGGGCCGAGGCATTGCATCAGTGGTCGGCGCTGAACGCCGCCGCCTGGAAGAACCGCACGCCGGACCGCCATGCGGAATATCTCCTGTATCAGACGCTGATCGGCGCTTGGCCCATCGACGGCGGGCGCGTCTGGCAGTACATGCTGAAGGCCTGCCGTGAAGCCAAGATCAACACCTCCTGGCATGAACCCAACAATGCCTACGAAGCGGCCATTCATGAGTTCGTCGACGCGGTGCTTGGATCGGCGGAGTTCATCTCGAGCCTGGAGCATTTCATCGACCCGCTGGTGCTGCCGGGCCGCATCAACAGTCTGGCGCAGACCCTGATCAAAATGGTGGCGCCCGGCGTGCCGGATTTCTATCAGGGCACCGAACTGTGGGACTTGAGCCTGGTGGACCCCGACAACCGGCGGGCGGTGGACTTCGAGCTGCGCGCCAGGCTGCTGTCGGACCTGCGCACTCAGGCCGCCGCCGACGTGCTGCGAGAATGGGATGGCGGTCTGCCGAAGTTGTGGATGATGACCCGGGTCCTGGCGGTTCGGCGCGAACGTGCGCAGGACTTTTCGGATCAGAGCAAGTATCAGCCGCTGGTGGCGCAGGGCGCCCACCTGGGGCGCCTGCTCGCATTTCGCCGCGGCGACAACCTGATTGCCGTGGTGCCGCGCTTCACTCTGACCTTGGGCGGCGAGTGGGGCGACACACGCCTGCCTCTGCCCGGCGGGGCGTGGCGCAATTGCTTCACCGGCGCCGTGCTGCAGAGAGAAATCACACCGGATGCCTTATTCGCTGAATTTCCCGTGGCGCTGTTGATTCGCGAACAGGCGTGAGCCAGCGGCCGCGCGGCTCATCCCTACGCCGCCGCGGCCGGGGCGAGGCGCGCCGACAGCGAGCGCCACCACGAGGCTGTCAGCAGGTCAGCGTGGTGCTGAGTGAACACGGCGCACAGCGCCGGCGGTATGCTGAGAAACGGCAGCCATTGCTCCGGGAATACGTCGCGCGGACCGCAGTAAAACCAGGGCTCGCTGCTGGTTTCCTCTTCCTCGCAGCTGGCCCGCGGCATATCGCGGAATACACAGTCGGTCAGGAGACAGATTTCATCGTAGTCGTAGAAGATCACGCGCCCATGGCTGGTGACGCCGAAATTCTTGAGCAGAAGATCGCCGGGAAACACATTGCTGGCGGCAAGGTCGCGCAGCGCGTTGCCGTAGTCGATGATGGCCGATTCGGCCGCGGCCGGATCCGCTTCGCGCAGGAATAAATTCAGGGGCCGCAGACGCCGCTCGATGTAGCAGTGTTCGACGATCAAATCGTCGCCTTCGATGCGGCAGGTCTCGCCGGCCTCGCTCAAGAGCTCGTCGAGCAGATCCGGCATGAAGCGCGCCCGCGGCAGCCGCAGCCGCCTGAATTCCTGGGCGTCGACCAGACGGCCGGCGCGGTCATGACGGAACACGAATTGGTAGCGGTCGATGACATCTTCGCGAGTACTGGTTTTGGGTGCGCCGAATCGGTCGCGGATCACTTTGAACACCAGGTCGTGCGAGGGCAGGGTGAACACCAGCATCACCAGGCCGCGTTCGCCCGGGGCATGCACGAAACTGTCGATGGACTTGTCCAGGTGGCGCTGCAGCGCGAAGTACCGCTCGGTCTTGCCCTGTTTGGCGCGGCCCAGCACCGTATACAGTTCGTCGATGGACTTGCGCGGCATGAAGGAGCGCAGCAGGGTGATGGCGGCGCTGACCACCGGCAAGTCCGCGTGAAAATAGGAACGCGCGTAGCCGAACAGCGAGCCCACATCGGCCCGCGACAACATGACGGCATCGACCTGCACGCCCTTGGAGGAATTGACGAATGCGAGCACCAGGGGAGTGATCGAGCCATCTCCGATCAGGCGTCCGACCACGAACGCGCGGTTGCCGCGGTAGAACAGCGGCTCGATCAGTTCGATGGATTCCGGCTGACCGCTGAGGCGCCCGGTTTGAAAGTACCGCCCGATTTCAGCGCTGACGCGGTGCACTTCCGCGTCGGTGTCGGCGATCGCGGCGCCGAAAGGCAGATCGGTGATGACCTCGCGCACCGCGGTCGGCAGCGAGCCGCCCACCCGGTAGACGCGGATGGGCACGGCGCCGGATGCACGGCCGACGCTGGTCGCGCAGAACTCGACTTCCGGGTTGACGCCGACAGTGCCGAATAAATCGCGGGTGACCGAATTGAAGAACGTACGGTAAAAATCGCTGTCCGGCCGACGGGCGACCAGGACTTCATAGGCGCGCTTGATGTCGATCCACAGCGCCACGTCGGTGCGCTTCGAGTGCAGCTGGCTTGCAATCGCCGCCACGCCCCGCGCCACCCGCAGCTCATAGAGCTCGATGCGCGCGACCGCATCGAGCTGCGCCGCATGCCAATCCTCGGCGAGAAAGTTCAGCGCCGCGCGCCGCGTGATGCGGCCGAACTCCTCGTTGTACTGCCGAAAATGCTCGGCGAGCATCGCCGCGTGATCTTTCGCCGTGGGTTGTTCCTTCGCTGCGGCCGGCGTGGTCGAAGTGACGACAGCAATCATGTGCTACCCCGTCGCGCGCTGCGGGCCCGTTTTCACCGCCGCCGTGAACTGCTCGGTCTCGGTGCTGCCGGCCATTGCGCCGGTGGAATGCGCGCCGGCGCTGATGGCGGTCTGAACGGCGTCGAAGTAGCCCGTGCCGACGAAGGCCTGATGCTTCGTGGCTCGGTAGCCGAGGCCCTCATTGCCGAACTCGCGCTGCTGCAGCTGTGAGTAGCCGAGCATGCCATCGGCGCGGTAGGCGGCTGCCAGTTCGAACATCGACAGATTCAACGCATGCCAACCGGCAAGGGTGATGAATTGAAAGCGATAGCCCAAGGCAGCCAGGTCCTCGCGCCATCGCTTCATGGCCGATGCATCGAGTTTGGCCTGCCAATTGAATGACGGCGAACAGTTGTAGGCGAGCAATTTGCCGGGATACTTGGCGTGGATCGCAGCGGCGAAGCGCTGCGCCTCGGCCATGTCGGGTTTGGAGGTCTCACACCACAGCAGATCCGCATACGGAGCGTAGGATAAGCCGCGATCGATCGCTTGCTCGATGCCCGCCTTGACGTAGAAAAAGCCCTCGCTCGAGCGCTGCCCGGTGAGGAAGCGCGCGTCGCGCGGATCATGGTCGGTCAGCAACAGGTCGGCCGCGTCGGCATCGGTGCGGGCGATGATCACGGTGGGCACGTCGAGGACATCGGCCGCCAGCCGCGCCGCCACCAGCTTGTTGATCGCTTCGCCGGTGGACACCAGGACTTTGCCGCCCAAATGGCCGCACTTCTTGGCTGAGGACAATTGGTCCTCGAAATGCACCGCCGCGGCGCCGGCGCGGATCAGGGCTTTGGTGAGCTCGAACGCATTGAGGTTGCCGCCGAAGCCGGCTTCCGCGTCGGCGATGATGGGAGCCAGCCAGTCGATCTCGGACTTGCCGTCCATGTGGTGAATTTGATCGGTGCGCAGCAGCGCGTTGTTGATGCGCTCAACCATTTTCGGCACCGAGTCGACGGGATATAGACTCTGGTCCGGGTACACTTCGCCCGCGGTATTGGCATCGCCGGCCACCTGCCAACCCGAACAGTAAATCGCGTTCAATCCCGCCTGGACCGTTTGAATGGCCTGGTTGCCGCTCATGCAACCCAAGCCCGCGACCACGGGCTCGCTGTGCAGGCGGCGCCAGAATTTCTCTGCGCCGAGCCTCGCCAGGGAGTGTTCGATGTGCACGGAACCACGCAATCGCGCTACCTCGGCGGTGCCGTAGGGACGCTGGATGCCGCGCCAACGATCATTCGATGTGTCGCTCAATTCAATTCTCCTCAATGCTGAAACTGCGAGCTTGCGTCTCGGGATGGGAGAAGCTTAAAGTACGAGAAGCGCGGATTTACACATTAGAAATTTGACAGTGTGAATTTCACAGAGGTGCGGCATGGCGGGATTGATCCGGCAGGGGCATTTCCTCGGTACCAAGCTCAGGTCCCTGCGCAAACGCAACGGCCTCACCCTCGATGAGTTATCCGCCCGCTGCGTGCAAATCGACGCCGCCGGCGCTCCCTCGGTCTCCTATCTCAGCATGGTGGAAACCGGCAAACGGATGCCCTCGGCCGACATGCTGGACATGCTGGCGAGCATTTTCAGCAAGGATGCGCGCTGGTTTCTCGACGAGAACACCGAGGTTGAAGCCGCCCCGGCGCCGCGCCAACGCGGCGGCCTGGAGGCCATGCCCTTGGAGCCGGCGTTTCTGTTCACCCATGAGCTGCTGCAGAACGCGCTGCCGGAACTGCTATCGCAGACCGGCACCACCGGCCGGCAATTCGCACAATTGCTGATTCGCGTCTGGCAGGAAACCCGACACAATAATTTTCCCGACATCGAGCGCGCCGCCGAGGAGTGCGGCAATCGTGAAATGCCGCTGACGCTGGATGCCGTGATGGCCATCTGCAAACGGCACGCCTTGGATGTGCGCTGGTTCGACGGCGACGCCCGCAAACCGAGCGGCGCCTTGGTGCGCTCGCAATTCGAGGCGCCCGGCACCGTGCTGATCAACAAACGCCTGCGCAATCAACAGGAACGGCTGAAGTACGAACTGGCCTTCATCATCGGGCACAAGATTCTGCACAACGGCGACGGCGCCATTTCGCCGCACAGCGCCATTCATTCAGGCGACGGCGAGCCCTCGGGTTCCGCGGCCGGAATGGGCACGCAGGATGTGCTGTACGCCTGGCGCGATTTCGAGTGCAGCTTTTTTGCGGGCGCACTGTTGTGTCCGCGCGTGCCGTTTCGGCGTTTTCTGATCCGCGCGCCGCATACCGCCGCGCCCTGCCACAAGCTGGGGGTGACGCCGGCGCTGGTCATGCGCCGCATGACCGCCGTGTCGCCCTATCGCCATTGGCATTTCTTCGACGCCTACCCGCCGGGATACTTGCGCGCGGTGTACCGCGGCAACGGCATTCCCTTGCCCTGGGGCAATATGAGCTTGGTCTCCGATCCCTGTCCCCGTTGGGCGGTGTTTCGCCTGCTGCAGCACACTCCCGAGACGCATCCGATGCAGAAACCCAAGTCGCAGATTTCTGTGATGCAGGATGGCAAGCGCTCGCGCCTGTATTGCTGCCATTCGCTGCTCACTCGGGACGCACTGGATGAGGTACATGTCCTGTCGGTCGGCGTAGATCTGCTGCCGGCGCTCGACGCACAAGGTTTTGACGGCGAACAGATCGTTGCCACGGTGGCGGAGGCCTGCCGCGGCGGCGGCGGCGACGGCGTCATTCCGGCGCCGGCCGCTGCCGCCATACGCGCCGCCTCGCAAGTCCTCAACATCGCGTGGATCGCCGAAGCGCTTGATTCATCCGCGAGCGTCATTTGCCCGCGCAGCGGCGCCTGCCCGCGCCAACCCCAGGGCTGCGTGTAGCGGGAGTCCGCGCCCGGACTCCCGCCGCGAACCTCGTCAATTACTCAGCAATATCGTGATGCGCTGCGCGATGAAAGTATTGTTCGCGGCATCGTAAACCCCATCGGCCGTCAACCGCAGCGCCGAGGTGGTGCCGTTTAGATCGGCGGCCAGCGCTGCTTCGAAATCAGCGAAGGAGCTGAAGTTCATTGTGGCTCGGCCGTGCTGCCCGGTAATGGCGAACAGAGTCATGCCGGAGCCGGCTCCGGTGATCAGCACATCCGTGGACAGCGATTTGATGTCGATGGTCTGCGGATTCGTCTGGATGTCGTGGTTGCGGCCGATATTGGCATTGGTCACGTCGAGATCCAGATTCGCCGCGGTCAGCGTCTTGAACGGTACCGTGGTGCCGGAATTGCCCCAATCGATGTCCATTTGCGCGCTCTTGGCGTTATCGTTGCAATTCTCGTTGCCGCCGCCGCCGCTGTTGCCGTTGCACATGCAGTCATTGCCGCCGCCGTTACCGTCGCCGCTATTGTCGCTGCTGCTGTTGCAGGTGCAATTGTTGCTGCCGCTGCCGCCGCTGTTGCCGTTGCACATGCAGTCATTGCCGCCGCCGTTACCGTCGCCGCTATTGTCGCCGCTGCTGTTGCAGCAATTGTTGCTGCCGCTGCCGCCGCTGTTGCCATTGCAGATGTTGTTATTGCCCCCCATCAGGACATCGGCGACCGTTACCGCCATGAAATCCGGCGGGGCTGTGCCGAATGGGTTGACGAAGCCGATACCGAGCACCAAGTCGCCGCCGGAAAACTGACTCACGTCGAGTGCCCCGGTATTCACGACATAATTGGCGGGGTTGGTGCCGGCGCCGGCCGCGGCACCGGTGCCCGCGAAGTTGAATAACGATACCGGCTGGTGATCGATGGTTTTCAGGTTGAGCGTTATATTGCCCGCGGCGCTGGCGTCCAAGGCACCCTCTACCTGCGTGAAGTCGAGGCGCACCCTGCCTGTCGTTGCGTCCAGAGTGACTTTGCCGGAATTATCCTTGGTCGCGGTACCAAAGGCATCGATGAGTGAGCCCACCGAGATTTCCGCAATGGTATGGGCGGGCGTGGCTGATGATTGACCCTGGGCCGTGACGGCGGTTGCCGCGGCAATGCTCACGGTGGAGTTGCCGGCGAGAAAGTCATCGTCATCGTTGCCGCCGTGACCGTTCATGCGCGCGCCGTGAATCGTCAACGTATTGCCCGTTCGGGCGATGACATTGCCCACGATGTGGTCAAACCCGCCGCCTTCGACACTGCTGCCGGCGAGAACCGCGGTCGCGGTAAAGGTCTGATCGCTGGTCTGCAAGATGCCGAATGCCGCCGTGATGGTATTGGCGGGCAGAGTTGCCAACTGGGCAAGACCCGCGGCGCCCGCGAACGGAATCCCGTTGATCTCGTAGGTGGTCGTATCGGTGGTGTGAACCACCAGGGGGCTGAGTTTATTGCCGTCGTGATCGTGGAACGGATCGACGTTCACCGTGTAGTCGTCGTTGGCCGTGTCCACCGCGGAAATCCCGCCCCGCACCCGAATCTGTTTATTGTCGATGGGAACGACGCTCGCCGCGAGAACCGGACTCACGGTGTCCGTCTTGGCGGTCAGATCGACCAAATTGGATGCCAGCAGGTTGAAGTCGAAGGCAATGCGTGAGGCTTTTGCAGCGTTGATCTTCAAGTCGTTCTTGTTGTCGAGCTGCACCATCAGCTTCAGTTGGCCGAGCGCCGTACCGGTGGCATCCACCGGCTTCACTGATACGCCGGTGCCGGTGCCGTCATCCACCATGATGGAGGCATTCGTATAGTCGACGGTGACTTGGGCGGCCACGTATTCGCCGGCCGGGATCTGCCGGCTGCTGAGTATTTCGCTGAGATCGATCAGCTGCACGAAGTCGACCGTGGTGGTCGCGGGTAGGGTCTCAACCAAAGTGCCGTCGGCTTTCTGCAACTGCAGCGACACCAGATTGACTTGATAGGTGAGGAAGTCGCCTGCGGCGTCCGTCACCGTCATTACGGCCATACCGCAGGTCGCGGCGGAGCATGAGGCCGGTGCGGCGCTTGCGGGGGGTGAAGGCGGCGGCGCCGGAGGGGCCGCCGGAGCAGCCGGAGTGGAAGGAGTGGTGGGCGACATGGATGACATGGACGACATGCCGCCGCCGCAGGCAGCCAAGGCCGACATGATCAAGGTGCACGTTGCGGCGGAAAACGATCGACGCCAACTATTGCATCCAATGGTTGGATATTGCGCGCGTTCCATAAGTATCCCTCGCGTTGTTGTTATGCGTGGGTGCTGATTTGTAGTCGGCGAGTTACCCGCCGCGGGGCGCGGATCCACGAAAGTTCGCATAAATAGCATTCGACATCCGATGCATGGCCGTCCGCCGACCTCAGCGTGATTGTTGAGCGGTCGGCGGATTCCCAACGGCACATCGGCCTCGGCCGATTTGCAGCTGCAAGACTTCAGTCCATAATGCGAGCATGGTGCAGGGCAAGTGGCATATCACGATCAAGACGCCGATGGGCGACAAGTCTGGAGTGCTGGACCTCAAAGCCGACGGCACCGCGCTGACGGGTTCGCTATCGGATGACTCTCACCATATTGCGATCACCGACGGGAAGGTCGCAGGCAACCAACTCAGTTGGTCGGCCAAAATCTCCAAGCCCATGCGAATGAACTTCAAATTCACTGCCACGGTCGACGCGGATCGCATCAGCGGCGTTGCCAAGCACATGATGGGCAAAGCCACCTTCAGCGGTACTCGCGCCGGCTAAGGGTGTTGCGCGGCAACAATTGAGACGAGTCGACCGCGGCCCCCTGAAAGGCGGCCCTCATATATCGCGTTCCAGGCTTCGGGGGCTGAGTTTTCCGCCCAAACCGACAACCGCGCACCCTTTAGCTTCGCCGATATAAGCCGATATTGGTTGTGGACCATGTTCATCTTGAAACGCCTTTATCGACGCGTCGACGGTCCGCTGCTGCACGGGATGCTGGCCGGATGCGTCATCCTGGTGATTTCTTCGCTCGGTCTGCTCTACTTCTGGCATGCGGCTCGGGAGGCGCAATTGGACGCCGTGCGCACCGAGCTCGTCCAATTGGCCCGCGTTGCGGCGACGCTGGTCGATGGCGACCGGCATCGGCAGCTCAAGTCGCAAGCACAGGCCGGAGGTCCCGATCATCTGGCTCTGCTGGCGCCGCTCGTCAAGTTTCACAAGGCGACTTCCGACATCATCTATGTCTACTCCGCCATCCTCGACAAGAACCGGATCTATTACGTATTGGGGACCGACTATTTGTATCGCGTCGACGGCGACGGCGAAGTACCCGATCCGATCATGTCGCCGCACGATACGCTGGATCCGACCTTGCGCCGGGCGCTCGAGCAGCATGAGGTCGCGGTCAACGAGGAGCCGGTCAAGGAAACGAAACGCAGTTACATGAGCGCGTACGCGCCGTTTTACGATTCGCAGGGAAAATTCGTCGGCGTCATCGGCGTCGATATGTGGGTGCATGATTTCGACGCGCGCATCAGCGCGATTCGCCGTGCCGGCGGCGGTGCATTCGCCGCCGTCACGGTACTCTCGGTGCTGACCGGTTTCGTGGTGTATCGGCTCAGCCGCACGGCGCTGCGGGCGCGGCGGCGCGATCGAATCATTCAAGCGCGGCTGGCCGATGCGAAACAGCAGGCCGAGATTCATGCGCAGCGTGCCGAGGCGGCATCGCGGGCGAAGAGCGATTTCCTCGCCATGATGAGCCATGAGATCCGCACGCCCATGAACGGCGTGCTGGGCTTCGCCAATCTGTTGCTGGAGACGCCTCTCAACGCTGAGCAGCGGGAATTCGTGCAGACGGTGCAGAGCTCGGGCGATTCGCTGCTGGCCATCATCAACGATGTTCTCGACTATTCAAAGATTGAAGCCGGCCGCATGACCGTCGAGCGCGTTGATTTCAGCCTGCGGGCGGTGTGCGATGACGTGCGCGCAATTCTGCGGGCAGCTTTCGCCAAGCGCGGCCTGGAGCTGACTCTTGACTACGATGCGGACTTGCCGCCCTGCATTCAGGGCGATCCGGTGCGCGTGCGCCAGGTCTTGTTGAATCTGGCGGGCAACGCCATCAAGTTCACCGAGCGCGGCGCAATTCGCATCGAGGTGTCGCGGCTGGAGGGGGGGCAAATCAAAATCAGCGTCAAGGACAGCGGCATCGGCATTACCGAAGAACAATTGGACCGCATGTTCCGGCGCTTTACCCAGGCCGATTCCTCGACGACCCGCCGCTATGGAGGGACGGGACTGGGGCTCGCCATCAGCAAGACGCTGGTGGAGCTCATGGGCGGTACGATCGGCGTGCACAGCCAGGAAGGCGTCGGATCAACGTTCTGGTTCACGCTGCCGCTGGTGGTCGGACAGTACCCGGTGGCGCCGGCCGAACTTCCGGCGCTGCCTGCGCAAATGTTGCCCGGCGCGCCGCCGTCAGCGGTGCCGGTGCTGACGGAGCCGCGCGCGACGGCGGCGCAGGGCGCAGTCCGCCTGCTGTTGGTCGAAGACAATTTTGTCAATCAGCGCGTCGCCGTCTACATGCTGAACAAGCTGGGGTACCAGGTTGATGTGGCGCTGCACGGGCGCGAGGCGCTCGGCATGCTCGGCAAAATGCAATACGATCTGGTCCTCATGGACTGTCAAATGCCGGAGATGGACGGATTCGAGGCGACGCGAACCATCCGCGACCGCAATTCAAGCGTGCTCGATCACGAGGTTCCGGTGATCGCGATGACGGCCAACGCATTTCCTGAGGATAAGGCGCGCGCCTTGACCTGCGGCATGAACGACTTTCTCGCCAAGCCCGTGGATCGCACGGTGCTTGCCGGCATGCTCGCGAAGTGGCTCAGGCAGCCGCCCCTCCGCGAAACACGCGCTGCCGTCGGCTAGCTCGCTCGACGCGGCGACGCGGCGACGCGGCGTCTATGACGCGCCGCCGTCGCCCACTTCACCGGTGGCCGTTTGCACGTAATTCTGCAATCCCATCTTGTCGATGAGTCCGAGCTGCTCCTCGATGAAGTCGATATGCTCTTCCTCGCTGGTCTGGATGTGAACCAGCAGCTCTCGAGTGACGAAGTCCTTGACCGATTCGCAGTGCGCAATGGCGGCGTCGTATAGGGGATGCGCGGCCATTTCGCGCTTCAGATCGCACAGCAGGATTTCCTTGACGTCCTCGCCGATGAACAGCTTGCCGAGATCCTGCAGGTTCGGCAGCCCTTCTAGAAAAAGAATGCGTTTGACCAGGCGGTCGGCATGCTTCATTTCATCGATTGATTCTTCGTACTCGAGCTTGCCGAGACGCTTCATCCCCCAGTTGTCCAGCATGCGTGCATGCAGGAAATACTGATTGATGGAAGTAAGTTCGTTCTTGAGCGCTTGATTGAGGAATTCCAAGACTTTCGCATCGCCTTGCACGGTGGCCCCTTATGGTTTGCCTTTCGGGAATTGTATGCCCGAAGAGCGCCTCAGGGCATCCATTGAAGGCCTAGGCGGCGAATTCGGAGCTGGCGCGCGGGAAGTATCGCAGCAGGGCGGACTCGCCCCCTGCGTCGTGGCAGGCGGACAGGGCCGCCCTGGCCTCGGGGACGCACTTGCCGCAGCAGGTGCCCACTCCCAGCTCGCGGGTCAGGTCACGCAGGCTGGTCGCGCCGTTCTTTACCGCGGAGCGGATGTGGCGCTCAGAAACCGCTTTGCAGACGCAGATGATCATGGCGCTATTGTGAACGCGAATGCGAATGATTGTCAATACCGTTTAATTTAACCTAATGCAGTGCCGTTTTTGCGGGGCAGCAGCGGGCGGCCCGCAGGCATAATGCCGCACTGGATTCGCAGGCCTACGAGATGAGAAGTACTTCATGAAGATCTTTTCCTGGAACGTCAACGGCATCCGCGCGGTGCTCAAGAAGGGGCTATTCCAGCCATTCCTCGATGGCTACCGGCCCGACGTGGTGTGCCTGCAGGAGACCAAGGCCGAACGGGGGCAGTTTGAGATCGACCTGCCTGACTACCGTGAATATTGGAATTCAGCGGTCAAAAAGGGCTATTCCGGCACCGCAATATTCTCGAAGGAGGAGCCGTTGTCCGTCGTCAACGGCTTCCCCCGCGAGTTTGCCGCACGCTTCTCGTTCGCCGACGAGCTGCAGCGCGACAGCGGCGAGGAAGGCCGGGTAATGACCGCGGAATACCCGAAGTTCTACGTCGTGACGGTTTACACGCCGAACGCCAAGGATGACCTCAGCCGACTGGCGCTGCGGTTCAAGCATTGGGACCCGGCGTTCCTTGCCTATTGCAAGCAATTGGAGAAGGTCAAGCCGGTCATTTTCTGCGGTGATCTCAACGTCGCGCATACCGAGCTCGATCTGGCCAATCCGAAACCGAATCGCGGCAAGAAGGGTTTCACCGATGAAGAACGCACCGGGTTCCAGAACATGGTGGATGCGGGTTTCGTCGACACCTTCCGCCTGTTCACCCAGGGCAATGGGCATTACTCATGGTGGAGTCACTTTGCCAATTCGAGAGCACGCAATATCGGGTGGAGAATCGACTACGTGCTGGTCTCGGGGCAGTTGCGCGGCGCGGTGAAGAGCGCCGAGATTCATCCGACCGTCATGGGCAGCGATCATTGCCCGGTCAGCATTACGCTGGCGTAAGGGAGTTCAAATGCGAGTATTGATATTGCTGGCGTTGCTCGTCGTGTGCGCCGGGCAGGTGTTGGCCGGCGGACCCCCCAGCCGCTATGGGGTTGATGCACCGGAGCTGGCGCGCCTCGGCGAGTTCGCCGTGGGAGTCAGGACCCTGCACCTGGTGCAGCATGGCCAGGCCGATGTGCTGGCATTCGACGCCGCCAAAGGCGCCGCCCCCTTGGTGGATCGCCTTCTGACGGTGGAGTTGTGGTATCCGGCGCATCCCTCGCCGAAGGCTGCGCGCGTGCAGTACACGGCGCAATTGCCCTCAGAGCCGCCCGCGGCGCCTAAGAGTTTTTCCATTCCCGGCATTGCGGTGCGCGATGCGCCGCCGGCCGGATCCGGCCTTCCCCTGGTGATCGTGTCGCATGGCTATAGCAATGATCCGGCGGCCATGACTTGGCTGACCGAGAATCTCGCTTCCAAGGGCTACGTAGTCGCCGCCATTCATCACGATGATCCACCGATCACGGATCGAACGCGCTTTGCGGGACCCTTGCTGCGCCGACCGTTGGACATCGCCTTCGTGGCGCAGACCCTGCAAAGCCGGTTGGCAGGCGAGCACCTGGTGGATCCAGCGCGCACTGCGCTGATTGGCTACTCCATGGGCGGATACGGGGTGTTGATTTCGGGAGGCGCGGCGCTCGACCCGCAGGGCGGCGCCGTCAAGTTGGTGCCCGGGGGGTTGATGCTGCCATTCGCGCGCGACGGCGCGCTGCGGGACGCCGTGTTGGTCAAGGGCCTGCGCGCGGTCGTGGCCATTTCGCCGGCCGGCGGCGGATCCTTGGCGGCGTGGGGCACTGAGGGTCTGAGCATGATCAAGGCGCCGCTGCTCCTCATCGCAGGCAATCAGGATAAGACGGTGGATTACGCCACCGGCGCGCGCGCGATTTTCGGCATGGCGGAGGGCGCGCACCGCTATCTGTTGACGTTCAAGGAAGGCGGGCACGCCATGGGACTCAATCCGGTGCCCGACGCCATGCGGCAACTGCTCTGGGACCAAGATTGGTTCGAGGACCCGGTTTGGCGCAAGGAACGCATCAACGCCATCAATGCGCACTTCATCACTGCGTTCTTGGATCGCTACGTCAAGGGCGATGAGAGCCGCGACGCCTACCTCAACGTCGCGGTGGGCGAATCGGCAGCCGGGGTATGGCCGGCCACGCCGCCGCTCCCGTACGATGCCTACAGCCCAGGTACCGCGGACATCACCGTGTGGAAGGGTTTTCAGCGCAACCACGCGACGGGCTTGGAACTTCTGCAGGCCGAGGCGAAGTCGCCATGACGCCGCCGCTGCCGCCGGCCGCACCGGAAGAGATCGGTCTCTCCGCGCCCCGGCTCGCGCGCCTCGGCGCCGTGATGCAGGGCGAGGTCGAGCGCGGGCGCGTGCCCGGCGCGGTGGCCCTCATCGCGCGACGCGGCCGAATCGCCTATTTCGAGAGCTTCGGCCGGCGTGATCCGGCGGCCGGAGCGCCGATGGCGAAAGACGCGATCTTTCGCATTTACTCAATGACCAAGCCCATTACCTCGGTGGCGGCGATGATGCTGTGGGAGGAGGGCCGCTTCCTGCTGAGCGATCCCATTGCCAAGTATCTTCCGGAGCTCTCGGATCTGCAGGTGGCGGTGGAGCGGGACGGGCAGATCGAGCGAGTGCCCGCGGAGCGTGCCGTCACCATTCAAGACTTATTGCGCCACACCTCGGGCTTGACCTACGAGTTTCGGGGTCCGGGCGCCGTACAGAAAATGTACATGAGCGCGAAGATCTATAGCCGCGCGCAGAGCAATGCCGATCAGGTGGCGACGCTCGGCAAGTTGCCGCTGCTGCATCAGCCGGGCACGCGCTGGGAGTACAGCCGCTCGACCGACGTGGTCGGCCGCCTGGTCGAGGTGCTGTCCGGGCTGCCGCTCAGCACGTATTTCGAGCGCCATATTCTCGCGCCGCTCGGCATGGTCGATACGGCATTTCACGTGCCGCCGCGCCATCACTCACGCCTGGCCGAGGCGTTCGCCAAGGATCCCGACAGCGGTTCGGCGGTGCAGCTTCTCGAGGTCCGCGACCCGCCGACCTTCGAATCGGGTGGCGGCGGTCTGGTGTCGACGGCGAGCGACTACGCACGCTTTCTACAGATGCTGCTCGACGGGGGAACCCTCGATGGAAGACGCTATCTCAGCCGCAAGACCATCGAGCTCATGACGGCCGATCATCTGGGGCTCGTGACCGGAGCGCCCGATTTGCTGCTTCCCGGCCACGGATTCGGGCTGGGTTTTGCCGTTCGTCTGCAGGCCGGCATCGCTCACGTGCCCGGTTCGGTCGGTCAGTACTTCTGGGGCGGCCTGGCCGGCACCACCTTCTGGGTCGATCCGGCAGAGGAAATGTTCGCCCTGCTGCTCATCCAGGCACCGGGTCAGCGCGACTACTACCGCACCCTGTACCGCGACCTTGTGTACGCGGCTTTCGACGACTAGGTTGCCGGGACCGGCTGGCGGCCGCCTCTTGAGGATGCGCGTCACATTCTGCGGCCTCTTTCCTAAGGGTTTACCTGCTTGGACGCCTGAGAGATGACCTTCATCACGCCATATTCGTTGCCGGGGTGACAATAATGCGCCCCATGTGGTGCTGCACTGCGGTCGGCATGACCGAATATGCGAAATAAAATCAACAAATACCCACTCATCGGGGCCGTGCTGCTGTCCGCCGTCTATGCGTCGGCTGCCGCCGCGGAATCGACATTCATCAATCAGCTCGAAATGCTGGAGTGGTCGGATCCGGAGCGTGCCGCGCAGATAATCGATGCGGCGCCGCCGCTGTCCGCCGACTCCAGCGCATCCGAAATCGACATGCTGGAAATTCGGGCCATGATTTTCGCCGACGGCAGCCGCGACGAGGACGTCAATGCCATCGAACAGAGGCTCGATGTCATCGCCAGTGCGGGCGATACGGCGGCGCTGCGGGCGGGACGCTTCGTGCGGGCGTATTCGGCCCGCCAGCATGGCCAATACGCGGCTGCCGAGGCCGAACTCAAAGGCATCGACATCAATTCCATCAGCACCGATTCTGAGCGCTACCGGATTCTCACCTTGCGCGGTTTGGTGCTGCGCACCTTGGGTCAGGACGAGGCCGCACTTCCGTATCTAGAGCAGGCATTGGATCTTGCCGGCAAAATGCGCGATGACCTGCGCACCGTGCACGCCATCCTGTCGATGGCGCGAATCTACACGGACAGCGGCAACTATGACCGGGCCATGGTGCAGCTGGATGCGGCCCGCCGCCTCGCCACCAGCTTGGGAGACGAAACTTCCTTGGTCGAAACCGAGGAACGGGTTGCCGACATCGCGGATCGCCGCGGCGACCGGATCGAAGAACGGCGCGCTTCCCTGGCGGGGCTGGAACACGCGAAGCGCTCCGGAAGCAGCAAGTGGCTGCAATTGGCGCTGCTCAATCTCGGCGATTCCTATCTCAAGACTCGCGATTTTGCCGAGTCGCTGAAGTATTCCAAGCAGGCCTTGCCGATCATCCTGCGCACCAATCAGCGCGACGATGAACAGATCACCCTCTTCAACGAGGGTCTTGCGTACATTGGGCTCGGCAGCATCAAGGCGGGCGAGAAGCTCGCCGAAGGCGCCATCACCGAAGCACTCGCCGGCAGCGATCTATTGGACGCCAAAGAGTTGCTGCGGGAATACGCGGATGCCCTGGAGCATGCCGGCTATCTGATGATGGCGATCCAGGTCTATCATCGCTATGACGCCATCAGCGAGAAATTCATGACGAACACGCGGCAGCGCGCGTTCCTGGAACTTTCCGCGCAGTTCGACGACGAGCGCAAGGCCCGCGAGCTCGAACTTCTGCGCCGCGACAACGCCCTCAAAGTGTCCGAAATGCGCGGGCAGCGGCTGCTGCAACAGTTGATCATCGCCGGCGCCCTGTTCATCGCCGTCATCTGCGCCGCGCTGGTCTGGGCGGTTGCCCGCGTGAGCAAGGCGAATGAGCGGCTGCGCTTCAGCAGCGAGCACGATCCGTTGACCGGACTGTCGAATCGCCGCTATTTCAATGAGCGCGTGCTGGCGGTCGACGGCGCGCGCCCGGTCGGCGGCTGCGTGCTGCTGGCGGATCTGGATCACTTCAAACGCATCAACGACACCTACGGTCACCCGGCCGGCGACGCGGTGCTGGCGGCAATGAGTCAGCGGCTGGCCGCGGCGCTGCGCGAGAACGACAAGCTCGTCCGCTGGGGCGGCGAGGAATTCCTGGCGGTGCTCGGGCCGATGACGGCGGCGCAGGCAGATTTGACGGCCGAGCGGCTCTTGCAGGCGGTGCGCCGCGAGCCCGTGCTCTGGAACGGACATTTGGTCCGTTGCACCATCTCCATTGGCTACGCGTGTTTTCCGATGGCCGGCTCGGCAACCGACATTTCGCTCGACAGCGCCATTAGTCTGGTCGACAAGGCGCTGTATGAAGCCAAGCGGCGCGGCCGCGACCGCGCCTGCCTGATCAAGGTCGTGAGCGCGCGCGATGAAAAGGATTTGACCAACATCAGCGCGGAATTCGAGACTGCAACGACCGACCGCAGAGTTCAGCTGGTCGAAATTCTGGGCGCCGCCGCTTAGACAGGCTCCTAGTACTGGGCGAAGTAGCTCTTGGCCGCGGCAAAGCAGAACGGCGCCACCAGCGTCGCGTGATACGCCTCGGCGACCGCCAGCGCACCGCCGTCGGCGGCGCCTTGCGCGACGGCCGAGGCGGCCACCAAATCCTTGGCAATCGCAAAATCCTTTTTCAACCCGGCGTAGGGGTCGTTGGCGGACGGCGCCGAATCGAGATCGAGCACGCTGATCGGCGTCGAGGCGGCCACGCGCGGGGTCCAATAACTCTGCATCAGTTCGGTGTTGAACCAGAACACGAGCGGGTCCATGTCGCCGCCGCACAATTGTACGGGCGCGGTGGGCACCCAATTGCGCAAATCATTGGTCTTCAGCGCCTGCCGCCAGGGAAGTCCGGGAGCCGCCGCCGCAACGCCGGTGGTTGGGGTCGGCCAGCCGCCATCCGGATTGGACTGCGCGTCCTCGAGGTAGCTCAGGCGGTAGCTGTTTTGCAGCAAATTGCCCGCGCCGAATCCCAGCGCGAATACCTCCGCAAGAGTGGCCGGCGCAGTCGCCGGTGTATCGGCGGCGAATTCGGCAGTGGGCGGCGTCGCGCTGAACAGCACATATTCCGGCAGTTTTCCCTGCGAATACAGCTGGCTTCTCGGGGTGGTGGTCGGCAGCAACGAATCGATTCCGTCCGCGTATTGGGGCGCGAACACGTCGCTGGGGTTGCTGTAGATGTTGCCGTAGGCCCTCTGATACGCCGTGAGCAGCAGCGTCGAGGACACGGGTGCGTCGCCGTTGACCTGCCCATAAAAAACGGCGTCGACGAACGCCGCCAGCGCGTAAGGCCCCGACATGGGAGCGGCCGCCGTCACGGTCATGCCGGCGGCCTGCATCGCGCGCTGCGTGGCCATCGCCACATAGCCGCCCTGCGAATAACCGGTGATGAACAGCCGGCCGTCGTCCTTGGTGAGCGTCACTGAGGCGAGCGGCAACGCCGTGCGCGCTGCGGCCAGCGCGTCGATCATGTCCTTCGATTGCTGATCGGCGATCAAATAAGGGTGATAGTCGAGAGTCGACGTGTCATAGCCCGCGTAATTCGGCGCGACCACGATGTAGCCTTTCGACGCAAACAGCGCGGCCAGCGACAGCGTTTCCGTGTTCTCCATATTCGCCATGGTGAAGGTGCGGTTCGTGGTGGTCCCGTGTGCGTACAAAACAATGGGGCGCGCACCGGTGCAGGTTGCCCCAAGCCCGGTCGGCACCAGCAGCGCCGCGGACGCCGTGGTGGGCTCGTCGGCGCCGCCGACGGTTTCGTACTTGATGTCGTACATGAGAATGTCGCACACCGGTGCGCCGCTCAACGACAGCAATTGCTGGTTGGCCGCGATGTTGAGCTCGGCCAGCAGACTGACCGCTGTGACAGTCGAGATCAGATCGGGGGCGCTTTGCAGCAAGGTTCCGCGCGGCGGCGGCGCGGGGCTGCCCGTGCCGGAGTTGTCCATGCCGCCGCCGCCGCAGGCCGTGAGCAGCAGCGCGCCGCACAGCCATACCGGGCGCTGGAATGAACGCATGCTGGTTGGACCCCAAAGCCGGCCGTGGGGTTCCCTCACGCTTAGGCGGCGTCGTGAAATATCAAGCCCAGCGTATGGCGAAGCCCGCGATGGACTTTGGAGACACCGTGGCGGACTTGGACGCGCGCCGCTCCGCGAACGCTCGGCACGGGCCGCTCTCTGACGGGAATGACGGCGAACGCCCCCTGGGTGAGCGGCAGCACCATCGTCCTCGACTGCCGGCGGGGACGCTGTTCGACGAGAATCAGTTCGCCGCCGTAGAAATCGATTCGCGGCCGGTCGAGCAGCAGTATGGCCTGGAGCGGAAAATGGATCGTTCCATACAGATCCTGATGCAGGCAGTTGTAATCGCCCGGGCCATAGCGCAATAGCAGCGGGGTAGGGCGAGATTGGCCGGCGGCGGCGCAGCGCGCGGCCAGCGCATCATGCTCGTCGGGCCAGTCCGCGGCTCGTCCCAGGCGCCTCTCCCAGGCATTGGCGACGGGCGCGAGCCGCTGGTAGAACGCCCGCCTCAGGCCGGCCACGAGATCCGGCAGAGGCCGCGCAAAGTACTTGTATTCGCCGCTCCCGAATCCATGCCGCGCCATCGTCACGGTCGAACGAAAGGTCGGTTCCGCCGCAGTGTACAACTCTGCAAGTTGTGCGCAGGTGCGGGCATCGATCAGCGGCGCGGTGACGGCGAATCCTTCGCGGTCCAGGGTGTCTTGAATCGCCTGCGGTTCGAGAGCGGCGACGGCCTCGATGGGCGCTGCGTGCGGCGCGGTCATGACACGCGCCGCCGCTCTTGATCCAGGAGCACGCGCTTGCGCTCGAGCCCCCAGCGATAGCCGCCGAGCGCGCCGTCGCCGCGCAGCACGCGATGGCACGGCACCAGCACGGCGACGCGATTGACGGCGCAGGCCGACGCGGCCGCACGCACTGCCCGCGGCGCGCCGATGCCGGCGGCCAGCTCGGAATAGCTCAGCACGCTGCCCTCGGGCACTTGCAGCAGAAACCGCCAGATGCGAATCTGAAAAGCCGTGCCGCGCAGATCGAGCGGCAGTTCGGGCCGCGGCGCCCTGCCTGCGATGTGCGCGTCCAGTGCCCGCATCCACGCATCCAGTTCGAGTGAGTCGCTCATACGCGAGGCCACATGAGTGGCCTTCGGGAACTCATCCTTCAACTGAGTGATCAACGCGGCGGCGCTCGCGCCGAATTGCGCGAAGCATACGCCGCGCTCGGTGGCGGCCATCAACAACGGTCCCATGGCCGTGTCGCGCACGGCGTAGGTGATGGTCTCGCCGGCTCCGCCACGCCGATAAACCGAGGGTGTCATGCCGAGATTGCGCGGCGCATGATTGTAGACCCGGCTGGTGGATTCGAAACCCGCGTCGGTGATGGCGTCGACCACGCTCTTGCCGGCCTTCAGTCCTCCCTTCAGAGTGCGCAGACGCGCCGCATCCTGGTACATCTTCGGCGACACGCCGAGCGCCGCCTTGAACCGGCGCTGCAGGTGCGCCGGCGACAGATGCGCCCGTTCGGCCAGATGCGCGAGTGTCAGGGGCTCGCTCGCATGCGTATCGATGTACGCGGCCAGGGCCCGAATCATGTGGGTGCCGCGGTCCTGCGAGGCGCGCGGCCGGCAGCGTTTGCACTCGCGCAGGCCCGCAGCTTCTGCGGCCGCCGGATCCTTGAAGAAGCGAATGTTCTGCGGCTTGGCGGCCCGGGACCGGCATGAGGGCCGGCAATACACGCCGGTGGTGATGACTCCGTAGATGAACATTCCGTCGAAGCGCGCATCGCGTTCCGCCAGCGCCTGGCGCATGGTGCTCTCCGCGGGCATGGCCGATGTAAGGGTCGATGGGTCAGTCATGTGTCTTCCTTAGTTGAATTCCTAGGACAGACGCTACAGGGATGCAGAATCGCGGACACTCCGATTCTTGCTATGTCATCGTTCAGCGGCTTGGGCGTCCGCCCCGGCGCAGCAGAGTCAGGGCCAGAACCGCCGATGCCAGCATGAGGAATAGGCTGACTGCGTTCAATGCCGGGGTCGCGCCCTCGCGCATCCGGCCATACATCATGACGGTCAGCGGCGTATCCGCACCCACCAGCATCAGCGTGGTGTTGAAGTCCGCGAATGACATCAGGAAGGAGATGGCGGCCGACCCGAGCAGCGCGGGGCGCAGATACGGCAGCACGATAGTGCGGAACACCGCGGCCTTGGAGGCGCCGAGATTCAGCGCGGCTTCCTCGAGGGTACGGTCGAAGCGCCGCAGGCGGGCGCTGATGGTGAGCGTCGCGATGGTGGCAATGTAGGAGAACTGGCCGAGCACCACCAGCGGCAGCCCGGGGCGTAAAAAATCGAGTTCCCAGCCGAAGGTATCGTCCGCGAAATCCGCCACGCGGCTGGCGAAGGCGAGAATGGAGATGCCGAGAATGACCCCGGGAATCACCAGCGGCGCCAGCATCAAGATGGATAGGACCTGCTTGCCCGGAAAGCGTCCCCGTTCGATGAGAAACGCGTTGGTCGTGCCCACCAGCGCGGACAGCACGGTCACACAAGCGGCGACGATGCAGCTGGTCCAGATGCTGCCCAACAAATCGCTGTCGGCGAACAGGCCAACGCGGCCCTGCGCCGCGTTGCCGAGAAACCAGTCGAGGGTAAAGCCGTGCCAGGGCGGCGCCGGATACGGCGCATCGTTGAAGGCGAACACCGCGACCACCGCCAGGGGCAGAAACAAGAAGGTGAGGAACGCGATCAGGTACAGCGCCGTCGCGCTGCGCAGCCAGGCCGGTCTTGGAAGCGAGGGGATCATGTCCGCCGCATCACATCGCCGAAGCGTTGTCCGCTGATCCGCAGGCCGAGAATCACCAGCGCCGTGGACAGCGCCAGCAGCAGGAAGCCGAAGGCGGCGCCCTGTTCCCAATTGAAGCGAGTAATGAACTGGGTGTAAATCTGCTCGGTGAACCACTGCGAGTTCTTGCCGCCGAGCAGGGTCGGCGTCAGATAATTGCCGAGGGTCAGCATGAACACCACGATGCAGCCGGCGGTGATGCCGGGCGCGGCGTGCGGGATCACAATGGTGCGCAGTATGGCAAAGCCGCCGGCGCCGAGGTCATAGGCCGCTTCGATCAGCGCATTGTCCAGACTCTCGAGGCTCGACACCAAGGGCACCACCATGAACAGCAGCGAGGTGTATACCAGGCCCACCAGAATGGTCGCGTCGCGATACAGCAGTTCAACGGGCACTGCCGTCAGGCCCAGCTTGACCAGCAGCGCCGGAAGCACGCCCGACTCGCGCAGCAAGATCATCCAGCCGAGCGTGCGCACGGTCTCGCTGACCCAGAATGGAATGAGGCAGATGATGAAGAGCAGGGAGCCGGCGCGCCCCCGCGCGAGCTTGGCGATGATCCAGGCCACCGGGAACGCCAGCAGCAGGGTCAGGAGCGTGGCGACCACGGACATCACCGCCGTGCGCACGAACACATGCCAGTACAGGGGTTCGGTGAAAAATGTCTTGTACTGCGCGAGGCTGGCCACGTATTGGCGCGGGCCCACGCGTTCGCGGAACGACAGGATGGCCAGATCGAGATGGGGCAGGAGGATCAGGGCGCCGAGCCACAGCAGAGCTGGCGCGAGCAGCAGGCCCAGCGCCAGATGACCATGCCAGCGGGAGTCTTGGACCTTAAGCATCCTGCCCCGCCGCGCCGGCGCGCGCCGCAAAGCACACCGCCCGCGATGGATCGAAGCTGAATGCCACTTTCTCGTGGGGCTTGAGATCCGCAAACTGCCCGGTCTGAGGCAGGGCAATGCGAAATTCGCGGCGAGTGCGCTCTTCCTGCAGCAGCACCGCCGAATTGGCACCGTCGAACAGCACGCTTTGTACTTCCCCCGTATGCCGCGGATGATCGGCCGGCAACTCCGCGGCGCTGCGCGCCAGCATGGCGACTTCCGGGCGCACGAACACCTCGACCGGATCGCCCACGGCGATCGTACCGCTCTTGAGCGCGCGCACCACCCAGCCGTCGGCGGTGGCGATTTCAGCGAGCGCGCCGTCGCTCTGCGTGGTCTTGCCCACGATTCGATTGTTGGCGCCCACGAAGCCGGCCACGAAGGGCGTTTGCGGACGATAGTAAAGATCCTGGGGCGTACCGAGCTGCTCGAAGCGTCCGTGACTCATGACCCCGACATGGTCGGACAGCACCAGAGCCTCGGACTGATCGTGGGTGATGTACACGAAGGTCGTGCCGAAAGCGGCCTGCAATTGTTTGAGTTCGATTTTCATGTGCTCGCGCAGCTTCAAATCGAGCGCTCCCAATGGTTCGTCGAGCAGCAGCAGCGTTGGTTCCAGCACCAGGCTGCGTGCGATGGCGACGCGCTGCCGCTGGCCGCCCGACAGTTCATCGACGCGCTTGTCCGCGGCAGTGCCCAAACCCACCCGCTCCAGCATGGCGTTGCTGCGCTTGACCCGCTCCGCTTTGGGCATTCCGCGGCGCGCCAGGCCGAAGGCGACGTTGTCGCCCACCGACATCATCGGGAACAGCGCCAGCTGTTGGAACACCATGTTGACCGGGCGGCGATTCGGCGCCACGCCGCGCATGCTGCGCCCGCCGATGGCGATGTCGCCGCCATCGGGCGCGATGAACCCGGCGATCATGCGCAGCAACGTCGTCTTGCCGCAGCCGGAGGGACCCAGGATCGAAAAGAAGCTGCCGCGTTCGACGCTGAACGACAGGTTGTCCACCGCGAGGTGATCGGCGAAGCGCTTGACTACGGCGTCCGCCACCAGGTCCGGGGTGCTCAATTGGCGGCCTTCACGCGGTCGAGCACCCGGCCTTCCATCTCCTCGAGGCCGGGCGGTATCGCTGGATACCAATGGATGCCCTTCAGATCGCCGTTCGGGAAGGCTGCATTGAACTGCGCCTTGAGGCGCGGATCGACGAGAGCCGCGGTGTTGTTGGCAGCGGAGAAACTGCCCACCGATTTGATGATGCGCGCGGCGTTTTCCGGGCGCATCGCAAAATTGATCCAGGCGTAGGCCGCGGCGTCATTGCGGCCGCGGGCCGGCAGCGCGAAGGTATCGAGCCAGCCGAGAGCCCCGGAGCGGGGCACGACGAATTGGATGTCCGGATTGTCGCGATTGAGCGTCCAGCCGCCGGTGTCCCACATCATGGCCGCAATCACCTCGCCGGTGCGGATGCCGTTCAGCAGTTGATCTTTGTTGTCGTAGAAGAACTTGAAGTTGGCTTTGCACGCGATGAGCGCGGCGCCCACCTGATCCATGAGCGCGCCGTACGCCTTGGTATCCCCGTACAGCGCGAACGGGTCCTTGCCGGCGGCGAACGCGAATGCCATGAGCGTCGGGCGCTTCAGGCGCACGGCGGTTTTGCCCTTTAGATCGGGGCGGCACAAATCGGTGTAGTCGGCAATCTTGGCGCGTTTGGCGTTGACCACCAGGCCATCGGTTCCCCACAGGTAGGGCAGCCCGTACACCTTGCCGTCGACCGTGGTGTTCTTGCGGACGATGTCGAGAAACTGCGGCTGAAACTGTTCCAGCTTGATCTTGGTCAGATCGATGGGCTTATAAATGCCGAATTCGCGCTGCGCGGCCATGATGCGATCCTGAGAAGGCTGGGCGAGGTCGTAGCCCGCGCCTCCCGTGGCACGCAGCTTGGAGATTATTTCCTCGTTGTTCGACAGGGTCACTTCCGCGTCGATGCCGGTTTCTTTTTTGAATGCGGCGATCAGGTCCGCGGGGACGTAATCGGCCCAGCTGATGATGCGCAACTTTTGGTTATCGGCCCGGGCGGCGCCCCAGCCTACGCTCAAGGCCAGTGCGAACGAGGCAATCAAGATGTTCTTCATCGATGCTCCCTCCCTTATCCTTCCGCATCTTACAGGATGACAGCATGCTACCGTATGCCCCCGCGCCACCCGGCGGTGCGCGCTACGGACGGTACGGACTTGCCCATCGACATTGCAGCAAGCACATTGAGAAAGGTCGGCAGGCGCCTGATTCCATTCTTGGGGCTGCTGTACTTCGCGGCGTTCATCGACCGCGTCAACGTGGGCTTCGCGGCGGCACAGATGAACCGCGATCTTGGATTCTCGGCCTATGTATACGGGCTGGGGGCCGGGATTTTCTTCATCGGCTATTCCCTGTTCGAAGTCCCGAGCAATCTGCTCTTGCACAGGATCGGCGGCCGGCGCTGGCTGGCGCGGATCATGATCACGTGGGCCATCGTCGCCGGTGCCATGGCCTTCGTGAAGGGCGCCGTTGGTTTCTATGTGCTGCGCTTTCTGCTGGGGGTCGCGGAAGCGGGCTTCTTTCCCGGCGTGCTCTACTACCTGACCTACTGGGTGCCTGCGGCCGGCCGCGCGCGGTTGGTCGGCACCTTCATGACGGCGATCCCGATCAGCACCGCGCTCGGCGGACCTCTGTCGAGCGCCATCCTGAGGCTCGACGGCGCTCTCGGTTTGGCGGGATGGCAGTGGCTGTTCCTGACTGAGACCATCCCCTCCCTGCTGCTGGGGTTCGTGACGCTCGCTTATCTTCCCGATCGGCCGTCCAATGCGCGTTGGTTGACGGCCGCGGAGCAGCGCTGGCTCACCGACAAACTCGACGCGGAGAGGTCCTTCGGCGCCGCTGCGCACCCTGCCACGCTCCGGCAAACGCTGCTCAGTCCACGGGTGCTGGCCTTGAGCGCCTGCTACTTCGGCGTGGTGCTCGGATTGTACGGCGTCATCCTGTGGATTCCGCAGATCTTCGCCCACGCCGGCATTGCCGCCGGCAGCATCGGCGGCGCCGTCGCCATTCCCTACGCCTGCGCCTCGCTTGCCATGGTGTGGTGGGCCCGTCGTTCGGATCGAAAGAAGGAGCGTGTGCGGCATATCGCCATTGCCTCGGTAGTGGCGTTCGCCGGTCTGTCCGCGAGCGCCTTTCTGGCGCATTCACCGCTCCTATCGGTGCTCGCGATCACGATCGGGGCGGCCGGAACGCTGGCCATTGTGCCGATTTTCTGGACGCTGCCGGCCGCCATTCTGAGCGGCGCCGCCGCCGCCGGCGCGATCGCGCTGATCAATGCCATCGGCAATGTCGGAGGCTTCGCCGGACCCTTCGTGATCGGCTGGATCAAGGACGCTACCGGCAACTTTACTTGGGGCTTGCTGGCCGTCGCCGTCGCCGTGCTCACGACCGGCATCATGGCCCTGGGGTTAGGACACGATTCGCGCGCCGAGCACGGCGCCTCGGCACCGGCGCCCCGACTTGTCGGCGCGGCACCGGAAATCGACTAACAAGTGTGCCGCCCGCGCGGCATAATCCAAAAGTTTCACTGCAGGAAAATCTACGCATCATGGATATTGATCAATTGGAAATTGCCTATGTGCCGACCACGGGCGTGCGGCGTGCGCACGATACCCCGGTGGTTATCGCCACCGACGCCAGCCTCAAGGGCTACGGATGTCTGGTCGACGATCCGAAGACCTTTGAGATCGAAATCGTTCCCTGGCCGGCTCAGGGTTGGCGCCCCATCGATGCCAATACCGGCGATCAGGGCGGCGTCACCGAAGGTTTGTTCGAGTTCTGCTGGAAGGGCGAGACCTTGTATGCGCGCAACAATGCGGTGGGCGACAGCTATCTGTTCGGGTGGAGCAACTGGCCCGAAGAGGCGGCCGCCGAGTCCGCCGGCCGGCCGCGCGAGCGCGCCCTGATCTGGCGCGCGAACTATCACCCGGACGGCGGCCAGCTCTTTTATCCTCTCAAGGGGCAGAGTTTCGTGGTGCCGCTGGCGCTGCCGGGAGACGATGTCACGCCGGACAAATTCGTGACTTTCTGGTGCGACGGCAGCCGTGGTCTGTACCTGCATCCGAACGTGTGGCACGGGGCCGTGGTGCCGCTGGATGACGAAGCGGAGTTCCTCGATCGCCAGGGCCGCGTGCATGCGCGCGTCTCGGTCGATTTCGCCAAGGAGTTCGGCCTGTACCTGGCCGCGCCGCTGCGGCGGCCGGGCTAAAGTCATGAATCGCCCCAAGACCTCCTTTCTATTCGATCTCGACGGCACCCTCATCGACAGCGTGTACCAGCACGTGCTCGCGTGGAAATCGTCACTGGACCAGGAGGGCATTCCCCTGTCCGTGTGGCGCATCCATCGCAAGATCGGCATGAGCGGCGGATTGTTCGCCAACATCCTGTTGCGCGAGACCGGCTTCGACAATACGCCGGAACGCCTGGATCGGCTGCGCGTGCGGCATGCCGAAGCCTACCGGACCTTGTCGGCGAGCGTGCGGCCGCTGCCCGGTGCGCGCGAGCTGCTCGATTACCTGACGGAACAGGGCACCCCGTGGGCGATAGCCACCAGCGGACGCATGGAGACCGCCGGCCCCAATCTTGCCGCGCTCGGCGTCGATCCCCAGAAAGTGCCGGTGGTCACCCGCGATCAAGTCAAGTACGCCAAGCCCGACCCGGATCTTTTTCTCACGGCAGCCGATCGTCTCGGCGTCGACATTCGCGATGCGCTGGTGCTCGGCGACAGCATCTGGGACATGATCGCCGCGCAGCGCGCGCGAGGCCTGGGGGTTGGACTGCTATCCGGCGGGTACGGCGAAGAGGAACTGGCGCGCGCCGGCGCTTTCCGCGTCTATGAGGATCCCGCCGATCTGCTCAAACATATCGATGAAGTGGCCGCGCGACCCTGAGCATACGGACCGGTCACGGCACGACGATGGTGAACAGATACACCACGAACACGGTGAGCAATACGATGCCGTGAAGAATGATGGTGCGCCCGGTCCGCAGCACCAGCGTGGTGACGAATAGCGAGAGCATGAGCAGCAGAGAGGCCTTGGAATCGATCCCTAAGCGCAGAGGGATGTTCAGGTACAGCGACAGGAAACTCACGGCGGGAATGGTCAGGCCGATGCTGGCAAGCGCCGATCCCAGCGCAAGGTTGAGACTGGTCTGCAGCCGATTCGCTCGGGCCGCCCGCAGCGCCGCCAGCCCTTCAGGCAGCAGCACGATACCCGCGATGATCACGCCGACCAGGGCATTCGGTGCCCCGAGCCTCGCCACCCCGGCCTCGAGGCTAGGCGCAAGCTTCTTCGCCAGCAGCACCACCGCGCACAAACACATCAGCAAGAGAACGGAACTCAGAGCCGTGGCGCCGTTGCTCGGCCGCGTCGTGTGCTGCGCCGAGCTCTCGACCTCATCGTGCAGAAAGAACTGCCGGTGGCCGATGGTTTGAGTGAAAACGAATGCGCCGTAAATCACCAGGGTGACGGCGGCGATGAGCATGAGTTGACTCGCCGAATAGTACGGTCCGGGCGTGGTGACCGTGTAATTGGGAAACACCAGAGTCATGACGACGATGGTTCCGAGCGCCACCAGCGCGGCGCCGACGCCGTCGAGGCTGAAGCTCTGTTCGCGGTGTTTCACGCCGCCGACCAGCAGACACAATCCGATGATGCCGTTCAAGATAATCATCACCGCCGCAAATACCGTGTCGCGGGCCAAGCCCGTCGCTTCCTCACCGCCCGCGGCCATCAAGGACACGATGAGCGCCACCTCGATCAGAGTGACCGCCAGCGCCAGCACCAGGGTGCCGAAGGGTTCGCCCACCCGCTGCGCGATGCTCTCTGCATGATGGACCGCGGCGAATACGCTGCCGGCGAGGCCGGCGGCGATAAGGGTCACGATGAGTCCCCCGCCCATGCCGAGTCCGGCCGCGAGCAGCACGGCCCCCGCAAAAATCGGGGCGCCGATTGTCCAGAGGGGAATTTGTCCGCTGCCGTGCATTCTTCGGCTATTCTCGCAGGTATGTTCAAAAAATCGACGGGGGAGCGGTGAAAATAGTGAGTTTTGGACGCGTAAGTCTTTATTTGGGCGGTCTGGTCTTGTGTGCCGCCACCGCCGCCGCCGCCGCCGCCGCCGGCACCGCGCCGGCAGCGGCACCGGAAGCGGTGCGCACCCAGGCGCGCGATATTTTCGCGCACATCGTCGGCATCGAAAGCTCCATCGGCAAGGGCAATGTGCCCGTGGTCGCGAAGTACCTGGCGGAACGTTTCCGGGCGGGCGGCTTTCCCCCTGCAGACATTCATATTCTGCCCCTCGGCGAGACCGCATCGCTGGTCGTGCGCTACCGCGGCAACGGTCACGGCGGCAAACCCATCGCCTTCATGGCCCACATGGACGTGGTCACGGCGAAACGCAGCGACTGGCAGCGAGACCCCTATCATCTGACCGAAGAGAATGGTTTCTTCTACGGCCGCGGAACGTCGGACGTGAAACAGGAAGCGGCGCTGCTGACCGCGACCTTTCTGCGCCTCAAGGCAGAAGGGTTCGTCCCCACGCGCGATCTCATCATCACCTTCAGCGGCGATGAGGAAACGGCGCAGGCCACCGCAGCCGACCTGGTCACCACGCATCGCGCCCTGGTGGATGCCGAGTTCGCTCTCAATGGCGACGGCGGCGGCGGGGTGCTCAGCGAGGGCAGCGCCAAGCCGCTCATTTTCTACGTGCAGGGCGCCGAGAAGAGCTCCGCGCAGTTTCTCCTGACGACCCACAATCCCGGCGGCCATAGCTCCGAGCCGCGTGCCGACAATGCGATCTACGAGCTGGCGGACGCGCTCAAGGCGGTGCAGCGCCACGAATTTCCGGTGCAGTGGAATGAGTGGACCCTGGGCGATTTCAAGGCGGCCAGCGCCGTGACCCAAGGACCGATGGGCGCGGCGATGGCGCGCTTTGCGGCGGATCCGGGCAACGCGGCGGCAGCCGCCGAGATCGCCAAGAATCCGGGCTTCATCGGCCGGATTCGCACCACCTGCGTGGCCACCATGCTCACCGGCGGCCACGCGGAGAATGCGCTGCCGCAATCGGCGACCGCCACCATCAATTGCCGCATATTCCCGGGCACCGGCGCCGCGGACGTACAGAAGTCCCTGCAGGGACTGGTAGGACCCAAGGTCGAGGTGCGGCAGGGTTACGATGCACTGGTGTCGAACGCCTCGCCGATGCGCGCCGAGGTGATGAAGGCCGTTGCGACGGCCGTCGCAGCGTCGGATCCGGGCGTGCCCGTGGTGCCGACGCAGGCGGCCTACGCCACCGACGGCGCGGTGTTCCGCAACGCCGGAATTCCCACCTATGGCGTCGGCGGAGTGTTCATCATGGCAAGCGAAGAATTCGCGCACGGCCTCAATGAACGGATTCGGGTGAACGAGTTCTACAAGGGATTGACATATTGGGATGTGTTGATCAAGGCGCTTGCCGGTTGACCGCGGGTAGACAGCGCGGGAGGAGTGGAACATGCCGACCATCCAATTGCCCGATTGGCGCACTGAGGGCGTCAAGGTAATCAAGAGCGATCGCTTGGACAGCAACACGCCCCAGACGCCGGGTATGCTGCGGGCGGCGGCCGTGAACTCGGCCCGCGGTGCGCGGAAAATCTGGGCAGGAACCGTGATCATTCACCCGAACGCCAAGACCGGCGCCCACCATCACGGCGCACTGGAGAGCGTCATTTACGTGGTGCGCGGAGTGGCGCGGATGCGTTGGGGCGAGCGGCTGGAGTTCGTCGCCGAGGCGGACGCCGGAGACTTCATCTTCGTGCCGCCCTACGTGCCGCACCAGGAAATCAACCGATCGAGCGATACGCCGCTCGAATGCGTCCTGATGCGCAGCGACAACGAGTCGGTGGTCGTCAATCTCAATATCGATGCCGCCGAGCGCGTGGAAGAGGTGTACTGGATCGATCCCCTCCATCGCGACCCGCCGGCCTAAATGCCTGTGCAGTTGCGAACCGGCCGGGTTACGGCCATGTTCATTCTGGCTTTGGCGGCGCCGGCAGGGATCGCGCTGGCCCAAGAGACCCCGGCCCCGGCCGCGAAGAGCGAAAACAGCATTACCGTGTACGGCGGCGAACGCTTTGCGGGCAGTCTGACGGATTCCGCGACCAACTCGGCCATCAATCTGCAGAGCGGCTCGAGCGTCGCCGTGGCGGTTGATATCGGGCTGGACCGCGCCACGCAGCTCGAATTGTTCTTTAGCCGGCAAAACACCGCTCTTAGCTCCAGCGCGTTCGCTTCGCAGAATACCGGGCTCGCACTCGACAGCTACCATATCGGCGGCACGGCCTTCATCGAAGAAATGGGCCGCGGCGTGTATGTGATGGGAGGTCTCGGCGCCACGACCGCCAAACCCAACGCGAGCGGGCGAAATGCCGAGACTTTCTTCTCCGGCAATCTCGGTGTCGGCTGGATGGTGCCCCTGGGCCGGCATGTGGGGCTTCGGTTCGAAGCGCGCGGCTATGCCATTCTGCTCAACAACTCCAGCACGGCGTTCTGCGGCGGCACCGCCGGCTGCAGTATTGCGATCAAGGGCAGCGGTCTGTTCGAAGGCGAGGTCCTGGCAGGTCTTTCCGCCCGCTTCTGATTCGCCCGCGCCGCGTCGCTACAGCGTCTGCAGGTTCGCCGATTCGCGCCGTAAATCCTTCAGGTACGCTTCCAGTTCGGCCTTGCGCGCCGGCACCATGGCCTTGCCGGCGGGTGAAAACACCCGCGACGGAACGCTCTTCAAGTTGTCCTCGAGCATTTTGACGGCCTTGGGTCCGTCGGGACTTCCGCCGTTGGGATCCACCAATGCGGTGACTCTGGCGACGCCGATGGCGCCCAGCCAATCGAGCGCATCGGCATCGTGCAGATACAGCGCTTCGGGACCGACCGGATCTCGATAGTACATGTGAGTACGGATCGCGCCGCGCACCGCATCCAGCTTTGCCATCGGGAAGCCGGTTCCCTTGAGCACCGTGTCGACGATGTCGGCGGCCACGTCGGAATGATCGAGCTTTTCATTCTCCCAGGGCTTGAATGCCGCCATGTCGTGCAAGTAGGCGGCGGCGAACAGCACATCATCATCGAGGGCGGCATGGTCGGCCGCTGCCAGCTCACGCGCCAGCGCATAGTCGCGCATGCAGTGCGAATAACCCCACGCCGGATTCTTGAAATGCTTGGCCGCCAAATCGCGGACGCCGGTGCGCCAGTCGGCGGCGGCGGGCGCGGCCGATGGCGGCGCAACCGCCGTCGCTTGCGCAGCGCCCGCGGATTGCGCGCAAAACGACACCGCGCCCATGGCAGCGATGCACAGGGCGGCTGTCCGCAGAATGCGCCGGCCCGCATGCCGTGTCGTCATCATAGTCCCCTCTCTTCGGCAATCGCCTTTTCCATCATAGTACGAAAGCTCGCGAGCGCGGTGTCCATGCGCATCGCCAGCATGGGCGCGTCGGGTGCGAGGTCGAGAATTCGCTGCTGCGCGAGAATGATGTCCATGTCCTCTTGAAATCCCGCGAGAACGCTCTGGGTCAGATTCTTGGTGACCGACGGGTCATCGAGCGCAAAGCCGTGCGATTGCTGAAAGAAATAATGCGAGGTGGACTCGGTTTCCGGCGTGACCGCCTGGCAGCCGAAGAATTTCGCCGCGTCGACGCGGCCGCCCTGCGCCGCGCCGGTGCCGGTCGGGGCGCTCCCGGAATCCATCAGCAGCACTCCGGGAATAACAACGTCGTAGATATTCCAACGGTCGACGTTGCCGGCCCAGGTTTTCAACTTCCGCAGGAAGGGCGCCGGTTCGTCATCGATCAACCAGCGCTCCACCCGCACTCTGCGGCCGTTGCGGGTCACCTTGGGGCGGATGCCGGCGTACTTGGCGCTGCCGCCCAGGGTCGTTTCGTGCACGTACGACAGTTGCGAGGGATCCGCCAATTGCGCATCGCCCATCCACACCCAGACCCATTTGCTGCGCTCGACCACCGGATAGGCGCGCACCTTCGCGGCCGGCGGTATGTAGTCCTGCGAGGGAATCTCCACGCACTTGCCGGTGCGGTCGAACAGCAGCCCGTGGTACATGCAGCGAATGCAATCACCTTCGCGGCGGCCCTTCGACAGGGGCGCCGCCCGGTGGCAGCAGCGGTCATCGAGCGCCACGACTTCGCCGGCGCCGTCGCGCCAAAAAAGCAAGGGCACCCGGGTGACGGTCCGCGCCAGCATGCCTTGCGCCGCAATCTCGTGCGACCACGCCGCGACGTACCAGGTGTTCTTGAGGAATGTGCTGCCGGTGTTCATTGCGGTTCCCCGGACATTGTAAGCGCGCCGATCAACTCGTCCAGCGCGTGATAGAAGCGGGCTGAGAACTCCGCGCCGATCACCGCCTCGATGCCGCCGTAGGTTGCCTCGATCTGCGGGGCCATGCGCCGGGCCAGCGCGCGGCTGCGCGGGGTCAGTGAAACCCGCAGGCGGCGCTGATCATGAGCGAGGCGTTTGCGCGTGATGTAGCCGAGTTCTTCCATGCGCGAGAGCACCCCGGCGAGACTGGGGCTGGACATCTGGCACAGCTCGCCGATTTCACGCGGTTCCAGCGGTCCGGTGTCGATCAAGGCGCGGACGATGCGCCATTGCTGTTCGGTGATGCCGTGGGCGTTGAGAATGGGCCGGAAGCGCGCGATCACCCGCTCGCGCGCCTGCAGCAGCAGCAGCGGCAAGTTGCGGTGCCTCAATTGTCCGGATTCTGGAGTCATTCCGTATCCCCCGCGGCTGCGCTGCCTTGACCTGCAATACACATGACACTATATTACTAACATATTAGTGAATATCGCCAGATGGGCGCGAAAATTCAGGCGGAGGGCAGATGCTGGCTGACGCGGGCTGGTTCTCGATAGCGTGCGATGTTGCGCCTTTTCGCCTGAGCGGCACGGTCTACGGCGCGCTGCTAAATCATCGCTCGGCGCTGGCCGCGCTCGGGGACGCGGCGAGCCTGCCGCCCTACAACGCTGCGCCCGTCGCCCCCGTGCTCTACCTCAAGCCGCGCAATACACTGGCGCTGCCGGACAGCGTGGTGCGCATTCCGCCGGGATCGCCCGAACTCGAGGTGGGCGCCTGCCTAGGCTTGGTGATCGGGCGCACGGCCTGCCGGGTGTCCGCGCCGCGGGCCTTGGAGTACGTGGCGGGCTATCTCATCGTCGCCGACGTGAGCATTCCTCATTCGAGCTATCACCGTCCGTCCATCCGCTTCAAGGCGAGGGATGGATACTGCCCCTTGGGGCCGGCCGTCACCGCGCGCGCCGCGGTGGCGGATCCCGATGCGCTGAGCATCCGCGCCTACCTCGATGGCGCCTTGGTGCATACGGCGAACACCGCCGATTTGATCCGGCCGGCGGCCCGGTTGCTGGCCGACGTCTCGGAGTTCATGACGCTGGCGCCCGGAGACGTGCTGGCGCTCGGGGCCGCCGCCCCGGCGCCGCGGGTGCGCTCAGGCCAGACCCTGAGGATCGAGATCGAGGGTTTGGGCAGTCTCAGCAATCGGTTTCTGGATGCCGACGCATGATGCGCGCACGCGTCGCCTTCGCGGGCGCCATCCACGAGGCGACACCGGCGGCCGGGACCCCGGAGCGATTGCAGCTTGCCGACGGCCGCATCGTGGCCGCCGCCGACGTCGTGTGGCTCCCGCCCGTCGACGTCGGCACCGTGATCGCGCTCGGACTCAACTACGCGGATCACGCCAAGGAACTGGCCATGAAGCGCCAAGAAGAGCCCTTGGTGTTTCTCAAGGGTCCCGGGACCTTGCTCGGCCATCGTGGACTGACCCGCCGCCCGGCGGGCGTGAAGTTCATGCACTACGAGTGCGAACTGGCGGTGATCATCGGACGCACGGCCAAGCGGGTCCCGCGCGCCGCGGCGCTCGAGCACGTGGCGGGCTACTGCATCGCGAATGACTACGCGATCCGCGATTATTTGGAGAACTGGTACCGCCCCAACCTGCGGGTCAAGAACCGCGATGGCGCGACGGTGCTCGGTCCTTGGTTGGTCGACGCCGCCGACGTGGCGGATCCGGGCAACTTGGGGTTGCGGACCTTCGTCAACGATCAATTGACTCAAGCTGGCAATACCCGGGATTTGATTTTCGACATTCCCTATCTGATCGAATACCTGAGCGGCTTCATGACATTATCGCCGGGCGATGTGATTCTGACCGGCACGCCGGAAGGAGTGGTCAACGTGATGCCGGGCGATGTCGTTGTATGCGAGATCGACGGCCTCGGCCGGCTGTTCAACACCATCGCGGCCGACGACGCATTCGGCCGTTGAGGCGACTCATGCAAATCCAACACTTGATCGACGGTGCGGCCGTTCCCAGCGCGGAATACTTCAAGACCGTCAATCCCGCCACCCAGGAAGTGCTCGCCGAGGTGGCGCGCGGTGGTGAACGGGAGGTCGATGCCGCGGTGGCGGCCGCCAAGGCGGCGTTTCCTGCATGGGCGGGTCGGCCCGCTGCCGAGCGCGCCGCGTTGCTGCGCCGCCTCGGCGACCTGATCGCCGCCGACGTTCCCGGCATCGCCGCCATGGAGACCCAGGATACCGGCCAAGTGATTGCGCAAACGGCCAAGCAGTTGGTGCCGCGCTCGGCTGATAATTTTTACTACTTTGCCGACATGTGCGTGCGGGTCGATGGGCACACTTATCCCACGGCGACGCACCTGAATTACACGCTGTTTCATCCCGTGGGCGTGTGCGCCCTGATCTCTCCCTGGAACGTGCCGTTCATGACCGCCACTTGGAAAGTGGCGCCGGCGCTCGCGTTCGGCAACACCGCCGTTCTCAAGATGAGCGAACTGTCGCCGCTGTCGGCGGCGCGGCTCGGCGACTTGGCGGTGCAGGCGGGAATTCCCGCGGGAGTGCTCAATATCGTCCACGGTACGGGCAGCGAAGCGGGCGAGCCGCTGTGTCGGCATCCCGATGTGCGGGCCATCTCCTTTACCGGCTCGACGGCGACCGGAAATCGCATTGTGAAGACGTCCGGGCTCAAGAAATTTTCGATGGAGTTGGGCGGCAAGAGTCCCTTCGTGGTGTTCGAGGATGCACACCTCGCGCGGGCGATGGATGCCGCGCTGTTCATGATCTTTTCCAACAACGGCGAACGCTGCACCGCGGGCTCGCGCATCCTGGTGCAGAAATCCATCTACCCCGAGTTCGTCCGCGAGTTTACCGCGCGCGCGCAGCGCATCGCGGTCGGGGATCCGCTGGACCCGCAAACCATCATCGGGCCCATGATCAGCGCCGAACACCTGGAGAAAGTGCGCCGCTACATCGCCTTGGGCTCTGAGGAAGGCGCCGCGCTGATGTGCGGCGGATTGGCGGCGCCGTTCGCGGACGGTGCGCTCGCCAGGGGCAATTTCGTCAAGGCCACTGTGTTCGCCGATGTCGATAACCGCATGCGCATCGCCCAGGAGGAGATCTTCGGGCCGGTGGCCTGCCTGATCCCCTTCGCGGACGAGGCCGACGCGGTCGCCAAGGCCAATGACGTCGTGTACGGCCTGAGCAGCTACGTCTGGAGCGAGAATCTCGGGCGAGCGCACCGCGTCGCCGCCGCCATCGAAGCGGGCATGTGCTTCGTCAACAGCCAGAACGTTCGCGACCTGCGGCAGCCCTTCGGCGGGACCAAGGCTTCGGGAACCGGCCGCGAAGGCGGCACCTGGAGCTACGAAGTGTTCCTGGAACCCAAGAATGTCTGCGTGAGCTTGGGCGCGCATCCCATTCCCCATTGGGGCGCCCGGCCGTGAGCCTGTATCAGATGCAGAAGTTCTTGTTCGACATCAATCGCGACCGCGGCCTGCAGCGTCAGTTTCGCGCGGACATGTCGCCGGTGCTGGACGCCTACGTTCTCAGCGCCGAGGAGCGGGGCGCAATCGAGAGCGGCGACATCGGACTCATTTATGTCCTGGGCGCCAATGGTCAATTACTGATGCACTATGCCGCATTCCTCGGCATGCCGTGGGCAGACTACATCGAGGCGATGCGCGCGGGGGTCAGCCGCCATGGGCCGGTGCGCGCCGGCGTTTATACGATGACCACCCGGCTCGATGAAAAGATGGCGGATGTATGAGTCTGGTGTTCGCCGGCATCTGCAGCCACGCCCCCGGGATCACCGGACGCGCGCATATGGCCGATCGCAGCATTACCGAGGAGTTCTTCCGCGCCTACCGCGGCATGAGCGAGGAGCTGGCGGCCGCGAAGCCCGACGTGCTGGTCTTGGTCGCCGCCGAACATTTCGCCAACTTCTTCATGAACAACATGCCGGCGTTCGCCGTGGGCATGGCCGAGAGCTACGAAGGGCCCATCGAGGATCCGCAGTGGCTCGGCATACCGCGAACCGCCATTCCAGGCAACGCGCCGCTGTCGCTGCGTCTGATCCGTGAAATGATGCAGACAGTGGACGTCGCCTATGCCGAGGAGTGGAAATTCGATCATGGCGTCATGGTTCCCTTGAGCTTTCTGACGCCGCGGTATGACTTGCCGATCATTCCCGTGAACATCAATTGCCAGGGACCGCCGCTGACGCCGCTGCACCGCGCGTGGGCGCTCGGCGAGGCCATGCGGCGCGCCGCGGATCTCGCTCCCGAACGAATTGCGGTGGTCGGCACCGGCGGTATCTCGCACTGGCCCGCGACTCCGGACTCGGGAAAAATCAACGAAACCTGGGACCGGGAATTCCTCGCCTCCTGGCAGGCCAACGACAAGCCGGCGCTGTTGTCTTATACCGACGAGGCAACCTATCGCGACGCCGGCCAGGGAGGATTCGAGATCCGTACTTTCATCAGCATCGCCGCCGCCGCCCAAGGACAGGGCCGCCTGCATTACTATCGGCCGATCCCGATTTTCTCGGTGGGCTGCACCGTGGCCACCATGGATGTCGCATGTCGCACATGACCTTGGAATACAGCGCCAATCTGCGCGACGTCGGCCGCTTCGGCGAGCTCTGCAAAAGGCTTGCGCAATACATGACGGCGCTGCGCGTCGAGGGCACGGCGGTGTTTCCGCCCGGCGGCGTGCGCGTGCGCGCCATCGCCTGCGAGGACTATTGCATCGCCGACGGCAGCATGAGCGATGCGGGATTCGTGCACGCCATATTGAAGATCGGCGCCGGGCGCAGCGATGCCGCGAAGCAGGCCACCTGCAACGGCCTGTTCGACATCATGAAGGCGCACTTTGCGCAGCAATTTTCACAAGCCGGCCTGGCGCTGTCGCTGGAACTGAATGAATTCAGCGAGGCCGGCACCCTCAAGCACAACAATCTGCACGCGCGCCTCAAGGCGCAATAGCCCATGCTGCCCACCGACACCATTCGACTGCTGGCCCGGCGCCTGTACGAGGCACGCAAGAGCCGCACCCAGTTGCGGCATTTTTCGCTGGAACACCGCGGCATGACTATCGAGGACGGGTACGCCATTCAAAGCGAATGGGTCAAGTTGGAAATCGCCGACGGCCGCAGCATCAAGGGACGCAAGATAGGGCTCACCTCGCGCGCGATGCAGCAGGCATCGCAGATCACCGAGCCGGACTATGCGCCGCTGATGGACGACATGTTTTTCGCGACCGGCAGCGATGTGCCGTTCGAGCGTTTCATCGCGCCGCGCGTCGAGGTGGAACTGGCATTCGTGCTGTGCGCGCCCCTGCAAGGGCCCGGCGTGACGATCTTCGACGTGCTGCGGGCCACCGACTACGTGACTCCGGCGCTCGAGATCATCGACGCCCGCATCGAACAATTCGACCGCGACACGCGCGCACCGCGCAAGGTATTCGACACCATCGCCGATTTTGCCGCCAACGCCGGCATCGTGGTCGGGGGCCGGCCGGTCAAACCCGATGCGGTGGATCTGCGCTGGGTGGGGGCGCTGTTGTACAAGAATGCCGTGATCGAGGAGACGGGTGTGGCGGCCGCCGTGCTCAATCATCCCGCCGCGGGCGTGGCGTGGCTGGCCAACAAGATTGCGCCCTATGGCGAAACCCTGCGGACCGGCGACATCATTCTGGGCGGCTCATTCACGCGGCCGACGACCGTGGTGCGCGGCGACGTGCTGCATGCCGACTACGGTCCTCTCGGCGGCATTTCCCTGCGTTTCGTCTGACCGAAGAGGCCGTTGATGCAAATATCGACCAATGCGTTCAAACAGGCACTGCGCCGTGGCGAGCCGCAGATCGGGCTGTGGCTGGGGTTGGCCGACTCCTACGTCGCCGAATTATTGGCCACCACCGGGTTTGATTGCCTGGTGATCGACGCCGAGCATTCGCCCAATGATCCGCGCAGCGTGCTGCCGCAATTGCAGGCCATGGCACCCTATCCGGTGCATCCCATCGTGCGCCCGGTGCACGGCCGCGTCGACCTGATCAAGCAATATCTGGACATCGGCGCGCAGACTCTGATCATCCCCATGGTCGAATCGGCGGAACAGGCGCGTCAGATGGTGGCGGCCACCCGCTACCCGCCGCGCACG
>Ga0193726_1000313_pt1 | contig 58107 bp, 86 predicted proteins | sample H2c1metaG_FD_144928 | JGI IMG/M metagenome (GOLD analysis project Ga0193726, IMG submission 144928) | Soil microbial communities from a riparian zone of the East river system, Colorado, United States - H2c1 | ecosystem: Environmental > Terrestrial > Soil > Riparian zone | place: USA: East River... | reverse complement strand
TTCGCTGCGCTTCTCCAAGATCGTCGCCAGTGGCCTCGTCACCCTCTCGACGACCGCCGTCACCGGGCTGACGTACGTGGCGAACACCGTCTACAACCTGCGGTACCAAATCTACTGGTCCCGCCTGCTTCAGGTGAACGTGATGTCGCTGAAGCTGTGGGCGGTCGGCGCCGCCCAGCCGGGCGGCTGGATGGCGACCCTCGCCACCGACGCCGCCTTCACCGACTACACCTCCGGCACACAGGTCGGCCTGTACGCCCGGGACGAGTCCACGGTGCTGGGCACGATCACCGCCAAGTTCCAGAACGTCGTGGCGATGTCGTACAACCTGCCCATCCCCGCCGCGACGGACCCGATGTGCGCCGACCCGGCTTTCACCTACCCGAAGCAGACCGCCCTCCAGTCGCTCGCCAGCGCGGCCGACACGGCGATGGCGACACTCGACCCGCTGACCTCCCTCGCCGGGCTGTTCCCGCGCGTGCGGGTCAGCAATACCAGCGTCGTCCAGGTCAACCAGTTCGCGTTTGCGGCCACGTTCGGGACGACCGAGTTCAACATCGGCACGCCCACCAATCTGGGCTACAACAACCAGGCGATCTTTCTACCGGTCGGTATCTGGCTGGTCACCTTCGAAGTCCGGCTGACGTCGCCGTCCGCCAACTCTCTGCTGCTCGGACTGGTCGGCGGCCCGTCCTTCGGGCGACTCGACACGCACATGCGGCCCTACGCGTCCCAATCCGGCGATCAGGGGGTCGGCGGAACCGGCCACATTTCGGCGCTGACCTACTCGACCGACCCGACGACGCCAGCGCAGTACACGGTGGAAATCTTCCCGACCAATACGGCGACGACGATCACCATCCAATATATGGCCCTGTCCGCTATCAAAGTCTCGGACTATTTCGTATGAGCGGAACAACACCGATCGAGGGTTACCCGTACCCGCTTGAGTCTGATTTCGCGGACGTGCAGGACGTCTTCCGGCTCGCGACGGCCGTCGACGCCGACCTGCGCGGCGAGCAGGCGCCCTTCCGGGCGTTCATGGGACGTCCGTCGTTTATCGGCCGGTCGACGGCCAACGGAAGCGGCTTCACGGGGGGCATCGAGATATTGCAGATGGCCGCCGTCGACTGGGATAACACGGGCGGGCTCCCGGCGGGCTCCAGCAGCTGGAATCAGCCGCTCAACCAGGCGCCCTCGTGGTGGCTGTTCGGGTGCACGATCCTCGTCGCCAACGCAGTGGCCGGTGTCGTCGCGGACATGGTCATGGGGCAGCTCGCCATCTCCACGACCGATCAGGTGACGGGTGTCGTCACCGAGACGGACTACTTCCAGCGGAATGACGAGTCGAACACCAACGGCGAATGGCTTAACGTTTTCGCTATGGCCCCCATCTATCAGGGGAATGTGCAGTGCATCCTCAACCTGAATGGGACCACCTCGAAATCGATCCAGTCCGGCTCGCGTCTTTGGGGGATGTATATGGGGCCGGTGGTCTGATATGACGATGCGTAAAACGCCGTATCTGCGGCTGCGCTATCCGTGGACGGATGACGTCGTCTCTGTCTCCGACGTGCAGTCGACGGCGGCGGACATCGATCAGGCGCTGGTGCAGACCGCGAGTCTGGCCGCGAGCTTCTCGCGGTTCGCCTCCGTTGCGGTGCGCCGGGCGGCGGTGCTCAGCGTCGTCAAGAACACTTTGACGGCGGTCAGCATGGACACGCTGTCGTTGGACAACGGGACGGACAGCCCGTTGGCCAACGGGGCGTGGTTCAGTGCGGGCTCGCCGACGCGGTTGACGGCGCCGGTGCCGTGCGTGGTGCTGGCCTCTGCGGCGGCCGGGCTGGTCTTCGGTACCGCACTGGGCACGTCCGGGTGCCTCCAGGTCACGGTGGCCCTGAACGGGGCCACGGGAGCCCCGGGGGTGCAGGGCTCGAAGTATTCGCCGATCAGCTCGGCGACCGGGCAGGCGTGGTCGTCGGCGCTGTCGATGTGGAAGCTGGCGGCCGGGGATTTTCTGGAGTTGAAGGTGTTCTGGACGGGCACTCCGGTCGGGCCGGTCAACACCGATACGGCCATTCCGCCGACGCTCAGCTTGATGATGGTGGCGCTGCCTACCGTGCCCTAACCGTCAGACCATTGTGAAATGATCTGGTAGGAGTGTTAGGAGAACGGGGCAAAAATGACCTTGGTGGACGCGCAGAGCTTGCCCTGGTACCTGATCGGAGTCCTGGTAACGGCGCTTCTCGCAGTGTTTTACTCCATGCTTCGCGGAAAGGTGCTTTCGAGTCGTGTGGCGGAGTTGCTGCGGGAAAGTGCCGAAAAGCGGGCCGAGATCGCGGAGGCGGGGGTATCGGCGAATACTAGGTCCGTCGAATCGCTCGTGGCCTCGGTGGGGAAGCTGATGGTGCTTGCAGAGAATCAGGACAAGGTCCTTAACGCCCTGCATCAGCGCGCGGGTCGGGGGGATACTCGGGGCCGGGGTGGTACCTCGTGAAGTGGTGGCCGTGGCGCAGGGAGTTGGAGCAGGCGCAGGAGGCGGTGCGCCAGGCTGAACGTCTGCGCGACACGGCCGTGGAGCAGCAGCGGCAGGCGGAGCGGATCGCTCCGCGCGTGGATGCTGTGGCCTCCTCCCTGCAAAGGTTGCGCACGGACAACCATTTCGGCCCGTTGATCGATTCGATTCTGCGAGGCAGTGAGTGAGTCCTCAGACCGTGGGCACCATCGGCGTCTACCTGTCGGCGGTCCTCGCCACCGTCGGCTTCGTCAGCTTCGTGACGCTGGCCCGTTTCTGGCGGTCCGGTCGGGGCGGCTGGCTGGTGTTCTGGGACCTGCTGCTGATCTCGTGGGTGCTGGATCTCAGCTCGATTGCGCACCTGTTCGACCCGCCCTGGTTCGTGTGGCTGCGGGTGGGGACGTTCGCTGTCGGCTTCCCGGTGGTGCTCGCCTGGCGTTCCTGGATCATTTTTGATCTTCAGGCGCGGCGGCGGCGTCGTCTGCTGAAGGCGTACCGTGAAGCAGACAGCCGCCCGGCTGGCCAGGAGGAGACGTCCGCGTGACCATCTTCGGTGCCGACCTCAGCCACTTCGACGCCCCCGACGCCCGGGCGATGTACGCCGCCGGGCTCGACTTCATGACCCACAAGGCGGGCGGAGACGCCAACGACGCCGAGATCGGCATGTGGTGGGGCCACATGGAGCCGTACGGCGAGACGGGCGGCGGCATGCTGCTCGGCGCCTACTGGGTGCTCTACCCCGGTTCACCGGCTACCCGGGCGGACGCCTTCATCGCCCGCCTCGACGCGACGTGCCCTGGCTGGCGCGATATGCCGTTCATCCTCCAGGCCGACTGCGAGCAGTGGAACAACGACCCGAACACGGTGCCGACCATCTCGGAGATCAACGCCTTCTGTGACCGGCTGGCCGAGCGGATGCCGCTACTGAACCCGGTCGTCTACGCCCCGAAGTGGGTGTACGGCAGCTCGGTGGCCGCCTTGCGTTACCCGCTCTGGGCCAGCGCCTACGTCAACGGCAGCGGCGGCTTCGAGGCGCTGTACCCGGGCGATGGATCGTCGCTCTGGGACGCGTACGGCGGCCGGACGCCTAGCATCCTGCAATACTCCAGCTCGGCCACCATCGGCGGGCAGACCACCTGCGACGCGGACGCCTTCCGGGGCACGCTCGCCGAACTTACGGCGCTAGTCGCGCCGGGATGGAGTACCGACGTGGCGACAACTCTCAGCGCCGACGACATCGCCGCCCTCGCCAAGGCGGTCTGGGACTACGCACTCAACGTTCAGATCGACACCACGAAGCCCGTCAACATGCAGCCCGCCGGGGGTGTCCTGCGCTACCTGAGCCCCTACTCGGTGGCGATTCGCGGGGCCGTCAGCGACCCGGACGGGGTCACGGCCCTGTCGCTGCTGAAGGCGCTCGGTGCGGGGGTGGCGCCGGTCATCACTCAGGATCAGCTCGACCTCGCCGTCCTGAACGCCCTCAAGACCCTCGCCGGTGGCCAGTCGTGAACTTCTTCAAGCGGTTCCCGCTCGCCACGCTCATCACGTGGGGCACGACGCTGCTCGCGGTGCTGATCGTGCTCCAGGGCTCCGGCGTCCTCACGGGCCGTGCGGCGCAGTGGGTGGACGCCGGAGCCGGTTTCCTCCAGGTGGTCCTCACCGCGTATGCCCGGCAGCACGTGACCCCGCTTGCCGCCCCGAAGGACGCGGTCGGACACAAGCTGGTCCCGGCCTCCATGGCTAGGGCCTCACGCGGCGAGCAGCCGAGGTGCAGCCATGGCTACGTGTTCGGGTCGCCGGAGAGTCATCACTGCGGCGAGCTGCCCAGCGACGCTCGTTAAGCCTGGGGGTTGCGGTTCCACGGGGCCGCAACCCCCAGGCTCCATCCGAAGGCGAAGTGCAGGCCGAGGAACGCCAGGCCCAGCAGTAGCAGGTTGATCGACGCTACGTGCACGCCGAAGGCGTCCAGGAACCAGATGATCGCTGCAATCAGGGCAAACATGGCAGACTGGTACCCACTGCTAGCGCTACCTGAAACGAGGGCCTGATGGCCGGACGCACCTTCCTGGCCGCCACCAGCGTGAGCCGTCTCATCCTGACCGCCTTCCCGGCGCCGTCGGTGGCCGGGGATGTGGCCAACGGCAACGTCAGCCCGAACGACGGGGCGACCATGCTGGCCGTGGTGTCGGGCGACACGAACCCGCACGGTCTGACTGTGACGGTGGCGTCCGGCGTGGACGGGCTGACGGCCGGTCCACGCCCGTACACGATCCCCGGGTCGGCGTCGGGTACGCAGCTGGTGGGCCCGTTCCCGGTGCAGTTCTACGGCTCGCAGCTGCTGTGGAACGTCGACTCCGCTCAGCTCAAGGTCGCCGCGTACTCACTGCTCGGGCCGTGACTCCGCCTTGTTTTTGATCTTGCGCCGTGCTTCCCGGGCCGCCTTTTCGGCCAGCTCCCGCCGAGTGTTGGCGATGCGCCGGGCGTCAGCACGTGCCTGAGCCCGGCGCCCTCGGCTGTTCACTACTTCGCCCACTCCAGGAGCCGGACCACCGTCTCGGACGGTGGCGCACCGTCCCACTTGGGCGCGTGCGGCAGCTCTGACACCACAGTGAAGTCATCCCAGTGCGACAGCTTGTAGTGGTAGGTGATCGTGCCGTTCGGCAGGTCGATTCCGACGATGAAGTAGCCCTCGAACATGGGGTCGTCGTCGGGGTGGTGCTTCTGGGACCGCCAGGAGATGTCGAGCCGTTCGGCTGCCAGGGCGGCTGTGAGGGCGCGCCGGTGGTCGTACAGCTCGCCGAAGGTGTGGTGGCCGTCGGAGACCTCCTCGTCGGGCAGGAGGGAGAACGATTCGTCGATCTTGCCGTTCTTCACCAGGTGGTAGCGGTCCATGCTCATGCCTGCGGCCGGTCCTGGATCGGGTGGCCGAAGTTCGGTCCGATCCGGTTGTCGACCACTCCGAGATGCTCGTCGATCAGGTCCTGGTCGCCGGAGGTCAGGTCGCGTGCGGTCTTCGCCCAGTCGGTCGGGGGGTCGACGACCGACTGTGGCCGGGGAATCGATCCTGCCCGTCCGGTGTCGTGGCGGATACCGGCCCGGACGGCGGAGTCCTTCGCTGTGACGAGCCTGTTCAGGGCTGTGGTCAGCTCGGGGGAATCGGTGCCGATGCGGCTGATCAGCTCCACGGCGGCCGTGTAGAACGGCTCCGAGTATCCCTGGAGCGTGGACGGCAGGTGGGCGAAGGCGAGCCACTGGAGGGCGTCCCTGACGCCCTCGTGGCGGCCCTGGGTGATGGATTCGGCATGCTCTGAGGAGCCGAAGTTCATGACGTGCCTTCTTTCAGGCTTGAATCGTCGGGGTTTTCTAGCATCGCCGTGCCGCTGGCGAGGGCGTCGCGGAGGTTGTGCTCGTCGGCCCAGTCGTACCCGCCGTCCTCGGTCAGGTACCACCAGCCGTAGCCGTTCACGGTGTGGATCTTCGCGGGGACGCCGTACGGGCTGACCCCGGACCGGCGTTCGACCACCCAGCCCAACTCGATACACGGCCCGGCGTCGGCCAGCGTCCGATCGTGACAGACCCGGCACAACATCAGCAGGTTGCGGGGATCGTTGGAGACGTCGGCCGCCGCCCCGTGCACGCCGCCAGAGCCGCGCGTCATCCTGTGGTGCGGGTCGAGAGAGCTGGCGGAGGCGCCGCAGCCCTCGCACGTAGACCACGAGCGGGCCTGGGCGATCGCCTTAGCCGCCTCGAACTTCACGGCATGACGCCTTCCTCGTACGGGCAGTCCTCCGCCCGGCGGCAGTAGTAGCGGCCTCCGTACTGGCCTACGGGGTCGTCGTCGTGGCCGGGGCACTCCGGGTTGCGGCCGGTGTCGGTCAGTGCCTCGTGGTCGGCGATGTCGGCCGGGGTCATCAGGCCCTGCGTCGTGTACGCCATCAGGCCGCCCTGCGGACCTGGGCCAGCTCGCGGAAGCCCTGGAGGGCGGACGAGAGTAGCCCATGCCCTCGTCGCGCAGGACGAGGGCGTTCGGGTCGGTTCCGGCCTTCTTTGATGGTGCGCCGTCGCTGCCGGGCGGTCATGCGGTCCATGGTGCCGTAGATATTGAGCCGCTGCTGTGTGTCCATCCTGCCCATCTCCTCGTGTCTGCCTTAAGCGTACACCATCGGATCCAGAGACGCCCCTGCCAGGTTGTGCACACCCGGCAGGGGCGCTGACCGAATCGAACGGCACGGCAACTACGATCCGCTCACTTCTAGCAAGGGCAGTGTCGGGTCTTGGAGTTCCCCGCGTTCGGCCTATGGCCGGTGGCCCGCTTCTCCAGCCGGGCGCAGTGCCCCTTGAGCTGTTCGGGCTTGACGTACTTACCCAGCTCGGTCAAGCAACGGCAGAACGCGCAAGGCGCCTCCCACTGGATCTTCCCGGCCCCCTCGCCGGTGGTAGTCCAGTACGCGTCAAGCCGTTCCTCCCCCGCCGCGCCTTTCGGCGTGACCGCGAAGGAGGAACGGACGGCGTACCCGAGGTCTCGGGCGAGCTGCGCGAGCTGCATACGGGCCAGGTTACCGGCGCGGTCCTTCCTTCGGGAGCAGCGCTCCCGAGATGATGTACCCCTCGAACGCTGCCGCCCGGTGCAGGATGTCGGTGGTGGTCTGGACGCGCCCGGCGGCGGCCCCGCTGGACACGATCGCCTGCGCGAGCGCTTCAAGCCTGAGCCGTTCGGCGTGCAGCAGCTTGTCTTCCTGCATTAGAGACCGGCCTTACGAACGCCGCCGTGGTGCGAGCAGGCGCCCCGGCCTAGCGCGTTCGACCAGGTGCCGTCGGCGCACTGCCGCCCATCTGAATGTGCCGCGATGATCGGTGGTGGGCTTGTGGCCGCCGGGGAATCGGGCGTGGGGGTTGTGCTGGTCGGCGTCGGCCGGGTGGTTGCTGGCGTGGTGTGGACGGGTGTGGTGCTGGGCGCCGGACTGGTCGGGGGTGGGCTGGTTGGCGTCGGGGTGGCGCCGCCGCCGCAGGCGATCAGCGCGGCCGTGGCCACCGCCCCCAAGCTGCACACGATGGCGGTGCGAATGTTGTTCATGTCCTTCTCCTCCAAGATCGAAAACGTGTGTGGGGATGGCCGGAATCGAACCGACCGCCTCGGGTTAAGCCCCGCCGGGCACCAGCCCTCCAGCCCCGAATCCCGGTGCGCGGAACCCGCCGGGCCGGGCCGCAGTCGGCAAGCCGCCGCAGTTGGAACGGCCTGCCGACCTCCGCTAGATCAGGTAAGTGTGACGGTCGGGTCGTTCCACGTGACCGTGTCACCGGGAACGGTGGTGTGACCGGCGGGCGGCACGGCGTTCTCGTCCGTCGCGCCCTCCAGCATCCCGGAGAAGCCGTTGGCCAGCGCCTCCATGCGGCCGACACCCTCCGGCGTGGTGGTGACCGTGACGAACGCGCCACCCCGCTGAACCTCGATGAAGTCGAGCACCTCGCCTGTGCGCGGGTCGATGCCCGGCTCCCCGACCTGAGATGTCTTCTGCGCAAAGTCGGTGAGCGCCTTCAAGAAGGCCGGGTTGACTGCCTGGACGATCTCGTCGGGATACGCGACCCGGCACCAGCGCAGCGCCGCCGCCGCGTCGACCACCTTCGCCGTCTTCCGGCCTTCCGAGTAGCCGACCGACGCCATCTTGACGCCGCCGGGCAGGTAGGCGCCGACGCGCTCCACACGCCGCACCCCCATGTCCTCGGTGACCCTGGCGCGCATCCCGTCCGCCATCGTCTTGAGTGTCTTGATGTACGTCTCCAGCGCGGCGAGCTTCTCCGCCTCGGTCAGCGTCGGGTGGGTCATGCGCACTCCCTCAGTCGTTGGTTGCAGGTGCGCAGGGTGCGGGCGATCTCGCCCTGCGCGTTGCCTCTTGCGTGTCCCTTGCCGGGGGTGGTCGGGGCGGTTATCTGGGTGTGCCCGCAAGGGCAGTTCCAGATGGCGTGTTTCTTGGAGCGGGCCAGCTTGAAACCGGCCCGCTCGAACATCAAGAACAGTTCCGTGCTGGCCTGCATCACACGCCGCCCTGGTGGAAGTCCGTCCCGTCCGACTCGGCGCCGAGGACGGTCTCCTCCTCGTGTGCGGCCAGGTCGCGGGCCTCGTGCAGCGCCTGCTCCAAGGTTTCCGTCTCGGAGAGCTGAATCTTCAGCAGGCCCCGGTCGGCGGCCATGTTGCGGATGTCGGCGATGCCGCCCACCGTGGCGTCATGTTCCAGCGCGGCGCTGGCCAGCCGATGCGCCACCACGACGGTCGCAGTGACCTTCACGCCGTCGCCGATGACGCCGCCGAGAACGCCGACGACCTCGCGGTTGTGCAGCTTCTTGCTGGCCATCCAGTCGTATACCTTGACGACCTTCTCCACCGGTGCGGTCGGCATCGGCGTCATGAAGCTTGCGACCTCCGCGTCGGTCCAGGCGGTCTTCGCGGGCGCCGGTGAGGGGATGGCCTGCGGTTCCTGCCCGGCCTGCGCCTGCCGGTCCTCGGCGGGCCGCTGGCGGGGCTTGGCGTCCTCCCACGAGTCGCGGGAGGACTGCTGGGCCTTCTGCCCGTCGTCGTCTTCGCCGCCCGGGAAAGTGCCGGTCAGCGCGAGGGTCAGGTACCGGCGGCCGTAGGTGTAGGCCGACCCGAGATCCTGCGGCCCGACCCGCCGGGGGTCCGGGAGTGGCCAGTAGCCGGTCTCCCGCTCGCCGCTCTCGTGCAGCAGCGACACCTCAAGCATGAAGTTGCTGTCGGCGAACGTGGACTTTGCCGTGATGGACAGGCCGTGTTTGCCGAGGACCGGCAGGACGGTGTCGACGACGGTGTCCAGTCCGGCGTAGCCGTACGAGTAGTTGACCTTCGCGCCGCTCTTGCTCTCGCCGGTGACCTTGGCGGTTTCGTCCTTGCGGATTTTCGGCAGCTCGGCCTGGAACGCTGCCAGGGCCGATGCCAGGGTGGCGGCCGGTGCCGGACGGACGATTTCGATTCCCATGTGCGTACTCCCTCGGTTGACTGTCTATGCACAGCATACACGAGGGGGGCAAGCCGTCAAGCAGTCGGGTCCGGATTGTGCGTACCGGCCGTGGCCTGCGTGTCGCTGTACAGCCGATTCGGTCCGCCCCCGTGGCTCCGCAGGGTTTCACCCGGCCTGGACTGCTGCGCAGTGCGCCGAAGCCACTCGTGCACGGCCTCCTCGGCGATGTCGCCGCACCTCTGCACGCCAAGGAACTTCCCGGCTTCCGGGTCGGAGCCCGCATCCTTCAGCCGCCCCAAGACGTGCCGCACCATGTCTGCGCCGGTGCGCCCGGCCACTACGGGCGCGTCACTCCTGGCCTCGATCTGCCCCCTCTTGGACTTCTCCCGGGCGTCCTGCGCGGCGATCAGCCGTGCCCGCTCGCGCAGGTCGGCCGGGCGCGGCCAGTACGGCGAGGTGCGAATCCATTCGACGACAGCTCGCCGTGCCAGGCTGAACGGCAGGTCACCGAGGGCGGCAGACCAGATCATCTGGTCGCGAGGGTCGGCCTGCTGCCGGTAGGCGGCGGCACAAACGTCGATCAGCTCGGTAACTTCTTCGGGTGTCATGCGTCCCTCGTCAAGGTGTCGTAGAGGCGGGCGGCGGCGGTAGTGCCAGCTTCGGCGGCGCGACGCTCGGCGTCGGCCTGGTGGGCGGTGAGTCGGGCTGGGGGCATCTCCGGCCCCTGCTGCACCCGGATCAGGTAGCTGTCGAACAGGGCGGGCCTGCTGGCTACCCGGTCGGCCAGCATCGCGGCGAGGGCGCGCCGGATCAGGGCGTCGGCGAACCCGTCGGCGAGGGCCTGCCGGACGCTGGCCCCGTACCGCTTGATTACCGAGGTGGTGAGTTTGACGTCCTTCTCGGCGCAGTAGTCGATCCACCGGCGCGTGAGCTGTCCCGCGTTAGGCGACTGGGCGACTTCAAGAGCAGCACCGACGGGAGCGGAGAAGAGGGCTCCGTCGTCGCTGACGATCTCTCCGACCACGACCTCCCGAAAAGACGAAGTCTTTTCATTGGTCTTCTCTTGTTCTTCTAGCAAGGAACGAGGGTTCGATTTTCCAACGTTCGGGCTGACCTGGGGATTCTCGTCTTCGGGAGCCTGTTCTCCCTGGTCAGCCCGAGGGTCCGATTTTCGTACCCTCGGGAGGGTACGAAAATCGGATTCTGGGTCGGTCAGGATGTAGTCCACGGTCGATCCGCCCGTGATGAGTGAGGTCCGTTCGCGCCTCAGGTACCCGGCCTCCTGTAGCGCCAGGATCATGACCTTGACGGCAGCGCGGCCCGAAGGTCCGGCGGCCACGATGGCGTCCTCGGTGATGTCGTAGCCGTCGGTGTGGCTGGCCATCCAGGCGAGCAGGCCGCGCGCCGCCCACGGCAGCCGCTCATCACGGAGCCAAGCATTGGAGATGATCGTGAAGTGGTCCGATGGCAGCGCGCCGCGCCTGATCGTGCTCATGCGATCAGCGCCCGGATGTTCAGGATCCAGTCGATGAGCGCCGGGCCCGGCTCGAACCATTCGGCGATGAGGTTGACGCGCAGCTCGGCGAACTGCCTGTGCCGCGAAAACTCAAGCTCGTTGTCCCCCTCCTCCCAGGCGACCAGGGAGAGTGCCCCGTGCTGCTTAAGAAGCTGAGCGCGGCGCCCGGAGTAGTTGCCGGTGCAACCGATCTTGATACGGCCGTCGGCGCGTTCGAGGTAGTAAACGACGAAGGAAGTCCTCACTCCGCGCGGCCGGACCCATTCGGCACCTCCGGACCATCCTTCGTCCGTGGTCCACACCTCGTTACCAACGGGCGGGCTGGCGAGGTGGCCGAGATTGCTGGGCTGGTCAATGAGGTACCGGCCCGACCTGCGGTGCTGCTGCTGCATGGTGCCTCTTTCAGATAGGGCACCCTGCGGAGTTGCCGTGCCTGTATGGCGTCGGTAGACTCGTGGGTGCGAAGAGTTGAGTGGATCGGGTAAGTGCTTTCAACGCCTCGGGGTGTCAGCCCCGGGGCGTTGCCTATTGTGCACCCGTCATGCGGCGTGCGACAGGTCCGTCTCGGGATGGTCGTACCAGACCCGGCGGGTCGGAATGACGAACTGCTCCCGGATGGTGCTGGCGTACCAGAGCGGTTCCTTGATTTCGGGGAAGTCGGTCGGCGGCAGGTGTCCGCGCTGCTTCCACTGCTGAGGCGTGTACCGCCGGTCGACGCGCATGTGCCGGGCGATTCCGGCCAGGTCGACGATCTGCCTGGTCCGTTCCAGTTCGCGCAGGTTTTCGTCGGGGCTGGCCAGGACGGCACGCCGCAGCCTCTCGACCTCGGCTTGCAGCCGTGCAACCTCCCGGATCGCCTCCTGCCATAGCGGCTTGTAGCTGGGTGCCATATCTGTCCTCGCGTCTGTTGCCGGGGTGCGTCAATCCGCAGCATACAGCAGTGACCTTGTGGCGGCTACGGCCGATCGCGCCGACCCGCCGGGACGCACTGTCCCGCGCAGATTGACAGCGTTGACCGCGCCGTGCATGATGATGTCAACCGAAACGAGAGGACCGAGAGATGTTCAACCCGGTCGTGCTTCCCCTGCCCGTGGCCCTGCTGATCCTGGCCGCCGTCACCGCCGCCCTGATCTACCGGGACTGGCTGGATCATCCCGCCGCCCGCCGCCGCCCCGCCCCGGCGACCGGCCGTCACCGGTTCGGCGCCGTCACGGAGCCGTACCGGCCGTCCCCCTGGCCAGCCGACCAGCGGCCCTTCATCGGCGCCGCCCTGCCCGACCGGATCGCCGAGACGCGCAAGCGGGACGGAAACGGCATGTGGTCCTGGTCCGACGCTAACTGGGCGGGCGACACCCGCGAACTGACCGCCGTCTCATGACCGCCCACGAGCAGTTGATGCGTACCGAGGCGGTACGCATCCCCAAGCTGCGCAACCGCGTAAACGGCAGCTGTCTGGCCCTTGCGCAGAGCATCCGCGACGAAGGGCTGCGCCGCCCCATCACCCTCTGGACGGACGGGACGCTCATCTCCGGCCAGCGGCGCCTGTTCGCCCATCAGCTGATGGAGATGCCGCGCATCCCCTACGTCATGGTCGACACCATCGAAGACGCCGCGAAGCGCCTGCTCGGCGACAACGAAGACGAGTACCTGGCCCGGCCGTGGAAGCCCAGCGAAATGTGCCGCCTCTGGGACCTGCTGCGCCGCCTCGACGATCCGGCCGCCGTGAAGCGCGCCGACGAGGCCCGTCGGCGCGGTGTGGAGCTACGTCGCCAGACCCAGGCCGGTAAGCGCAAGCCGGGCCGGGCGGGCAGCACCGATGATTACGTGCTCGGCGTCGTCGCCCCCGCGTTCGGAATGTCCGAGACCAGCGCGCGGCGGCTGTGGCGCATCTACAGCATGGCCTACGACGCCACCGAGAGCAGGCGCGAGCTTGCCCTGGAGTCGCTGAACGACATCGATGCGGGCGTCAGCACCATCTGGGCCAACTACCAGCGGGTGGTCAGCGGCCGGGTAGCGCCCGTATCCCAGCCGCGCCCGGTGAAGCCGACAGAGGCGGCAGAAGCCGCCCGGCAGATCACCGTCTGGAACAAGGCCCTTCCGCAGATGGAAGGGCTGGTGGCCGGGCTCGTCGAGTTGGGGCCGCCCAACGCCGAGTTGACCTGGGTTCAGGTCGGCCCGGTGCACGCCCGGCTCAAGGCCGTACGCCGGGACATGGAGAAGATCATCAACCAGATGCGGGAGACCAGCTAGACATGACCACCCCGAAGACCGACCGCGTGACCTACCAGATGCAGGAGCGCAAGGTCGGCGACCTGTGGGTCGACCCCAACGTCCAGCGCAGCCTGCGCAAGGCCCGCGTCACCGCCATGGCGGGAGACTTCCGCCCCGACGCCCTCGGCGTGCTGACCACCTCGCGGCGTGAGGGGAAGCGTATCCACATCATCGACGGGCAGCACCGCTACCGCGCCGCCGAGGCCGCCGCCTTCCTCGGCGTGATCCAGACGATGGAGTATCGGGGGCTGACCATCCCCGAGGAGGCCGCCCTGTTCCGCCTGCTCAACAAGACGGAGAAGGTTTCCCGGGTCGACCAGTTCCTCATCTCCTGTGTCGAGCAGGACCCTGCGTCGGTGCGCCTGGCCGGGTTCCTCGCCGCCCACGGCTGGGCGGTCGGCGCCTCCGCCACCGAATCCAGGCTGTCGGCCATCGCCAGCCTGGAACGCGTCTACGCCCGCTCCCCCGAGGCCGCTGACGGCACGCTCGCCGTGCTGACCGTCGCCTACGGCCACATTCCCACCGCCGTGCAGGGCTCCCTCATTGAGGGAGTCGGCCGGATGCTCGCCAGGTACGGTCAGGACGTCAACCTGACCCTGCTCGCCAAGCGTCTCTCCTCGCTGCCCGGCGGCCCGAATGCCCTGCTCGGCAACGCGCGGGGCCGCAACGTCGCCCGCACCGGCAACCTGTCCTCCCAGGTCGCCCAGATCATCACCAACGAGGTCTACAACAAGGGTCTGCGGTCCAACGCCCTGCCCGAGTGGACGTGACGGCAAGCCATGCCTAGGCAGTTCGGGAAGAAGGACATCTCCACGGGGTGGCCGACCTGCCCGAACTGCCCGCACAGGCACCAGCCAGACGTCCGGTGCCCCGGTACCGGCGTCTGGCTGGTGCGGGGCACCGCGACCGGCCGCCCCGGCGTCGTGTGGATCAAGAAGCCCATGCCGGACGGGCAGTGGCCCCCCGACCAGCAGCTACCCCGCGACGACTCGTTCTCCTGGTGGGTGCGCTCGCACTGCGGACACCAGGGCGGGGCGAAGCAGTGGGCTTTCTACGAGGAGGGCTACGCCGACGTGTACGAGCACCTGTTCCGGGACGACCCCTGCTGGTGGACCGAATGCCCAGACTTCAAGATCAAAAAAGATCGGAGGATGAGCCGAGGATGAACGCATCGAAAGCGAAGCGCCGCTGGCTCGCCTGGTGCCGCTACGTGGACACGACCGGAACGCGGGCGAACCGCTCACGCGGCTGGGGCACCGACGCCCACAACGGCCACGCCAAGGCGTACCAGGACCACATGTGCGCGGGACGCTCATACCCCGGTGGCCTTGGCCTCCGGGTCCCTTACTACCCCGGGTGGGCGATCCGCTGATGGGGCTGATGTCACAGCGGGCAGGGGTATCTCACTTCAGCTGGATTGACCCCGGAGCCGCCCGGCGCTTCGGCCGCGACTTCAGCCACCACACCCTCCGGCAGACGAAGCCGGGTGCCGTCCGCTGCGGCATCTGCGGCCGGTGGGTCATTCGTGGCATGGGCCGCTGGTGGGAGAACCGTGGCTGACTGGGCGTGGCCACCCCCGGCCAGCAACTACGCCCGGCTCCTGCTCGTCGGCGGACCGTTCGACGGCGAAGAGGCCGCCTTCGCCCCGCCCGACCTGACCGTCCCCGCACAGATCATCTGGTCAGGCTGGACGCGGCAAGGGTTCACCGCCTACGTGTACGAGCGCACCGGCGAGACGGCGCCGGACGAGGGCCGCACCCCCGCCCTGATCTACCGGGCCACCGGCCGCCGCCTCGCGCCCGGGGAGATCCCGCCCCTGATGGCGCAGACCGCCGAGACCTGGGTTGACGCCACAATCCTGCTTGCCAGCATCCGCCGGTAGTCTGTCCGTTTCCGTAAGCCAGAGAGGACCAGTTTCATGCGTAAGGCACTGTTCGCCCTGCTCGTCGGCCTGTTCGCCGCCACCGGTGGCCTGCTCGCATCGTCGGCTCCGGCCCTGGCCGTCCCGTTGTGCGGCTCCGGCAACATCTGCTTCTACGACGCCACCGACGGCAGCGGCCTGCTCGCCAAGGTGTCGGCCGCCTCCTATGTCCGTTCGTTCTGCTATACCGGTTCGTCGGGCAAGATCCCGGCCGGGACGTCGTACATCGTGAACGACCCGGACAGCTCATCGTTCGTCGTGTCGACCTCCACCACCTGCGGCCCGACCACCGGCCCGATCTACGCCAACAGCTACGGGCCGATGTCCAGCACCTTCTCCAATAAGATCAAGTCGGTCTACAAGGCGTAGCGCTCCGGGCAGCGTCCCGTAGGCTGGCCTCGTAGGAGGAGCCCATGACCCGCCGCCCGAGCCGCAAAACCAGCAACGACCACACCCGCGCACCCGAGCTTCTTGACGCCCTCGCCCGGCGTGAGCTGGAACTCGACCCGGCCATCGACGCCTGGGACAAGCAGCAGGCCGAGACGCCCCGCAATCACGGCCTGTTCCTGATGTACCGGGACATGGGCCGCATCCGCACCGTCGCCCAGCTCGCCGCCATGTCCCCCCTCACGTACGCCTCGACGGCCCGCATCGCCAGCTACAACAAGTGGGTGACGCGGGCCGGTCTGTGGGACGCCGAGCAGGACCGCATCGCCGGTATCCGCCTCCAGGACGCCCGCGAGGACATGGCCCGGCGGCACGCGAAGATCGCCCGCACGATGTATGACAAGGCTTTGGAGCGGCTGAAAACCCTCGACCCCGACTCGATCAGCCCGCACGCCCTTGTTCTGCTGATCGACACCGCCGCGAAGATCGAACGGGCCGCGCTGGGCCTGGAAACCCTGAACAAGGGCGCCATGTCCACGCCGACCGTCACGGTGGCCACCACCACGGTCACCGACGCCGCCGGGAAGTCGGAGATGCGCGTCGAGATCGGCGTGCAGCACGATCGGATCATGGCCACCCTCGACCAGATGGTGCAGCGGATGAGTCCTGAGCAGATCGCCGCCGGGTACGAGGAGTTGACCGCGAGCGCGGAGGAGGCGACTCGCGAACTGGACGCCGCTCTCCCGACACCTCCTCCGTTGGGCTGAGCTGGCGCGGCCAGGGGTTGCCCGAGTGCCGGGCGGCCGGGCAACCCCTGGGCACCGCGCGACTCGCCGAGAGTCGCCAGGCAATGCTAGAGTCTCCATGTTCGGCCTGGTCGGGCAGGGAAGGGCTGGGCAGGGCTGGGCAGGGGCTTCATATCCTTGGAGGAGGAGCACATGAAGGAATTCACCGCAGTCTTGGACGGCAAGACTCCGTTGCTCATGCATAACGAGCGGCTGGCGGACCCCACGGGGGACTACACGAAGCGCATCAAGGCCATCAACGAAAAGAAGAAGCTGACCGACGACGACATCGCGCTGCGCTCCCGCCTCGAATGGGAGGGCGGCCTGTACTACGCGGGTAGCGTCGGCCCGTTCGTGCAGACATGGGCCGTGATTCGCTGCTTCGCCACGGCGGGAACCGTGCGTAGGCTCGGTAAGGCAACTGAGCAGGCCCTAGCCGCCGAGACTGTGGTTGCCCCCTTGCAGTACGACGGACCCCGTGATCCGGATGGCATGTGGGCCGCGAACATGCGTGACAGCCGCATGGTTGGCGTTAACCGCAACCGCGTCCTGCGCATCCGGCCGCAGTTCCAGAGCTGGAGCCTGGAAGTCGACTTCGTGCTCAACACCGAGATCATGGACTGGGACACCTTCGTGTCGGTCGCCGAGATGGCGGGTCGCGCGGTCGGCCTGCTCGATGGCCGCCGCATCGGCATGGGTCGGTTCTCTTTCGCGGCTAAGAACGTTCGGGAGCAGTGATGGGAGACCTGTTCCGCCCCTCGCGCCCCGACGGCCGCAGTGACTGGCGCGTGGTCTATGACATCTTCCGCGACATGCAGCCGACCGACACCGTGGAGTCGGACAAGCTGCTGGCCGCGCTGGAGACCGAGGATCGGTCACGGATGTACCGTGCCGTCCAGCGGGCCAATCGCGAGCTGTGGGCCAAAGATGAGCGCTCCATGGAGTCCATTAAGGGTGTCGGTTACCGGATGCTTAGAGCCGGGGAGCACGTAGCCCAAGCTGTTGCATACCGCCGCAAGTCGCGTCGTCAGCTCGGCAACGCTGTTGCTGTGGTCCGCGCTGCCGACCTGACAGCCATGCCGGACGACGAGCGACGCGACACCGTGCGCGTTCAGGCCGCGCTCGTCGTACTCGCGAACGCGATGGACCAGACGATGGCTAAGGTTGCCGATCATGAGCAGCGGCTGCGCGCCCTGGAGGGCCGTACCGCCGAATAGATGTGGCCTGGTGTGGAGCGGTCGGGTCAGGAAGGGCAGGGTGTGGTCAGGCGTGGTCGGGCCGGGTTCGGTCTGGTTCGGCAGGGCATGGCGTGGCAGGGTCGGGCAAGGTTAGGTAGGGGTAACACACATGAGCCTGTCCGCAGCCCAGAAGCTGGCCCTGCTCCCGGACGCGCTGCGTAAGAAGTGGCTTCAGGCGCAGACCCGCGAAACCCTGGACGAGATCCAGAAGGGCGCCTGGTGGTGGGTCGGGCGCCCCGAACAGTTCCGCCCGCCCGGCGACTGGCTGGTCTGGCTGATCCGCTCCGGCCGGGGCTGGGGCAAAACCCGCACCGGCGCCGAAGACCTCCTCGACCGACTGTTCCGGCATCCGGTCGACGCCTTCGGCCAGCGCACCGAATGGCTGGTGATCGCCGAAACCCTCAACGACTGCCGCACCGCCTGCATTGAGGGCAACTCGGGCCTGCTGTCGATCCTGCGCCGCCTCGGCATGGAGAACCACCGCGACTTCGAATACCGCAAAAGCCCCAAACTGATGATCGAGTTCAAGAGTGGGCAGATCATCTACTTCGAAGGCGCCGACAACGCCGACGTCGGCCGAGGCTTCAACGCGGCCGGGGCGTGGCTAGATGAGCTGGCCAAATGGCGCTACACGTACGACGCCTGGTACGAGGGCCTCCTGCCGTCGCTGCGCGCCCCGCTGATCGACGATCATCCGCGCGCCGTGGTCACCACCACCCCGAAGCCGATCAAGCTGCTCATCGAGTGGCAGCACGAAACGGACGGCACGGTCGTCATCACGACCGGCTCCATCTTCGACAACATCATGAACCTGAGCCGGAAGGTGGTCGACGCCCTCAAGCGCAAGTACGAGGGCACCCGGGCCGGGCTGCAAGAGCTGTACGGGCATCTCCTCGAAGAGATCGAGGGCGCCCTCTGGAACCGCACCATGATCGAAAACAATCGGGTGAAGCCTGCCGACCTGCCCGAACTGAAACAGGTAGTCATCTCCATGGACCCCGGCGCCACCGGCGCAGGCGACGAAACCGGCCTGGTCGCCGCCGGACGCGCCTACAACGGCGACGACTACCTGCTAGCCGACTGGACCCGCAAAGTCGTCGGCCACGCCGCCGCCCGCCTCGGCTGGGAGATGTTCCGCCAGTTCGGCGCCACCTGGTTCATCGTCGAAACGAACATGGGCAAGAAGTGGCTCACGACTGTACTCACCGACGCGTACGCCGAGATGCAGAAAGAGGGCCTGTTCGAGCAGGGCCCGGCCCCGATCCGCGAAGTCACGTCCCTGGCCGGGAAGAAGCTGAGGGCGGAGCCGGTCGCCTCCCGGTACGAGCAGGCCCGCTGGCACCACGTCGGCACGTTCGTCGAGCTGGAAGACGAGTGCTGCACGTGGGTCCCTGAGGACGCGAAAAGCCCTGACCGGATCGATGCCCTCGTGCAGGCCGGACTGTTCCTGATGGGCAAGGAGAACAGGCTGGTGCGCATCGCCGCCCCGTCCAACGCGCAGATGCCCGTCAGCTCCCCGTACGGCTAGGCTGTCCGAGGAGTTGGATCGGCCACGCGCTGATCGGCCACCGGGAAGAACGCGGCAGTGCCGCGACACTCAAGACGCCCCGACTACCCCGCAACGCGGCCACGGTGAAACTCCGGGCAGAGCGGCAGGGCTCGGGGCGCTCCCGTATCCAAGGCAAGGTGAGAGGCCCGGTCCCACGGGGGCAGGTCCGGACCTCTCACCTGGCGATGCTACCGCCGGGGCCGGGTACGCCGCAGCCGGGCCAGCCGCTGGTGCCGGGCGTCCTTCAAGCGGTCGATCAGCTCGGACATGGCGCGGCTGTCCAGCGCGGCGAAGGAGTTGACGGTGGCTACACGCTCCGCGTAGGGAAGCTCGGAGCGGCACAGGTCAATGGCGAACCGGACCTGTTCCCGGGACGGCCGGTGCCGCCACGGGTTGATCACGGGTAGCTCGAATGCGTCCTTCTCCTGCACGTCCATCGTGTCCACCTCCGTCGGGTTTCTCCTCCTTCATCTTCTAGGGTGACGGAAGATCCACGGATGTCAAGCGTGAATCTACGCACCTGTCCATCAAGGGTTGACAGTGCGGACGGACGCGACTAACGTGGACCACGACAGATCGAACAGGGAGGCACCACATGGACGCCGGAATCGCCGACACCCTCAACCGGACTTTTGCCCAGAAGCTGACAACCGGGCTTGACACGCTGTACCCCCGCTGGCACGAGCCTCTGTCACCGGTCGCCGCGACCCTGCTGGGCGAAGGCCCGGATCGGGCCTGGCTCGTCGGCTTCCTCGTCCAGCCGATTCCGGACCTGGAGATCGACTCCGTCCCGGCGGGCGCCGACTGGGAGAACCTGTTCAGCCACATCCGGGCCGAGATTCTGGCCCGGCGCGACCCGCAATCCCATCCCGTATATGCGGCCGAGATCCCTGTGCGAGATGGTGTAGGGTCACGATAGACGGAGGGGACCGGGGCAGGCCCTACGCCTCCCCGGTCTGTCAACCCGAGAGACAGCCGTTCCGCTCGTTTCTCGGGAGGTCGGGCCACCCCGGTCCCCTCTCGCCCGGCACCCACAACCTGGAGGAACCTTCGTGCTCACGCTCTACAAGGTCGGCGCCCGTGGCCGCATCCAGCTCGGCGACCTCGCCACCGAAGGCGACCACTACACCGCCGAAAAGGCGGAGGACGGCACGATCACCTTCACCCCCGTGTTCGTCCAGACCACCACCACGAAGCGCACCGTCGAAGACGACACCCCGCCCTTCGCCTGACCCTGAAAGGCCACGATGACCCGAAAGACCCGTCACCTCGGCAAAGAATCCGGCAAGTCGTCCACCAAGTTCTTCGGACGCTCTGAGCCTGCCGGTACCGCCGGAGGAGACCACGGGTACGGCGCCCGCACCGGAGACGGCACGACCACCGACGCAGGCGTCGTCGGTAAGATCGTCGCCGTATTCAAGCGCCCGGCGAGATAGCTCAGAAGGACAGAGCGCGGTCAGGGCCTCACAGAGGAAACCAGCCGAGGTTGCAGGTTCGAATCCTGCTCTCGCCGCAAAGCCGATCGGCCGATCGGCTACCTACGACGATCGGCCGATCGGCTACCTACGAACCGTCTGACCGCTGTATGGAAGCTCTGGTTCGAGTCCAGGCCAGCGGGGCAAGGGCGGTATTCGTAGGGGGCACGGGCAGCGTCCCGCAAGGGGTACGGCCGTACGGTCTGCTGGCTTCGATGCCACCGTGTCACGCAAGGGCCTAAGCACCGGGGTGCAAGCGCGAGGGCGGGTTCGACTCCCGCTAGGTCCACGCAAAGGAACGACGAGGACGGCCATATCCGGCGTACTACCGGTGCGGTCCGATGCTCACCTCGCCGCTAACCGATGCCACCCCCTTGAGCAAGGGGTGGGCGCTGTAGCTCAGTGGAAGAGCGCCCGGCCTTGTGGCCGGGAGGTAGGCGGTTCGAGTCCGTCCAGCGTCACGCAAGGCCCCTGACGAGCCTTGCAGGGCTGGGGCCACAGACCGGGCGTCCCGTCGGCACTCCGGTTGCGTGCAAGAAGTGGTCGCGGTACGGGTGGGACCACCATGAAGGGCTAGGGATGAGGCCCTTCACCTGAAGGTCCCCGGCAGGTGTCCGGGGTGGTAACAGGAACGGCCAGCGAGGACCCACCGCCCAGACATGGGATCCACCGGTGAGCTGCGGATGCGCGGAGACCCGAACTGGCCAAGTACCGCTGTGAAGCTCAGACGGCAGAGCGCCCGGCCCAAACCCGGGAGGCACGGGGTTCGACTCCCCGCACAGCACGAGAGGACCACCAGGCTCCGTACGTGAGGGGACCGGGAAACATCCTGCGACCAGACACCGTCGTTCAGCCCGAGTCGCTGAACGGGAGGCCCTGGGATTGGATGCCATCCCGGCACGACGTGCGGGCCCGGCCGACGGGCTCTCGTTACCGGGGGATGTGGTGGTGCCGGGTGAGCCGGTGCACCAAGCAGTCAATGACCCGCCCATCTCCCGGGCACAACTCAACAAGGGCTTGACGCCGTGGGTGCGGCCGTGCGTAATCCAGTATTGGAGCGGTGTAGTCGGTTCGATTCCGACCAAGTCCACGGGATGCAGGGAGCAGCCTAGGCGCGGATAGCCGCGCTCATGATGGATGGCCCTGCTGTCAGCCAACTGGACGCCAGGCATGGCGTCAGTATCAGGGAGGCTGGCGGGTCGCCGAAGACTATCGAGATCAGCCCCCGTGGCCACGGCGTAGTTGAGGCCCTCGGCGACCCACCCCGCGAACCCTTGGAGGAGGAGAGCGCATGGCCCGCAGAACGACCGGTCCGACCGGTGGACGGCCGCCCGGCAGGCGCGGCGGCGGGGGCATCGGCCCCGGCCCCGCATACCGTCCGAGCAGCACCGGAGGAGGGACCACCCACAACGGCGGCGGCTGCTGCACGATGGCGGCAGCCGCCCGGGCTGCCAGGCGTGGCAAGTTCCGTCTGGCCCGCCGGTACGCCCGGATGACGGTCCGGCTGATCGCCGCGAGGATCGCGTGAAGGTCATCTACACGGTTCCGTACGAGCAGCCGAAACGTTGCACACCGTACACGGTCACCTGGAACTGGTTTTTCAATCGGCGTCCGCCCGGCCGCCGACCGCACTAACGGATGGTATGGGAATGCTTCGTAAGTTCACGCTCGCCGTGCTAGCCCTGTTCGCCACGTTCGGCGTCTTGGAGGCCGCCGCCCCGGCGTACGCCTCGATCAACGACTGCGCGTCCGGCAACATCTGCCTGTACGACGCCAACAACTTCGGTCTGACCGGGTCCGGTGTCTGGCAGTGGTCCGTCGCCTACATTTACGGTCTGCCGAACCACTGCCTCGACTTGGGCACCAGCGGCTACCCGAACAACATGGCCTCGTCGTATGCGGACAAGAGCGTGGCCAACGGCGGCCACTCCAACTACCTGTACGTCGGCAACAGCTGTGAGGGGCTTCAGCGGTCGTATGTGCCGCCCCTGGCCGATGCGAACCTGGCCGACAATCTGGTGTTGCCCGTCGGCATGAACGATTCGATCAGCTCGATTGAGGTCACCAGCTAGCCAACCCTGAACTCTGCGGCCCGGCCCTGCCGCCGGGCCGCACACCCCACCGGAGGAGAAGGTCATGTCGTTCGAGGAGATGCAACAGGAGAAGGTCATGTCCTCGCTTGAGGAGATGCAGCAGCGCCTCGGCCGGGCTATTCAGGCGTGTGAGAACCTCGGCAAGGGCGGACCGGTAGCAAACCTCCCCGAGAGGGCCTACAAGGCGAGATAGCTCAACAGGCAGAGTGGCCATGTCGAGGGCGAGGTGATCGCCGCCAGATGCAGGTTCGAATCCTGCTCTCGCCACCACTTGCGCCTATGGTGTATGCTATAGGCAGACAGATCGATCAGGAGGAGAGACATGGAGAACGACGAAAACTGGGCCAAGGCCGATACCCCCGATGTCGAGGACGCGAAGAGCGCCTTCTACGAGGCCCAGCAGGTCGAAACCCTGCTGGCGCAGATCACCTCGTACAGCGCCGGTGCCGTCAAGTACGGCTCCGTCGACCGCGACTACGTCAACGCCTGGCTCAGCCGCCTCGGCGCCCAGCCGGTCACCGGCGCCGCCGAATACAAGATCCACGTGCCGATCGACAGCTCGTACGGCACCACCGTCACCGCCAACTCCCGCACCGAAGCCCTGGAGAAGTTCAAGGCGTACTTCGGTGCGGTGTTGGAGGCGGGGGAGGTGCGCCCCAACGGTTACGGCCACGGCGTCTTCGAGGTGTCGGCCACCGCCGACGAGCCGGTCTTCGTTTCCGGCCCGCAGGACCCGCCCGAGGCGGTCGACAAGACGCCCGGCCTGGACGCCTTGAAGACGGACATCCGCCGGATGCTGATGCAAGGCGTCATCGAGAAGGGCTGGAACTACAGCTACGCCTCGACGGCTGTGGCCGCTATGGGCCTGGAGGCGCTGCCTACCCTCGATCACCGGAAGGTCGCCGTCGCTGTGAGCGGCACGACTTGGATCCTCGTGTCCGTGTTCGAGGGTGCCAGTCCTGAGGATGTGCAGAACGCTGCGGCCGGGTTCCTGGCCCGGGCCACGAGTGTCACGGTCTCGCCGGACGAGGTCGGTGCTGTTGTGTTGGCCCCGCGTTCGGACATGGGCCTGACCCTGGTCGACGAGGACGACGAGGAGTCTTTCGAAGACTGATCTGAAACACGCTGACCAGCCCGCTTGACATCCGTGTCAGGCGGGCTGTATGCTGTACACAGACAGATCGAGAGAGGGAAAAAGACGTGAAGCTCATCGCCCGCCACACCAGCAAAACCCCCGGATTCACCGCCCACACCTACGGCCTGATGATCTGCAAGTCCGAATTCAGCATCACGGTCGTCCTCGCCGACCGTGATGCGAAATGAAAATCTTCGCCAACGGGCAGGGCGGCAAGCACCGCAACAGCACTGACGCCAAGGCGTGGCGCGGAGCAACCAGCGCCATGGCCGACGCCATCCTCGCCGAATACCCCGAGATGAACCGGGTCATCGCCCTGTGCCACGCCGAAGACGAGACCGCCAGCTACCTGCGGAGCGCCGCCCGGCGCGCCCGCCAGAACTGATCGAGAGAGGCTCCAATGAGTGCAACCGTCACCGTCAGGCGCGACGGCCGCCGCTGGCTCGTCCTGCCCTCGTACTCCGTCGACGTCGCCGATTCGACCGGCCACCTTACCTTCTCCGGCTACGGCCGAGCGGAGGCCGAAAGGCTGGCCATTACGCTGCCGCTCATCTTCGCCGATCGGCCCGTTGGCGCCCTCGCAGAATCGCTCGCCGTGGTTCTGACGTCCCGTCGGCCCCGCCCTGGCGAGAAGTGGACTGTGCGCATCTGACCGCATACACCCGGAGCCGGGCTGACCACCTACGATGGTGGCCATGCCCGGCTCTTCTGTCTGTTACTTCGTCTACCTGCTCGCGTTCGCCCGCCTCGTCGTGATCGTCACTTCCGACGTCATCACCGAACGGCCCCGCGACGCCATCGTCACCGCCCTCAAAGAGCGCAAGCACCACATGCTCGCCTACATGCTGCTGTGCCCGTGGTGCGTATCCATCTGGCTGGCCATTCCCGCCGCCCCGATCATCTACGCTTACGGCGATTCGCCGTGGCTGTTCGTGCCCGCCTTGTGGCTGGCCCTGTCGGCTGCGGCCGGTGCGCTTGCACGCGTGAAGGGGTGACTTTGGTGGGGTTGCTGACCAAACGGAAGGTCGTCCCCGCCGGTGGCGTCGACGGGCCTGGAACGCGCCCTAGCTCTCTGCTCGCCGCCGCCGTCCCCATCAACCTGGGTGACGCCGCTTCGTGGCAAATGTTCAAATTGGGTGATCATCGTTGGCAATGGGAGGCATGGCGCCATTACGATATTTGTGGCGAAATGCGCTTCGTGGTCAACTGGATCGGCAACGCCGTCAGCCGCTGCCGCATGTACGCCGCCCAAGTCACCGACGACGGCGTCATCGGCGAAGAAGTCGTCGACCCCCGCGTAAAGCTGATCGCCGAAACCATGTTCGGCAGCCCCGCCGCGAAAGCGCAGGCCCAACGCCTACTCGGCATCAACATGATGGTGGCCGGAGACGCCTTCGTCGTGGCCGAGGGCTACCAGAACGCCGACCAGGACAAGTGGTATGTGGCCTCCTCATCCGAGGTGTACCGGCGCGGCGACGACATCATGGTCCGCCGCTCCATCACCCACGGCGGCGGCAACTACAAGCTGAACCCGGACACGGACCTGCTGATCCGGGCCTGGAACCCGCACCCCCGCCGGTACGACGCCGCCGACTCCACCGTCCGGGCCATCCTGCCCGTGCTACGCGAACTGGAGCAGTGCACCAAACGGGTGTTCGCCGAACTGGACTCCCGCCTCGCCGGTGCCGGAATCCTGCTACTCCCCGACGACATCGACTTCCCGCGTCCGCCGCAGGAGAACCCGGGCGATCCGCAGCCCACCGCCATCGAGGGTTTCGCGCAGCTGTTGCAGCAGACGATGGCCACGTCGATGCAACAGCGGGACTCCGCCGCCGCCGTCGTGCCGATCATCTTGCAGGTCGCCGTCGACGCCCTCGACAAGATCAAACACCTGACGTTCGACTCCACCATCTCCGACCACATCGCCACGATGCGCACCGACGCCGTCAAGCGGATGGCGATGTCCCTGGACATCCCGCCCGAAGTGCTGACCGGCATGGGCAGCTCCAGCCACTGGAACGCCTGGCAGATCGAGGAATCCTCGATCAAAATCCACATTGAGCCGCTGCTCATCCAGCTCGCCGACGCCCTGAACATCGGCTACTTCCAGCCCGCCCTCCGCGCCGCAGGCATCCCCGACCCGGAGAAGATGACTCTCTGGTTCGACATCGCCGCGCTGGCCGTCCGCCCCAACCGCTCCGACCAGGCGTTGCAGTTCGTCGAGAAGGAGATCATCAGCAACAAGGCGGCCCGCGATAACGCCTCGTTCACCGACGACGACGCCCCCGACGACAAAGAGCTGCAATACAACCTGGTCAAGGCGCTCGTGCTGGCCCAGCCCGCCTATGCGGGCGACCCGGAAGTGCAGAAGATCCTCGGCCTGCCGAAGATCAGTCTGCCCGCCCCGCCAGCACCCCCGGCCGTCCCCGGCCAGGGCGCGCTGATGCCGGGCGACCCCGGCTACGACGATGCCGGGACGGAACCGGCCGACGCCGGGAACCGTGGCCTGCCGCAGTTCCCGTCCGTCGCCGACGCCGAGGCCGGAAATGTGAAGCCGCTACCGGGGAAGCAGAAGCTGGGCGCGCTCGCCGCGTCGGTTCTGAGGCCCCTCGGCGATGCGGCCTTGTTCTTCGCGGCTGACGCTGCCGTGTACCGGGCTCTGGAGTTGGCCGGTGGCCGCCTGGTTCCTGGCCCGCAGCGGGCCCGCTATCCGGTGGGGAAGCATCTGCTGCACACCCGCGTGCCTGCCGACCCTGCCCGTGTGCCAGCGCTGATGGCCGGTGCATGGGATCACCTTCGCGAACAGTCCCAGGCGCTCAGCGTTGATCCTGACGCGTTGCAGCAGCTCCTGGGCGAGTACTGCACAGAGCTGCTGACGCGCGGTGTGGCCCATTCGCCGGAAATGCTCCGTTCAGCCCTGAGCCTGGCCCGAGAGGACCTGGCCCGATGAGCCAGGTTTACAAGGCCCGGCACGGCTGGCGCGTCGGCCACCTGAAGCCACGCAGAGTAATCGGTGGTGCCCGGGGTTACCCGATTTCCCGGGCCAGCACCGGGGGTCCGCTACGGTCCGTAATGATTGCCGCCTTGGGCGCCCTGGCCGTCATCGATGGCCTCCTGTTCGCCCTAATCGGACTTCGGTAGGATCATGGACAAGAAAAGCCCGGCGGGTGCGCTAACACCCCCGGGCGTGACCGGACCTCTCGCGAAGGACCCGATGAGATGCAGCCTACCCAAGCCCCCGCCGTTGTCTTTTGGCGCGGCGGCACGCGCTCAGACGTCGATGCCGTCGTTTACTACGTAGGCGACCCGGATTCGCAGCTCGTGAAGATCGGAACGTCGACCCGGCTGAAGTCGAGGGTGAGCGCCTTTCGCAAGGCGCGACCAGGGGCAATCCTGCTGGCCACCGAGCCCGGTACCTACCCACTGGAGACGCGGCGGCACCGCCAGTTCAGTGCCGCCCGCGAGTGGCTGCCCTCCGGCGAAACGGAGTGGTATCGCAAGACTCCGCTGCTCATGGAGCACGTCGGGCTGATGCGCCAGACCTACGGCATCATCTGCCCAGGTCGGCCCATCTATGATTCATGGGTCGCGCCGCTCCGGCGCTGAAAGGGCGTGGCTTCGTGGCACAATCCACCACCACCCTGCCCAGCGCCGCCGCCCAGCAGCAGGCCGCCGTCGAAGTCTTCGCCCAGTACGAGCCGCCCCTGTACGAGGCGTACCTGGAGATGATGCTGGAGTGGCTGGCCGCCGTGAAGGTCGCCATGTTCACCGGCGGCATCGCCACCCTCGGCCTCGTCCCCGACCCGTTCACCGTCTTCTCCCAAACCCCGAAGTGGCACACCCTCACCTCCCAGTACGCCGAACAGGTCGCCCGGGAAGTCTTGGCCGCCCCGTACAAAAACCTGTTCGCCAACGGCACGGCCTTCGAATCCCGGCCGTTCGTCCGGAACTGGATCGCCGCCCGTGAGAACCGGCTCCAAGCCGTCCCCGACGAGGTGTACGGCGCTGTCGCCCACATCATCGACTCGGCCACCACGAACGGGGCCAGCATCCCCGACGTCACCGACCAGATCGAGCAGCTATTCGGTGACACCAGCACCGAGAAGTGGAAGAACCGGGCCCGGACCGTCGCGCGGACTGAGGTCGTCGGCGCCTACAACGGCGGTCTGCACGACGCCTTCTCCATGATCGTCGCCGCCGACCCCGACACCGAGTGGGTGAAACGCTGGCTCGCCACCGAAGACTCCCGCACCCGGCCCGACCATGTGGAAGCAGACGGGCAGGTAGTGCCGTTCGGACAGCCGTTCATCGTCGGTGGGTACTCGATGATGCACCCGCATGATCCGGACGCGCCCGCCAAGGAGACAATTAATTGCAGATGTGTTGAATTGTTGGAGATCAAAGACGAGCCGACCCCGATGGGCAACCGGCAGTACAAAGGGCCGCCCAGCCTCAACGCCTCAATCACCCTCATGCAGGCGGTGTGCACCGAAGGCCAGTTCTGCATGGAAACCCATAAGCCGGGCCTGTGCAAAGGCCAGAAGCGCGGCGAGACCGAACCCGGCCAGCAGGACGCCACCAAGCAGACCCCCGCCCAGGTGGCGCAGACCGCCGTGAAAGGGCTGTCGACGGCTATCGCCCAGGCCCAGCAGGTCGCGCAGGCCAACGTCACCGGCAACCCGAAGCTGGCGGCGATGGCACGTAAGGCGGTCGCCGACTACAGGAAGGCCCTGGCCCCGCACCAGCAGACGCTGAAGCAGGCCGCCAGCGCCAACGCGAAAGCCAAGTCGACCGGGGCGCAGGACGCCAAGCAGCAGGACGCCCTCGACCGGCGGGCGCAGGCCAAGGCCGTCTCGGACGAGAAGAAGCACGACACCTTGGAGAAGCGGGCCCAGGCCATCATCGACCGGCGGGCCGAGGCGGCGAAGGTGGCGAAGATGTCGCCGAAGCAGCGGGCCGCGTACGGCAAGCAGAAGTCGGCGCAGGCCAAGGCGAAACATGCGGCGGCCGAGGCGAAGACGTTGAAGGATGCGGGCCGGGCGTGAGGATGCTGGGGTTGTCGGCCGCACTGGACGAGTGGGGCTGGTACATCGGTGGCGGGCAGAAGGTGCGGGGCCGCCGTCGGCGTCGTGCCCGGGAGGCTGCCGTGTTGCGTAGGGAATTGAAGATCAAAAACGATTGCTAGGATGCCCGCATGGCGCTGAAGCACCTGATCGACAAGTTCGGAATTACCCTCGCCATGCCCACGGACGCCGAGACCGTCGCTCAGGTCTATTCACTCGTCGCCGCAGCCGCCCCCGCGCTCACCGTCGGTCCGTCCGCCATCCAGGCCGCCATCTACCAGGACGACGACGCACACGACACCTGCTCCCTGACCGCCTGCCTGAACCCGCTCCACCCGGGCCCGTGCAAAGGCTGGAAACACAGCCTGTTCACGTCCGCCCCGGCCGCCTGGCACGCCCTCGAAGCAGCCCGCGTCGAGAAGGCCAACAACACGCGGCTGAAGAAGATCGAGGTGCTGAAGTCGGCGGGCAAGTCGATCCCGCACAAGCTTCTACAGCCGATCGTGGCGAAGCCGCACCCGCACGCCGGGAAGACCGCCAACGAGGCCACCGGCGAGGCCCACCAGGCAGGCAAGGATGTCTCCGCCAACGCCGGTGTGCACGTCAACGAGCCCGGCAAGGTCACCCTCGGCCAGGCCGTCAAGTCAATGAAGCCGGTCGAGCTGGGGCCGAAAGGCAAGAAGCCGACGGTCGCCTCGAAGGGCATCGCGCACGTCATCGCCCAGGAGAAAGTCACCCCGCAGTACAAGCTCGACAAGGCTTCCGCGATCACCCCGGAGCAGTGGGCTGGCCTGTCGGAGGCCGACCAGTCGACGATCCGGGGCGAGCTGGCCAAGGTCCAGAAGGACGGATTCGGCCCGCAGCAGAAGAAGGCCACCGAGCTGCTAGCCAAGCTGCCCGCAGGTGCCCAGCCCAACGCTCCGACGGCAGCGGCGGCGGCATGGGCAGTGCAGTCCAAGCCAGGCGCCCCCACCGCTGCCAAGGTGGCCGCGTGGGAAAAGGTCAGCGCAGCCGACTTCCAGACGCTTGATAGCAGCCAGAAATCTGCCGTCTTGGACGAACTGAACTTCCTCGCTAAGGCCGGATCAGGTACTCCCTTCGGCGCACAGGCAAAGGCCGTGCACGCCAAGTTCGTTGCCCCAAGTAGCGAGCCGACCGCTGTCGAGAAGGCCGTCTCGACGAGCCCGATGAACCAGAAGGTTCAGGCCGTCAAGGCCGAGGTGGCCAAGGGGTCGACTTTGGCGGAGGCCATCAAGAAGGTCAACGAGCACCAGGAGGCCAACGCCGCCTTCCACAAGCAGCAGGCCGAAGCCGCGAAGACGCCGCTCAAGCTGCCCGAGCCTGAGGCGCCGAAGCCTGCGACCGACAAGCTGGGCGCCGGTAAGGCGGCCCTCGACAAGCAGATCGCGCGGGCCGCAGAGGACACCATCAAGGGCCGGGCGCACCTCGAAGAGGCCGCCGCGAAGGCTGCCGAGGCCAAGCCGAAGCCGCTCCCCAAGCACGTCACAGACGCTATCGAGATGGCGAAGGGTCAGGCCCCCGGCGCCTCCTGGTCGAAGAATCACCTGGCCGCCTACCAGCCCCTGTCGGCCGAGGAGTTCAAGGCTCTACCGCCGGACGTGCAAGGCAAGATCATCTCGGAGTTGGGGCAGTCGCACTTCCTCGACCCGAAGAAGATCGCCGCCGCGAAGGCGCTGGTGGAAAAGTTCGGCCACGGCGAGGCCCCCAAGGCTGCGGAGCCGAAGTCGGCGGAGAAGGCCGTCGACTTCGCGAAGGACCTGCACAGCCACGATGTCACGGCAGCGCAGGCGAAGCAGGCCGTCGAGAAGACCGCCATCAGCGGGCACTTCCAGGCAGCCAAGCAGACCGCCGGGCTGACCGACTTCGAGAACCCTGACGCGGCCGGTCTGCACGACGCCGCCGCCGATGCCACCGCCGAGGCCCTCGTTGAGCAGAAGACCAAGCTGTATGACGACGGGACGGTCCTCAACCAGCCGGAGGTGAAGGCGGCTGTCGAGCACCTGGCGCACACCGCCCACGCGCAGGCCCTCGCACAGTCGGTGCAGGACGCCAAGTCGAAGGCGTTCAACAAGATCAGCCTCAAGCTCTCGAAGGACCAGGGCGAGTTGAGCCCCATCGAGAAGGCGTCACTCCTGCACTACCAGAAGCACCTGCTCAACCACGCCAACCCGCCAACCGGCACGGCCGACATGGACAAGCTGAAGGCCGACACCAAGCAGGCCGAAACCGACCTGACCGACAAGCTTCACGCCGCCGTGAAGCAGGCCAACGCGCCCAAGCCCGAAGACATGTCCGCCGCCCAAATCCAGGACCGGGCCGAAGAGTTGATGGGCGCCGAGGCCCTCAAGCCGAAAACCAGCCTCATGCTGTCGCAGGTCATCGGCGCCGAGAAGCTCGGCAAGGCCCAGATCGCCAACGACGCCAACAAGTACCCGGATGCGGTCTTCAGCGATCCGAACGTGCTGGCGAAGCAGGCCGACGCGGCCAAGGCCGCCGGTGAGCTGCTGAAGACCAAGGCAATGCAGCAGAAGCTCGCCGGGCATCTGGTCGCCCACCACGAATTCACGCTGGGCGCCGGGCACAGCATCTCGGGCGCGAAGCTGACCGGCGCCGACAAGCAGGTCATCGAACTGCACGCCGAGCAGCTGAAAGACGACCACGACTTCCTGAACCTGGGGGAGGTCGCCCAGCTCGACAAGCTTGACGCGACGAAGGCCGCCTTCCACGAGGCCGCCACCAAGGCCGAAGCGAACCTGAAGCCCGCCGAGCCTCACGAGCTGTCCGCGTTCGACCAGGCCACTATCGGCGAGGCGTACTCGGGCGCTTGGGGTAAGCACGCCACCAAGGCCGTGACGTATGGCGTCAACTCGTACGAGTTGACGCAGGCGATGAAGCAGCATCCCGACTATGTGCCGCTGACGCAGGACCTCGGGAATCTGAAGGTCTTGGCGGGCAAGGTTGCGCTTGCGCACGCCGAGGAGACCACGGCGCAACTCAACGTGCCCACTAATCCGATCACCGGTGGCATGGAGTCCGGGCCAGAGCACCAGGCATGGTTGGGCAAGATTCAGCAGCGCAACGAGCTGGAATCACAGTTCAAGCTGTTGCACTCCTCAGCCCAGCAGAAGCTCGACAAGATTCGCACGGACGTCGGCCTGAAGAAGCGCGCCCTGCCGAAGCTGGACACGACGGCCGTCAAGGCGTCGGCGGCCGAAACCGGCTACTACAAGTCGACCGGCTACAACGGTCCGAACTATGGCAAGTACTCGTCTGGCAAGCAGTACATGCTGTCGAAGGTCGGCCTGAAGATCGGGGCGGCGCACCAGTCGGCTGCGGAGAAGAAGCTCGGGAAGGTGGGGGTTTCCGCCGGTAAGGCAGCCACTCCCTCCAAGATCGAAAACGTTCCGAGTGGTGAATCCGTCAAGCTCGGCGGCGGCACCACGATCAGCCACATCCAGGAATCCACGAAGAAGAAGATCACCTCCGACTTCAAGGCCATGCCCGACGGCAAATACCTGACCGACCCGACCGAAGACATCTTCGGCAACCTCGTCAACCTGTCCGCCGCGCACGGCAAAGACGTAACCGGCGGCCTGTCCGTCGACCAGGTCCTTCAAACCATCGACGAGACGCACTCCAAAAGCTTGGGCGTCAATAACACCGGGATGCTGCACAAGAAGGTCACCGACTGGCTGGGCACCTCGGCGGGCAAGGAGTACGCGGAGAAGCACTCCACGCCCAACGCGAAGGCCGTCAAGCAGCTCACCGGCGAGGTCGACCTGCCGGAAGGTGTCACCCTGGCGCCCGGCGAGAAGGTGCAGCCGCTGGCCGGGCCCGGCGTCCACGACAAGGGGCTGAGCGCCAAGGACTTCCATGCGCACACCTCGCAGCAGGCGCAGGCCGAGCAGGACGCGTACAAGAAGGCCCAGGGCATCAAGTGGTCCGCCGCGCAGAAGAAGGCGATGCATGCGTACACCGGCAACGGGGCATCCGCTTACGACGGCATCAACAACTACCTGCGCGGTGAAGGCGGCTACAGCCCGGTAGTGAAGCAGTACGCCCTCGACATCCAGTCGGCGATGATGCCGCTACGCGAGAACACGCTACTGAAGCGGGGCACCGGCTGGCCCCCCGGCATCGCCTCATTTCAGAGCCACCCGGAAGACCTGCTCGGCAAGACGTTCGACGACAAGGGCTTCGTGTCGTCGTCGGTGGCCGGGTCGGGCGGTCACTTCTCCGGCAAGCCGTTGCAGCTGGTCATTGAGGCACCCAAGGGCACGCCTGCGGTGTTCGTCAACGGCATCTCGCAGTACGAGGACTCGGAGAACGAAATGCTCCTGGCGGCGGGGACGAAATTCAAGGTCCTGTCGGTGGAGAAGACGTCGGGTGGTCACACCCTTATGCGCGTGCGAGTTGTGGGAGATAAGTGATGGCCGAGCGGATCGACCCGAAGCAGCAGCATCTTGACGACCATTACGGCGATCTGGGTTTGAATCTGGTGGATGAGCCGACGGATTCGGGCGATGGCATGAGCGGCAAGGAGGCTGGGGCGTTCCTGCGCGGGTTGAAGCCGGTGGCCCGGGTGGCGCAGACGTTGGCGCAGGCCGCGAAGAAGTTCACCCACAAGGGTTGACGGGAGCGTCAAGTGGTGTCTACTATGGGTTTACAAGGTTGACAGACCCCAAGGAGAACGCCATGAAGCTCGGACACAGCAAAGACGAGATCAAGTGCATGACCACTGAGGGCACCATCGCCCTCTACCTCGTCACCCTCGACGGCGAGCCGACCATGCTCATCCTGTGCGACTCGGCCGACCCGGAGAAGGCCATCAAGGTCGCCCCTGCGGCCCTGACCGCCGCTGCCACTCTTGCCGGTACGGGCGTCCTGACCACTGCCGGGCGCTTCACGATGACCTCCGAGATCATGGAGGGCCCGAACGGGGAGCCTCTGGGTGTGGCTGAGCCCCGGGTAAGCGAGCACTCGGTCTACACCTACGTCGTGCCCCGCCTGCACGTCCTGCTCGGCCGCCTGCTCCGCGCCGCCGCCTGATCCACCCCACGACCCCCCGGCCGACCGGCCGGGGGGTCTCTGCCGTATGGAGGAAACCATGACCGCACCGAAGGACGTCGTCACCGACCTGTGCGAGCGGATGCACGTGCTGTGGCTGCGCTCGCAGGTCGTATTCGGGAAGCTCGACATCCCGCACAACATCCCGTACCCGCCGCTGGCCGTGTCGCTGCTGCATGGCCTGGCCGACGGTGACCCGCTCGCCGTCCCGCACATTCGGGCGCTTGTCGACCCGACGGAGATGGACCGTCCGGCGTTCTGGGCGACCGACCTGGGGCGGCTGCTGTTCGCGGCGGACGGGGGTGCTCGGCCGGTCTCGCAGACGGTGGCTGCGGCCGTGCTGGGCTGTTCCCGGCAGTGGGTGTCGGCGATGGTGGCTGAGGGGAAGCTGACTGCGACGAGCGACCGGAGCGTCTACTCGGACGAGGTCCGCAAGGTCCTCAAGGATCGAGTGGACAGGCTTGTCAAGTAGGTGTAGGCTAAGGGCATACACAACGAGGGGGACGAAATGAAGCTCAAGGACACCACCGCCGACCGCCGCCACGGCATTATGTTCGGCCTGGCCTACGGAGACGCCCTCGGCCGCCCGACCGAATTCATGAAGGCGCCCACCCTGGCCAAGTTCGGCAACCCGTTCCGCAAGCAGGTCGGCCTCAACAACCCCAAGCAGGGCATCGTCACCGACGACACCCAGATGTCCATCGCCGTCGCCAACGCCGCACTCGCCACAGGCCGCCCGACCCCCGAACTGATGGCCGACCGGTTCGTGATGGCCTTCATCAACTGGCAGAACGACCCCAAGAGCATGGACGGCCAGCGCGCCCCCGGAGCGACTTGCATGGGCGCCGTCTCCGCACTCAAGCGCAACCCTAGGCAGTGGCTGCTGGCCACCCGGCCCGACAGCAAGGGCAACGGCGCCAACATGCGGGTCTCACCCCTCGCGTTGCGCACCGACTGGACATGGGACCAGCTGGGCGGGGCCGCCCAGCTGCAAGCCGCCATCACCCACGGCCACCCGACCGCCCTCGCGGCGGCCGAGCTGACCGCCGTAGCCGTCCGCATGCTCCTGGAAGGCATTGCAGAGCCCACCGAGGCCCTCATCGATCACCTGCTGGCGTACGCCTACGACCAGCGGGACCGCTACCGGGGCGACTGGATCGGCCACCTGTGGGAAGGCGACCCCGGGAAGGTCGCCTACTACCAGAAGCCGATGGCCTGGTGGGACGACGCCAACGGTGTGACGTTCGGCAAGAAGCCCGTCAAGCTCAAGGCGGCGGTCACCTCCCCGCAGACGTTCATCCGGCGCGGCTGGGACGAGATGACCGACGCCCTGCTGAGCATCTACGGGGCGGACCGCGACCAGCAGCAGGACCCGTGCGACGTGGCAGGTGGCGGTTGGGTCGCCGAGCAGTCCCTCACCTGCTCCCTGCACACGCTGCTCTGCTTCCCCGGTGACCCGACGAACGCTCTGCGCCGGGCCGCATTCACCGACGGGGACTCCGACAGCATCGCCTCGATCACGGGGGCGCTGGCCGGTGCCGCGTACGGGCTGAAAGCGTTCCCGTCGCACTGGATTCCCAACCTGGAGTACCGGCGCGAGCTGGAAGGCTTGACCGCCGATCTGACGGCTGCCTCTCGCTGCCGCTGACGCCCACCGAACAAGCCCCCCAGCCTTCCGGTCGGGGGGCTGTACCATGCCCACCGACCGGAAGGACCCATCATGAAGAAGCTCATCAACGCAATCACCCTGGTTGCCGACTGCACCATCGGAGCCCTACTGATCATCGGCGGCGCCGTCGTGATGATCGGCGGCATGACCGGCACGCTCTGGCTGGCCTAGGCCGTATCCTGGGCAGCAACGAAAGGGGCGCCGCATGGGGACCGCCTGGAAGATGCCGCTGGCCGTCATCGGCAAGCCGACCGGCGACGGACGGCAGTTCGACGCCGGAGCGCTGGGCCACCGCAACCTGCCGCTGCCGCTGCGGTACGTCGCCTCCGACACCGGCGGCCACTCCAACGCCGTGATCGTCGGGCACATCGCGAAGATCGGCAAAGAGAAAGACGGGATGCTGCCCGCGCAGGGCGAATTCTATGACGACGAATCCTGGCCGGAGGATGTGCGTAACGCTGCGACGGCCGCGAAGAAGTTCACCGAGAACAAGGTGATCGGCCCGTCCGTCGACCTCGATCAGCAGGAAGTCGAGCACGTCCCGGAGCCGAAGGCGTACGCCGCCTGGAAGAAGGATCAGGCCGGGAAGCTGAAGGCCGCGAAGATGGCCCACTCGAAGGCCACCGGCGGGGAATGCGGCTGCGGTTCCCCCGCGTTCGCCGACGAGGCGTACGACGGGCCGCGCCTGAAGATGATCCGCTCCGGGCGGATGGCCTCCGCCACGCTGGTGCACATTCCCGCGTTCGCCGAGCTGTCCGGGCACGCGAAGCTGACCCCGATCGACTCGTCCGATCCGAACGTGGACGGCACTACCTCCAGTGCGTGGATGGATGTCGTCGCGGCAGGTGAGGAGCAGATCCGTCTGGCGTTCGACTGGGGTGGCGTCGACTGGGACGCCAAGATCGAAAACGACGGCGAGATGGCTTCAGGCAGCAGCGATGAGATGGACGAGACGGTCATCCCCAACCGCAAGACCAAGAAGAAGCCGAACGTCGACGGATCGCAGGACACCCAGGAGATGGCCGATTCCGGTATCTGGCTGACCGACGGCGAGTTCGAAGAGTTCGCGAAGCGTCGCCTGCCCAGCAAGAACAAGGACGGCGAGCCCGAACTGCAAGGCACCGACGCTGAGGGGCAGGGCGGCGCCGCCTACGCCGCGCCCGACGTCACCAAGGCGGGCGTGCGCAACAAGCTCGGCCCGGAAGACTTCGTCGACCCCAAGGGCCGCCGCTTCCCGATCGCCTCCTGCTCCGACATCGCCGACGCGGTCTCCTCGTACGGCCGCGCCAACCCGAAAATCCCCTACGGCCAGTTCAAGTCCCGGCTGACCGCCATTGCGAAACGTAAGGACTGCGCGGGTAGCCTGCCCGACGCCTGGAAGGCTGGAGAGAAGATGGCCGCCCTCATGGCCGGAGCCGCCCCGGCCGCACCGCCAAAGGAATGGTTCGACGACCCGAAGCTTTCCGGGCCGACCCCGCTGCACATTGCCGACGACGGCCGCGTCTACGGCCACGTTGCCACCTGGGGCGTCTGCCACGTCGGGATCGGCGACTCCTGCACCATCGCGCCCAAGTCGGCCACCAACTACGCCTACTTCCACACCGGCGAGGTTGTGACCGCCGACGGTAGCCGCATCCCGGTGGGGCGTCTGTCGTACGGCAAGGGCGGTCACGCCGGGCCGAACCTGGGCTACCGGGCGGCGGCCGAACACTACGACAGCACCACCAGCCTAGGAGCCCTCGCACGCGCGGGCGAGGACCAGTTCGGCATCTGGGTTGCCGGTGCCGTCGTTCCTGAGGCCGACGAGGCTGCAATCCGGACCATGCGAGCCACCCCGCTGTCCGGCGACTGGCGGCGCATCGGCTCCAACCTGGAGATGATGGCCGCCCTGCACGTCGTCACCCCGGGCTTCCCGATCCCGCGTGCGGTGACCGCGTCCGGCGCTCACGAGGAGGAGATCGTCCTGTCCCTGGTTGCCGCCGGGGTGCTGCCCCACGTCGTCGACGACGGCGACACGGTCACGGCGGCCGTCGACACGGACGCCCTCGGCCGGGCCATCGCGCGGGGGATGCTCGCCGAGCAGCAGGAGGCCGCATCGCGGTCTGCCCTGGCGGCCGAGTGGCGCGAGCTGGTGGCGTCGGCCACCACCGAAGACCTCGGCGCCGATTACGCTGAAGCCATGGGCGATCTTCTCGTCGCCCTGGTCGAGTAGGAGGAGGCCCGATGGGCTGCAACTGTGGTGGAGGCGGAAGTGGCCTCGGCAACTACGAGGTGAAGGACGCCAACGGCACCGTGGTCAAGACGTTCGCCGCCGTGCGGGAGACTGAGGCAAAAGCGTTCGCGGCGAAGCTGACCGGCGCCACCTGGCGCAAGACCAGCTGACACACGAAAGGACCGGCCCCTCTTCCCTGGGGGCCGGTCCTTTCGTGTGCAGGTCAGAATGTGGGGCGTTCCGCCAGCGCGAAAAGCAGCAGATGCGGGGTGAGGGCGGGCAGCCAGTCGACCGCCCGGATGGCCCTCGCCGCAATCAGCCGGACCGACATGGCCGCGTACCGGCGGGCTAGCTTGAACTTGCCCTGCTTGACCGACTTCACGGCGGCCACCATGGGGCAGCAGCCCTTGCCGCTGCTGTTGTTGCCCGAGTCCATCGGGCTGCGCCGCTTCGGCGGCTTGTCCGGCCACTGCCTGCTCAATGCGTTCTCCTGCCTGGCTGATGGGGTGGGGCCTGGCCAGGCTCTACGGCCCGCAGCGCGACTTGATCGCCTTCTCTGTGGGGGTCCTGGCCGGTCCCTGATTCAGTTGTCAGCGGGGCGGCGATCCCGCCTTGCTGTATGCCAATAGCCTACAGCACCCTTGCGGCCCAGCGCAAGAGGTGTACGCTGATAGCAGACAACTAAGGGAGTAGCCATGGCCCGGCTCCGGACCCGCCCCCACCCGATCGCAGCAGTCCTCGGATTCCTGATCTTCGGCCCGATCCTCGCCGCCGCCGCCCTGCTCTACTGCGTCGCCTACCTGCTCGCCGCGCTTCTGCGGCTGGCATCCCGGCGGAGGGCGTAATGGGCAGCCGCACCAAGGACCGGCGGCGCGACAGGCTCTGGATGCGGTACATCGAGAAGACCTCGCGCCGCACAGTCCATGACGCCTTCTACCCGTTCGGCCTCACCATCAAGATCACGCCCGGCTACTTCGGCGCCAGGCGCACCATGCGCTACCGGGGCCGATCCTGGTACCTCGTCAAGCAGTTCACCGAGGAGCTGAGCCGGTGAGAGGTCCCAAGGCGGACAAGGCGTGGTTCGACGAGACGCCGCTGTTCGACGTGGAGAACGCCGACCCGCACCGGGAGCACCAGGCGTGCGACCGGTGCCTGATCGGGGCCTGGGCATCCGACGACGCCCTGCGTGCACGCGGCTGGCTCGTCTACGACGGCCTGTCCGTCACCGGCGAGCCGCTCCACGTCCGCATCTGTCCAGCATGCCAACGGAAAGGAACAGTGCAATGAAAGACTGGACCGTAACCGACCTGTACTCCGAAGCCGTACGCGAGGACTGGAGTCGCCGGACGGTGGCCGCCGCCGGGAAGTCTTGGGCCACTCACCGGGCGAAGTTCTCCGGGGCGGTCGTGCCGCGATGAACGACGAGATCACCGACTGGGGCGCCTACCGGAAGTGCTCGCAGATTTGCGGGATGCCGACCGGTCAGGCGTGCGTATCCGTGTCCGGCACGATCGTGGGTGGACGTCCGGACAGCATCCGTACCGAGCTGGCCGTGCCGCACCGGGCCCGCAAGTTGCGCACCCGCCGGAGCGTGAAGTGATGGCCCACATGCTGTCTCCTCGATCCCCGAGGAGACGACCGGCGCCGTCAGGCCACGTCCGGCAGTCCGGCGCCGGGGAAAGGTGGCGGGCGGGAGCCCCTGCCATCCCCCGACAGCATCTCACGGTCGGGCTCCGGCTTGACCGCCTTGCCTTGGGTGTCCAGGCCATGCTGGCGCGCCTCGATGTCCGTCCAGCCCTGCTCGTGCAGCTCGATCGCGATCTCGCCATGCGACACGTTGGCGTACCACTCGTTGCCGATCAGACCCCACACGGCTTCGACCCCGGAGTGCGGGGGTCGGCCGGGTCCGGCGCAGGTGAAGATCAGCCAGCCGCCGGGGCGCAGCACATCCCAGGCGGTCGCGATGATCTCCCGCCAGCGTTCGGCGTGCTCGAACGTCTCAGTGCAGATGACCAGGTCGTACCAGTCCTTGCTGCCCTTCCAGTCGGCGGCGTCCGCTACGACGTCCACGTTCGGGCCGGGCCGAAGATCCAAAACGTGGTACGGGGATGCGTTCGGGAACAGGGGCCGGGTCGACCCGTTCAGGTCCCGGCCGCCGATGTCCAGCACCCGCAGGGCCTCGGTGCAGCGGAACTGGCCGACCCAGGACAGCACTGCCTCATGCACCGGGCTGCCCTGCCTTCGGGTGCCAGCGGGTCGAGTGGTCACCGATGTAACCGGGCGCGGGCTCATCGGCGTAGAAGTACGCGGCGACCGACCGGCGAGGGCGGCCAACGACCGGGTTCGGGTGGCCGTGCCACGACGACCCCGAGGTGCGGAAGACGACCGTCCGGTTGAATTCGGGCGTCACCGAGACGGCCGGGCCGTCGTCGTCCCAGAGCTGAAGCTCCCCGCCGTTGAACTGTTCCCAGTCGCGGTTGAGGTAGACCAGCATGTTGAGCCACCGGTACTTGCTGGACACTGGAGAGCGGCTGAAGTCAGCGTGCATCGCTAGGTAGCCGCCCGGCTCGATCAGGTGATAGCCGCCTCCGACGGTTTCCATAGTCAGCGGTGGCGTCCCGAACGCCTTGGCCAGGCCGGGCGCCTGAAGTTCCATCTGCCGCAGCAGCAGGGTGGTGGCGATGCCCCACATTCGCGGGTTGCTGCCTTCCAGCTTGCGCTCCGTGCTGTTGGCGAAGGACTTCCAGCCCGGGGCGGCCGGGTCGGGGAACTCCTTGACGACGTTCGCCAACTGCACGGGCCGGAACAGGCCGTCGAGCACCAGGTGCGGGAACGGATGCTGCTTGACCTGGTAGACCCTGTCTCCGTCTTCGTTTTCGATCATGACTCCTCCGTCAGATACTTGGCGGCCCGCGCCTGCCACAACACCTGGTCGAGTCCGGCCGCCGCCTCCCCGATCCGGTACACGTCGTCGATCTTGCCCTTACGGAAGTACGGATGCATGTGCTCGACATGCGAGGCCAGGCACGGCGCCCACTGCCCGCGCTGCTTGGCCGCCGTGACGATCTCGTTGTCGACGAACCAGTGCCGGTAGCCCTCGTGGCAGACGACGCCCGGACCGTCCCACGACGCGCCGACCTTCTCCACATACTCCCGGCTGATCAGCATGTGCGTGGCGTGCTCACCGGCCAGCACCGCCGGGTTGCCCAGGTCGTTGGTGCCGACCACGCTCTTGCCGGTGGTCCGGGCGACCTCCATGGCCTGATCCAGCCAGCCCTTGTGGAAGTGCACGTCGTCGCCGACCAGGAACAGCCACGGCTCGTCGCTGATCTCGAAGCCCCGGTTGACCTTCTCCGCGAAGGAGCCCATCTCCCGCAGGTAGTGGTGCTGCCAGTCGATGATGACGTTGTCGTGGAGCATGGACTTCTGCCACTTACCGGCGGTGTCGTCGTCGCGGTCTGCCATCACGTAGATCCATACGTTGTCCCGCTGGGCGGGGGTGAGGCTGTTGTGCAACGACTCCAGGAACGGCTTGGCGTTGTCCCGCTTCGCCACCGGCACGATGACGGCGACTTCTTCGGTGGCCTCGGGGACCTGCTTGTGCCTGGTCGGCGAGTTTTCGGCGGCATCCCGGGCGGCGTTGCGGTTGACCATCAGCTTCGGCCACTGCTCGGGCGGCAGCGGAATCATCGTCATCGGCGGCGGCGTGAACGGCTTCTGCCTGTACTCGGGCACCCCATACCAGACGGTCTTCTGATGGGTGGTGGTGATGCCGGTATGCACGTAGATGGGCTTACCGACCTGGTTTGCGCGCATACAAAACGAGATGTCCTCCCCGGACAGCTCGCCGTCCGGGCCTGGAATCCGCTCGAACCAGATTTGCGCCGGTGCGTCCGACTCGACCAGCCAGGCGCTGATGTCCTCGAACACGGACCGGTGCACGAGCAGGAAACCGGTACCGGTCGCGGCGACCCGCACCAACTGATCCTCGGGCCAGTCCTGCCGGTTGAGGAGCTTGTATGCGCCGGGCATCCCCGACTTCGGCTCGACCCACGTCCAGTCGTACATGGTGGGTGCGAGGCTGGACCGCAGACCGCCGTGCATGTCGTGGGAGTAGTCGCCCTCGACGAAGCACAGCCCGCCGATGATGGGCCGCTCCACCGGATCGGCGACCTCCATCAGCTTCTCGATGGCGTCCTGCTCGCAGCCGATGTCGGTATCCCACCACAAAAGCCAGTCCGAGTCGCTGGACAGGAAGGCGGCAGTCGCCGTGTTCCGGGCGTGAGCTAGCTCCATCGACCGGCCCCACACGGCGCACAGGGCGCCCTGATTGAGCAGGCCCGAATTGTGCAGCAGGTAGTCGCCGTGGGCCTTGTCGTAGGCCGCTGCCCGCAGGATCGTGTCGACGAAGTTCGCGCCGAAGTTGTCCAGGTGCGGGTAGGCGATACATACCTTGTCCCCGGCGCGCGGGTTGAGCGCCTTGTTGAGGTCATTCTGGGCGGCCCGCACCTGCGCTGCCGTCCGATCGAGGTCAAAGATGTTCGTGGCGGCGTCGAGAACCTGTGTCGCGTCGGCGACATCCTCGGGCGTGAAGTGGGCGTCGTTCAACTCCATACGGCCTCCTCCTCCGTGAACCCGCAGACTACCGCTATGATCGGCCGCAGGTGTATCCGTGCTGCCACGGTCCGGCGGAGCGCTCGAAGTTGAAGAGAGCACGCAGTGACAGTGAACCTGCCGTTCACGGTTCCGACTGCCGACGACGGCTCGTATGCCTTCGCCGGAATGTCGACCGAGGACCTGACTTCGATCCGCTCGCAGGCGCGATCCGCGCAGGGCCAGTACGCGGAGATGGACGTCCCGGACGTCACCGCCGACGATGTGGCCACCATGCGTGAACTGACCACCATCGTCAAGGGGGTCGACGCCGAGCGCATCCGGCGCAGTGGTGCTGCTGGTGCGTTCGCCGCCCTCAGTGAGGCTCTCGGCGAGGAAGACGCGCCCGACGACGCGGGCACCGACGACACGGGCGCCGAGGGTGTAGCCGTCCCGGAGACCCCCGCAGTGACCACGGCGGCGGCGGCCAAGCCGTCCGCGCCCAGTGTCGCCGCCGTCGCCTCCCGGACAACCCCCGCCGTTCCAGCCGAATCGGTGTCACGGACTCCGGCCGTCATCCTCGCCGGGGCGAACTCTTCCGACTATCCGGCCGGTTCCGAGCTGGACTGGGAGAAGGTCGGCAAGGCGGTCGAGAAGTCGTTCCTCCAGTATTCGGCGTTCGGTGGTGCGGGCGGTTCGCGGCGTGACCCCATCGCCCAGTTCAAGCTGGACTACCCGAAGGAGCTGACCGCGTCGGGTGGCCTCGCGGACGACGCGACCAAGGTCATCGACTACGCGTCGTCCGAGAAGCGCCTCCCGGGCGGTTCCCTGCTCGCCTCCATCGACATCGCCCGCCGGGCGCAGGCCAACGACGCACCCAACAGCCTCACGGCCGCCGGTGCGGGCTGGTGTGCCCCGTCCGAGGTTCTGTACGACCTGTGTGAGCTGGAGTCGTCGGACGGCCTGCTCGACATCCCGGAGATCAACGTCTCGCGGGGCGGCATCAAGTACACGACCGGCCCGGACTTCTCCTCGATCTACTCGGGCAGCGGCTTCTTCCACTACAACGAGGCGTCGGTCATCTCGGGTGTCACGAAGCCGACGATGAGCGTGCCGTGCCCGTCGTTCACGGATACCCGCCTGGAGGCGGACGGTCTGGCGATCCAGGCCGACCTGTTGCAGCTGCGCGGCTACCCGGAGCTGATCGCCCGGTTCGTGCGGGGTGCGATGATCGCCCACACGCACAAGATCAACCAGTTCATGATCAACGCTCTGGTGACCGGCTCGACCGCGCTCAACCTGCCGTCCGGCGTCGCCTCCCACACCCCCGGCTTCGGCACCACCTGGTACACCGACCACTCCGTGGTGTCCACCCTGCTGGGCGCCCTGGAGATGGCGATCGTCGACTACAAGTACCGGCAGCGGATGCAGCTCGCCTCCACCCTGGAGGTCGTGCTCCCGTTCTGGGTGCAGTCGTGGATTCGCGCGGACGTCACCCGCCGGGCCTTCTACGACGGCGACAACGGCAAGGACCAGTTCGCCATCACCATGGCGAACATCCAGGAATGGCTGGCCGTTCGCGGCGCCCGCGTCCAGTACGTGTACGACTGGCAGGACGCCTTCTACTGGGCTGCCTACCCGACCGGGGCCCCGTCGCAGTGGCAGCAGTTCGGCACCGACCCGACGTCGAACAACTTCGTGCAGGACTGGCCGCACACGCTCCAGATGCTGGTGTACGCGGCCGGAACCTGGGTGCGCGGCAACGCCGACATCATCACCCTCGACACCGTGTACGACTCGACGCTGCTAGCGCAGAACAAGACCACCCAGTTGTTCACGGAGCAGGGCATCCTCGCGGCGAAGACCTGCTTCGACAGCCGGGTCTACACCATCGGCGCGGCGGCTCTCGGCGGTGGCCTCATCCCGGACGGCGCGGCGAACTACGCGCCGAACACTCAGGCGGCGGGCACCCTCGCCACGGCCGTCACCTTCCCGACCAACCCGTAACCGAGACTCCCGGGGTCCACGAGTTCAGGCATTGCGGCCGAAGAACGCGGACCCCGGGAACCCACCTACGGGAAGGGAGGAAACCCGATGGCAGCACTCACGCCGATGACCGGCCCGGTCTTCGTACCGCAGCCCGCAGTCGGCAACATCCGATACGGTCTCTTCTCGGCCGCCAACGGCCCGTTCCCGATGCCCGACCACGGCGACGTGGGCGGCGTGCAGTACCTGGAGGAGCACTGCGGTAACGCGCACCTGCTTGCGGCGGCCTCCTGCGCGAACCCGACCATCGCGGCGAGCACCGCACTTGACGCCTGCGACGGGACGGCCGTCGGCTTGCCGTTCCAGGTGGTTGCCGGGTTGAAGGCGGGAGCGTTCCCGTACGACGCTACCGAGGTTGAGCGCCGGGTCCGGATCCGCCTCAACGACAACTCCCAGTACGTGGCGGAGCAGGCGTTCTGGGGTGGCAACGCGGACGTCCAGTCGGCCCTGTTGCGGCCGGAGTTGAACGGCGCCTCCGGCATCCTCGACGTCACGCCGACGCCGGGGACGGCCGTCACCATCGAATACGGGGTGGCACTGCTCGAAGACGCGCTGGCGCAGTACAGCTATCCGGGCATCATCCACGCCCGCCCGTTGACGACGCCGTACCTGGTTGAGCGGCAGCTGTCGCCGATGCCGACGAGGGGCACGCGGTCGTCCGACACCCAGTTCACGCCGATGGGCAACACGTGGTCGTTCGGGCGCGGCTACTCCGGGCACAAGCCGACCGATGACACGGTGGTCCCGGCCAACGGCACCGCCTACCTGGTGGCGACCGGGGCGACGACGATCTGGCGTGACGACCGGGTCTTCGTCAGCCCGCCGGAGCGCACCTTCGACCGGTCGGGCAACGCCTGGCAGACCACCGGCCAGCAGGCGTACGCCATCACGATCGACTGTGTGGCGTTCTTCGTGCTGGTCACCCTCAACGCGATGACCGCATCGACGGCCGCCGCGACCGCATCGCCGGTCAACTACTGAAGAATGGGGTACATCGTGAGTACCTACGGACTGAGGAGCTGACCGAAATGCCTACTGGAGCCGATTACACCCCGGCGGTTGTGCTGATCAACCGGCATGAGCCGGAAGGTGAGACGACCGCGCGGCTGATCGAACTGGCCGTCGAGAAGGGCTACGACTCGCGGGTTGTCGAAGCCCAGCGCGGTGAGCACGACGTGGCGCTGTCCTGGCGGGTGCCGCAGGACGTGGCCGATGCCTTCAACGCCGATCGTGCCGACCGCTGGCCCTCCGAGGAGGAGCTGGTAGACGACGACGGAGACCCGAACACCCCTCCGGTCCGCAAGTCGCGGCCGGGCAAGGCCAGGGAGTAGATAGATGACGGCCGTATGTCAGGCACCTATTCAGGGCACGACCATGCGGGTTCAGGCGATCAGCTCGTGCGGCGCCCCTAAGTCGGGTTCCTGCGTGTCGGCCGTCTCGACCGGCTTCGTCTCGGTGGAAATGCAAGACCAGGTCGAGTCGGGTACCGAAATCATCGTCATGAACGCCGCTGGCGTGATGTGCGTCAACGAAAAGAGCCCGAAGCAGCTGAAGTGGATCGACGTCACGATCACCTTCTGCAACGTGGATCCGGAGTTGTTCGGCCTGATCACGGGTTCGACGCTGGTGCTCAACGACGCTGCCAGCCCGTCGGCTGTGGGTTTCCAGACCCGTACCGGCAACTACGCGACGGGACAGTTCGCGCTGGAGGTCTGGTCGAATGTGTCGGCCGGAACGTGTTTGACGATCGGCACGTTCTCGCTGGTGCCGTTCGGCTACTTCCTGCTGCCGAACATCGTTGAGGGTGTCGTCGGCGACCTCAAGATCGAAAACGGTGCGATCTCGTTCACGGTGAACGGCCGCACCAAGCAGGGTACGGCCTGGGGCACCGGCCCGAAGACGGTCCTGGCGAACATGACGACCGGGACGGCCGAGAACCTGCTGATCGCCCTGCCCGCCGACACGCACCGGCACCTCCAGTGGACGTACCTCGCGCCGCCCGCAGGTAGCTGCGGCTGCGCGAGCTGATCTCAAACGGGTAAGGCGGGGGTCGCTGACGGCGGCCTCCGCACCACGAGGAGGGGCAGGCAATGGGCAGGCTCACCGACGACCCTTCGGACCCCGGCCTGACACACGGCGCCGACCCGGAAGGTACGCGTGTCCCGCAGGCCGAGGCGTATCTGGTCCTGTCGCAGGAGGAGCGCGCCAACGGGTTCGTGCGCCCGCTGCGCCGGTCCTACCGGCATGTCGTGTGCCGTTCGGTGACCACCATGTCTCTACCGCTGGCCGGGACGTACGCCCGCGAGCCGGGCTTCTACGGCGCCACCTACTGCGTGACCTGCGCCCGGCATGCGCCGGTGTCCGAGTTCCGCTGGGACGGCACCGACGAAGTGGTGGGCAGCTGATGGTCAGCGCGACACCGGACGGCTGGACTCTGACCGACTTCTCCGGCTGTTCGACGACCTGGGGCGGCCTGACAACCCCGCAGCAGGCCCTCGCTATGCGCCTCGCAGCGTTCACGGTGTACTCGCTGACCGGCCGCCAGTTCGGGACGGTCACGCTCACGCTCAGGCCGTGCAACGCCCCCATGCTGCCGCCGCTGTATCAGACCTACCCGGTGAACCTGATCAACCCGTGGGGCTCCGACGAAGGCAACAGCTACTACCCGCTGTACATCCAGAACGGGGTGTGGCACAACGCCGGGTGCGCGGGCATCAACTGCTGCGGCGCCACCTGCGAAGTCCAGCTCCCCCGCACCGTGTCAATCACCTCCGTCATCGTTGACGGCGCCACCGTCGACCCGTCCGCCTACCGGGTCGACAACGGCTCCCTGCTGGTGCGCACCGACGCGGCCTGCTGGCCACAATGCCAGGACCTGGACAAGAACTTGGGTGCGGCGGACACGTGGAGCGTGACCGGCGTCTTCGGCCGCACGGTGCCGATCGAGGCCCTCGACGCTGCGAGCCTGCTTGCCTGCGAAATCGGTAAAGGGCTCGCCGGGCAGCCGTGCCGCCTCCCGCAGCGCATGCAGTCGTTGACCCGAGCGGGCGTCTCCGTGCAGTTCCCCGGCGTCAACACCTACCTCGACCGGGGGTTGACCGGCCTGAACGAGGTCGATCAGCTGGTCGTGCAGTTCAACCCGGCCCGGCTCACGCAGGCTCCCCGGGTGTACTCGATGGATCAGTCCCCGAACCGCATCACCACCTGGCCGTGAGAGGTAGCAATGGCTGACAACCTGACCGACGTCGCCGAGGTTCGCACCCTCAACTGGCTGACCGGCAACACCACCACCGCGCCGACCGGCCCGCTGAACGTGCGGCTGATGACGGCCAACGGCTCCGACTCGGCCGCCGGTACCGAGGTTGTCAACGCGGGCGGATCCACGTACGTTGCGCAGACTGCGGCGTTCCCGGTCGCTTCGACCTCCGGCGGCGTCACGACCACCGCGAACAGTGCCGACGTCGTGTTCGCCAACATGCCTGCCTGCACGGTTGTCGGCCTCGAAATCTGGGACAGCGCGGGCACCCCGTTCCGCTGGTGGTGGGGTGCGGCGACGGCGTCAAAAACTGTCAACCTGGGCGACACGATCCGGATCCTCGCGGGGCAGCTCGTCCTGACGGCGCAGTGAGGCGGAGGCCATGACCGGCCCAGCCATCATCGCTTCCGACTTCCAGCCCTCGGCGGGCGCCGACCTTTCCACGCTGACATCGTCGGCGGCCACCATCTCCACGTCCAACGGCGACGTGATCGTGGTCAAGGCGACCACCTGGGACACGGGCACGTCGATGTCCACGCCCACGGGCGGCGGGCAGACCTTCCAGCCGGTGCAGATCGCCGCCCCGGGCGGTTTCGCTGGCTGGTCCGGCACGTGGACGTGCACTGTGACGGGATCTCCCGGCACGTTTTCGATCTCCAGTACGCCTTCGCTGTCGTCCCGGCACTCGATGGTCGTCGAACGGTGGGGTAGCGCCTTCCTCGATCCGACCCCGGCCGTGTTCACCTCCAGCCACGGCACCGGGGCCACCATGTCGGCCCCGTTCACGACGACAGCCGCCAACTCGGTGATCAGCTTCGCGATGACGGAGGAACAGAGCCGCGACCCGGCCGGGCGTACGTGGACGCCGGGCACCACCGTTGAGACCGGCCTGTATGACGGGCACTCGGGTTCCAACAGCGTCCAGTACTTCGCCTGGTCGCCGATACCGGCCGCCGGTGCGACCACCATCGGGCTGACCGTTCCCGCCGGAACGTTGAACTGGACGATCTCCGGTGTCGAGATCAAGGCGTCGGCCGGTGGCGTGATCGTCGACATGGCCGCGACCTTGACCGGCACGGGGTCGCTGACGGCCGGGTTGCGCCGTGAGGCTCCGGTGGCCGCGAGCCTCACGGCCACCGGCAGCCTCACGAACGGCCTGACCCGGGAGGTGGCCTTGGCTGCCGGGCTGACCGCGACCGGTTCGATGGCCGACGCGCTGACCCGGGAGGTGAAGCTGGCCGCTGGACTCGCGGCCACCGGCAGCCTGTCTGCGACACTCTCGACAAGTGCGCAGACAGTCAACCTGTCTGCCAATTTCACTGCTACTGCGGGGATGACGGCCGTGTTTAGTCTGCCCACGATCGGCCCGACCGACCCGATCGGCTTGCCGGTCGCAGAGGAGCTGATGACCTGCTTCATGGAGCAGCTGGCGTCTCTGCCGACGCCGCCCCGGTACGTGCAGCTGCGGGTCGGCTCGGAGACGGGGCCGCTGATCGGCCCCAACGTCGACGAGTGCTGCGCCGGGCTGGCCTGGATTCGGGTCGCGAACATCTATCCGTCGTGGGACAGCTTCCCGGCGGCGGACAACACGTGGCTGCCGTGCGGCCCCCTGGCGTACGCCGTCGTGTTGGAGATGGGGGTGACGTTCTGCATGCCCTGGTCGGACTCGGACGAGTCGATCGACAACATCGACCCGCCCAGCTCGGCGGACTGGTCGTCGGCGTTCAGTACGCAGATGGTCCATCAGACGTTGATGCGCCGGACGGCGGCCTGCTGTTTCCGGCCGACGCAGCGGCGGGCGGTCGGCGAGTGGACGCCGCTGCCGGTGGAGGGCGGCTGCACCGGCGGTAAGCTGCTGGTGACCGTCTCGGTGCCCGCACCGTGCGCGGACTGCTGAGGAGGAGCCGTGGCAGGCACGAGCCGTAAGACGACGCCGCAGACGTTCGAGGTGCTGGTGAGTTTCAGCGCCCTGGATGTCGGCGACCGGTTCACGCAGGACGCCGACGACATGGGTTGGGCGCTCATGCACGTGGAGAACGGCTATCTTCGTGTTGTACCGCAGGAGGTGCCGGATGTCGGGCGGAGTGAAGTCGGTCAGGGTTGACCTGTTCCAGGACGTCATCAAGGGGATCTTGCAGGACGATGTCGGCAAGGAAGTCCTGAAGACGACGGTCAAGGTGCTCAACCGCGCCCGGGTGTTGACGCCCGTCGACACCGGTAACCTGCGGGCGAGTCACCAGTTCAAGATCACGTCCGGGTCGAACAAGATCACGGGTGAGGTCTTCACCAAGGTCAAGTACGCGCTGCCCGTGCACGAAGGCCGCCGCGCCCTCGTCATCTACCCCAAGACCAAAAAGGCCCTCGCATTTCACTGGCACGGTCAGCCGATGGTGCGTAAGTGGGTCCACCAGCCCGCCCGGCGAGGACGCCCATGGCTGAGGGACGCGCTACGCGAAGTCGCAACCAGCGAGGGCTACAAGATGCAGTCCACCACCGCTGCCGACGCTGGCGGCGGCGGTGACACGTAGGAGGAGGAACCCATGTCCGTCATCAGCATCTACCGGGAGCGGCTGCCGCTGCACCCGCTGCTCGGCCGCCACGTCTACCTGGACAGCCGGTCGAAGGACTACGCCGTCCAGCCGACCGACACCCCGGTCGTCTCGGTCCGGCACGCCCAGCACATCGCCGTTCTCGACCAGGGGCAGATCGGTTCCTGCACCGGCAACGCCTCATGCTCGTGCGCCTATCACGAACCGTTCTTCGCCCCCGGCTCCCTCAACTGGTCGTACACGCCGGACGAGCCGGGCGCGCAGGGCTGGTACCACGACAACACCGCGAACGACTCCTACCCGGGCACGTGGACGCCGGACGACACCGGCTCCGACGGTCTCACCTCGTCGAAGATGGCCGTCAAGGCGGGGGTTGCGTCCGGCTACCAGGCGGCCCTCGACCTCGATTCGTCGCTCCAGGCGCTGATGGACCGCCCCGGCATCACCGGCATCCCCTGGTACAACAGCATGTTCACGGTCGGCTCTGACGGCCTGATCACCGTCACCATGTCGTCCGGCCTGGCTGGCGGGCACGAGCTGTGCGTGGACGAGGTCGTCGCGGTCGGCGCGCCGGGCAACGGCACCGGCAAGCTGCTCGTCGGCGGCCCCAACTCGTGGGGTTCCGCCTGGGGCGCTCAGGGCCGCTGGTACATGACCTCTGACGCCTGGTGGGGGCTTCGCCAGGAGCAGGGCGACGTCTACTTCTGGACGGCGAAGTCGCAGCCCGGCCCGACCCCGACCCCGACCCCGCCCGCCCCGTCGGATGCTTTCGACGCCGACCTGTGGGCCGCGACGGAGGCGTTCCGGGCGGAGCACCACGTTGCTACGCAGATCCGCCGGACGGCGAACGCGCTGGAGACCTGGGGCGTCGAGAAGGGCTTCATGTCGTGAGCGAGCTGACGGTGCTGATTGAGCTGGGCGGCCGTGAGGTTGAGATGCGGAAGCCGACCGATGGAGCGCTGGTGGTGCTGGCCCGGGTGGCTCGCGGCCTGCCCGACCACAAGATCGAAAACGATGGCGAGATGTCGCAGGAGCAGCGGGACCGCCTCGTCCGCAACCTCGGCACCGTCGGCAAGGTCGTCGAAGGAATGATCGTCAAGGACGAGGACAAGGACTGGCTGGACGACGCGATGATCGACGGGGAGGTCACCGCCGAGGAGGTCTTCGCCTCGATCCGTACGGCGGGCGAGAAGTTCAACGGGGCATCCTCGGCCGCGAAGGCGGCGGCTCCGGTCCGGCGGCGGCGATGACGGTCTGGGTGGTCACGGTCGACGGCCGGATCAACTCGCTGTGGTTCACCGAGCTGTCGGCTATCACGCACGTAACGCACCTCAAGGTGGTCAACGGAACCGCGCTGGCCGTCAAGGCGGAACCTTTCGAGGTGCGCGAATGACGGGCCTCAAGCGGGCTCGGATCATCTGGACGGTGGTGTTCCTCGGGATCACCCTGACGGCGATCGTCATGGAGTGTGTGGCCGGTCTGCTGCACCCGGCGGGAACGATCCCGTGGACGGAGTATCTGGCCCGGTATGTGCCCTGGCCGCTCCAGCTCGTCGCGTATGTGGCCCTGGCCGTGTGGCTGCCGTTCCACTTCTGGCGCCACGATCACATGCGCAAGGTCGCATACAAGCAGGGATGGCGCGACGCCTTGGAGCACTGGTCGATCCACGATCCGCGCGACGATGCCCACTGACGCCCTCGCCGCGCTGCGAATCTGGGCGATTGACGTCGACCTGGGCGGGGACACCTTCACGGTGCCCCCGCACCCGGCTGTTGACTGGTTCCTGGCCATCCTCGACCAGGATGTGCCGTTACCCCTGATCCCGGGCCTAATGGACGGGGACGCCGAGGAGCGGGTGGCCGATCTGCTGCTGGACGGCACGGTGACCGCCGAGGACATCGCGAAGCGGTCCCGGGAGCTGCTGACGGCCGCCGCCGGGCGGCCGTGGTGGGAGGCGGACCGGCTGATCCGCTCCTCCGGCGAGTCATGGCGCATCATCGGCGGGGAGCTGACCCGCCTCGGCGTCGACCTGGGGAAGGTGAGCCTCGCGGCAGCCTTGAACGCCATCTACGTGATCTGCGTGCGGACGATGGACGAGAAGGAACGCAACAAGTTCGACATCGACCTGCGGCTCCCGCCGATCGGGGTGGAGGGCGTGAAGCCGGAGGACATGTACGACGAGCGGGCGGCCGAGTCGGCGTTCGCCGCCCTGATGGGGCAGGCCCAGCCTCCCGGTCCCGTAGGCTCCTGACCTATGGCCGGTGTTCTGGGGCGCGCGTTCGTGCAGGTGTTCGCCGACCTGTCGAAGTTTTCGCCGGGCCTACGCGAGGAGATCAAGAAGACCCTCGACGAAGAGACCAAGGGCCTGAAGTTCGACGAGCTGGACAAGTCGGCGGAGAAGGCCGGAGAGTCGGCGGCTGACGAGGTCGGCAAAGGCGTCGACAAGAAGATCGAAAACAACATGGACAAGGAGGGCAAGAAGGGCGGCAACAGCTTCGGCAAGGGGCTGATGTCCGCTGTGAGCGGCATCGGTGCCGCCTTCATGCCCACCCTGATCGCCTTCGGCGTCGAAGCCGGTGCCGCCCTCGCCCCGGCCGCGCTCGCCCTGTCGGCCACCATCCCGGCCGCCATCGGGACCATGGTCGGCGCGATGGCCGTGCTGAAGATGGCCACGAACGGTGTCGGCGCCGCCCTGAAGGACGCCTTCGACCCGACCAAGGCGGCGGCGTTCAACGCGGCGATGAAGAAGCTGGCCCCGGCCGCGCAGTCCTTCGTCCAAGAGATCAAAAACTTGCACCCGGCGTTCCAGCAGTTGCAGAAGGACGTGCAGCAAACCTTCTTCGTGCAGCTCCAGGGCGTGCTCACCCGAGTGTCGAACAACCTGCTGCCCACGCTGCGGGCCGGGCTGCACCAGCTGTCCGCCGACCTGGGGCAGATGGGCCGGGGCCTGCTGACGGCGTTCGGCAACGGCAAGCAGGACATCGCCTCGATCTTCATCGCCGCGCACCAGGCCATCGCCCCGTTCATCCCGCTGGTCGGCCAGCTCGCGTCCGCGTTCCTCGCCGTCGCCGCCGTCGCCGGTCCGCTGTTCGCGAGCCTGTCCGGAGGTTTCGCCAGCCTGCTTACGCAGCTGGTCGGCTTCCTCAACGCGGAGGCCAGCTCGGGCGGCATGGCGAAGTTCTTCGACGACGCCTTGGTGGTGCTGCACCAGCTGGGCACGATCCTCGGCAACGTATTCGGCCTGATCATGCAGATTCTGGGCGCGTTGCAGGAGACCGGCGGTCAGGGGCTGGGCATCCTGGGCAGCCTGGTCGGCCTGCTCGACCAGTTCTTCGCCACGGCCCAGGGCCATCAGACCCTGGTGGCGATCTTCACCTTGCTCAACACGGCGCTGTCCTCGATTCTCCAGATCGTCACACCGCTGCTCCCGGCGGTCGCCAGCCTGGTCACCTCGTTCTCGGGCGGGCTCACGGCCGCCCTGGTGAAGCTGACGCCGCTGCTGGTGACGACCGCTAACGTCCTGGCCCGGCATCCCGACCTGCTCAAGGCTGCCGCCGGGGCGTGGCTCATCTACAAGGCGGCCCTGGTGGCGGTCGCCATCTACGAAGGCATCGTGGACGCCCTGAGCCCGGTGGGCTGGATCATCCTGGCCGTGGCCGCCATCGCCGCCGGGGCGTACCTGATCTACAAGAACTGGGGGGTTGTCACCCACGCCCTGACGGTTGCCCTGGGCGCGGTCAAGGACTTCTTCTCCGGCATCTGGGCGTGGATCGTCGGGGTCGGCAAAGACATCGGGAACTGGTTCACGGTCACCTTGCCGGGCTTCTTCGACAGCATCCCCGGACGTGTCTGGGCCGCGCTCAGCGCCCTCCCGGGCCTGCTCTGGCAGGCGTTCACGGAGGCCCTGCGCCTCGCCGGGGAGGCGATCGGGATCGGGATCGGGGTGGTCCTCGCCGTTTTCATCAAGGCGCCCGGGCTGATCTGGAATGCGATCAAAGGCATCGGGCACCTGTTCGTCGACCTGTGGAATTTGGCCTTCTCCACCGGTAAGGCCATCCTCACCACCGAAGTCGCCGCCGTGATGTTCATCTTCACCCAGCTGCCCGGCAAGATCGCCGGATTCGTGAACCGGCTCCCCGGCATCATCGGCGGCGCATTCCGCAGCGCCTGGAACGACGCGAAGAACTTCGTCCGCAATGGCGCCGACGACGTGGTCAGTTTCGTGCGGGCACTCCCCGGCCGGGTCTCCGGCTTCATGAAGAATGTCGGGGGCGACATTCTGGGCGGCCTCAAGTCGGGCATCGACTCTGTGATCGGCGGCTTCAACTCCGGCATCGACCGGGTGGGCAGCTTCCTGCACATCGGCCTGCCGCACATTCCGCTGCTGGCGTCCGGCGGCCTGGTCAACGCGCCCACCCTGGCGGTTGTCGGCGAGGCCGGGCCGGAGGCGGTCATCCCGATGAGTGACCCGTCCAGGGCGGCGGCCATGGCTCAGAAGACGGGCCTGCTCGACATGCTCGGCAGCAAGGTCAGTTCGGGTGCGACAAACGTCCGGGTCTACCTCGGCACCCGGGAAATCACCGATATCCTCGACGTGCGTATCGATAAGAAGATGAACGACCAGGCCAACGAGCTTGCATACGGGACGAGGTGACAGATGTCCACGATCACCGCAACCGCCGATAGCGTGAAGGCTCAGGTTCGGCTCGACCTCGACTTCTCCGACGTCGACGCCCCGTACGCGTATGTCCTGCGTGTCGACCCGACCACCGGCGCGAGTACAGCGGTGCGCGGGCACGGCCTGTCGGCCACCGTCGGGAGCCTGCCGTACACGCCGATGCAGGCCGGGTACAAGGCTGTCCTGTACGACACTGAGGCGCCGATGGACAGTTCGGTCTACTACACGGCTGCCGCCCCGTCGGTCGTCTTGAACGCCAACCCGACCTTCTCCGCCGGGTACACCGACCCGTGGTATCCGACCGATGCGACCATCACGATCCGGCCCACCTCGACGAGGTCTGGCACCGACTTCCTGTCCTTCTTCACGGGGGGCGCCACTGCCACCCCGCTGATCCGGGCGGAGGACATTCCGGCCAACCCGGCGGTCGTGTTCACCCTGACGGTCAGCGCCTCCGCCAACGTTTCGCAGAGCGTCACCGTCGGCCTCACCTTCCGGGACGCCTCGGGCAGTATCCTGTCCAGCCCGAACGCCGCCGCAACCGTGCTCGCCGCAACCACCATCACCGTCACTGCGACCGCCCCGGCCAACACGGTCAGCGTGCAGCCGTTCATCCGGATGGACGGCACCCCGGCTGCTACGACCATCGCCAGCATCGGCTCGGTCACCGTGACGAACGTTGCCGGGTCGGCCACCTCGGGCGGGGTGTCGATGCCGTCGCTGGGGGCGTGCCGCCTCAAGGATCCGCTGCGGCCCGGCAGCAACGTCCGGGTCGATCTGGCCTTCGACCCGAATCCGCTGTGCATGCCGACGGAAGGTGTCTTCTTCCAGAGCTTGGACACCGAGTCGCAGGCGGCCAACGCGGCGACGTTCAACGTCAACAACCAGGCGAACCCGGTCGTCGTCTCCAAGGTGCGTAGCTCGGTCACCTCCACCCTGACCCTGGTGTCGCGGACCTTCGCCGACCGGGACCGGCTGATCGCCCTGCTGGCCCCCGGTTCGCCGCTGCTGTTCCAGGCGCCCGACGAGTACGGCCTGCCCGACCGGTACCTGTCCGTCGGCGCCGATCAGGTCGCCCGGGTGCTGCCCGACCACAAGTTCCCGCTCCGGGTGTTCTCCCTCCCGCACGCGGTTGTCAGCTCGCCTGGCGGGCCGATGCAGGGCACCGTCGGGGCGCGCTGGCAGGACACGTGCAACCGGTACGCGACCTGGGCGCTGGTCAACGCTGCCGGGCTGACCTGGACGCAGGTTCTGGACGGGCTGGCAGGCTGATGGTGTGGGCGGGCGGTCTCGACGCGCAGTACCGGGACGCCCTGACGCGTCCGCACACCGTCTACACCCGCGTGGACGTCCTGGCCCGCAACGGCACTGTGCTCTACTCCGACCTGCCGTTCATCGACGGCAGTGTGCGCGCCACCCTCAGCAGCCGCGTAGCGCGCGTTCTGACCCTGTCGGTAGACCGGTCCTGGTTCCCGCTGCTAACCAACGGCAGCTTCGACACGGGCGGCCTGCTGGCCCCGTTCGGGAACCGGCTGCGCGCCTCCCGGGGCGTCGTGTACGGAGACGGCACGATCGTGTCGTTCCCGGTGTTCTACGGCCGTATCGAACAGGTCCAGATGGCCCGTAGCGGCCAAGTGAGCATCGCCGCCAACGACCTTGCCGCAGACATCGTCGACGCCCAGTTCGAGACGCCGGAGTCGGCGGTCACCACCAACTCGATCAGCACCGAGTTCCGGCGCCTCGTCCGCGAAGCCCTACCCGACGCCACGTTCGGCGTCTCCGACCTGACCGGGACCCTGATCGCCCCGGTGGCGTGGCAGTCCGATCGGGCGCAGGCCCTCGACGACATGTCCGCCACCGTCGCCATGCTGTGGTATCCGCTGGCCGACGGTTCGATGGTGCAGCGGCTCACCCCGTGGACGAAGCCGGGCCAGGTGGCGCAGGTCAGCCTCGCCGACGGCACCGGGGCGGCACCCGGCGTGAACGGCGCCATCGCGGACTGGACGATCACCGTATCCCGGACCGGCGTCTACAACTCGGTGGTCTTCGCCTCTGAACGGCAGGACGGCACGGCGCCGGTGTTCGCTACAGTGCGCGACGTGAACCCGGCCAGCCCCACCTACTATCTGGGCAACTTCGGCCGTAAGCCGTTGCTGATCCAGAACCAGGCGGCGCTCACGCAGTCGCAGTGTGTCGCCGCCGCCCGGTCCAACCTGCGGCAGGCCGCTGCGATCACCCAGGCGTGGGATCCTGTGTCGATCGTGCCTGACGCATCCTTGGAGCTGGGTGACCTGATCGCGATGACCGCCGAGGGCGCTGCGAGCACGCAGGTGATCGTCGGTTTCGCCCTGCCGCTACGCGAGACCGGAGACATGTCGTTGAGCCTGCGAGCGTACGCACCGGTGACCTCGTGACGACCAGGCTGGCGCACCAGACGCAGAAGACGGCCGGGATCTCCAACGGGATGCGCACCGCCACCGTCGCGGCTGTGGTCGGGAGCGTGGTGACGATCTCCGTCGCGGGGGGCTCGTTCTCGTCCGGCGTGGGCTTCCTCGCCTCGTATGCGCCGACCGTCGGCGACGTGGTGGCGGTGTTCCGCCAGGATTCGTCCTGGCTGATCCTGGGCCGGGTGGCGTAGATGATCACCGGTTACAGCGACACGTTCGGCCGGACCGTCGCCAACGGTCTCGGCTCGGCCAGCTCGGGGCAGGCGTACACGCTGTCGGGCACGTCGACACAGTTCAGCGTGGCACCGAACACGGCCAGTATCGCCATTTCGGCGGCCGGTAATCCGATGGGCCTGGCCGATCTCCAGTCGTCGAACGTCGACATCACCGGGCAGGTGGCGCTCGGCGCGATCCCGGCCACCAACCTGGCCACCGTCGGTTTCGCCGCGAAGGCGAGCAGCGCCGCCAACCTTTACGCGGGCAGCATGATGGTCGCCACGGGCGGCGCGGTTTCGCTGCGCTTCTCCAAGATCGTCGCCAGTGGCCTCGTCACCCTCTCGACGACCGCCGTCACCGGGCTGACGTACGTGGCGAACACCGTCTACAACCTGCGGTACCAAATCTACTGGTCCCGCCTACTTCAGGTGAAC
>Ga0193726_1000312_pt1 | contig 58238 bp, 55 predicted proteins | sample H2c1metaG_FD_144928 | JGI IMG/M metagenome (GOLD analysis project Ga0193726, IMG submission 144928) | Soil microbial communities from a riparian zone of the East river system, Colorado, United States - H2c1 | ecosystem: Environmental > Terrestrial > Soil > Riparian zone | place: USA: East River... | reverse complement strand
TAGTAGGCGAGGCCCCCCCATACCAGCGACAGCACGGCGCCGACCGCCAGTGCAATCAGCAAGTACTTGGTTTTTAAGCTTCGCGCCATTGGCTACACCAGCCGCCCCGGTTCCCGTCCCCGACGGAATGATACCCGTTCACGCCCAACCCTATAAGGGCCCCGGTACAATCCGTTCTAAGATGGATCCCGACCATGCGCATTGATATCTATTCCGACACGGTGTGTCCTTGGTGCTACCTGGGCAAACGGCGTTTCGACGTGGCCGTGGCCGCGCGCCCGCAGTTCGAGCCGCGCGTGACTTGGCGGCCGTTCGAGTTGAATCCGGACATCCCGGCCGAGGGGGTCGACCGCGCGGCCTATCTGGCGGCCCGGCTCGGCAATACGGAGCGCGTGGCCGCCGCGCATGCCGAGCTCGAGCGCCAGGGCGAGGCCACCGGAATCAATTTTCGCTTCGATCTGATCACGCGCATGCCGAATACACGCCGCTCGCATCTTATGATCGCCCATGCGGCCCGTTCCGGCCGGCAAGCCGTCGTCAAGGATCGCATCATGCGCGCCTATTTCGAGGAGGGCTGCGATGTCGGCGACATCGAGGAACTGGTTCGGCTTGCCGTCGACGTGGGCCTCTCGGAGCGCGAGTCCCGCTCCGCACTCATTCTGCGTTCCGGTCAGGACGGCGTGATCGCCGCTGAACGTCATGCCGCGGTGCTGGGGATAACCGGCGTTCCGACCTTCGTATTCGACGGCCAATACACGGTTTCGGGCGCCCAGGACGTGGGATCGCTGGCACGGATCTTCGACCAGGTCGCTGACTTCGCCGCCGCGCGCGACGTGGCGCCGTGAACGGCGCCGAGCTGACCGGTCAGGTCCGTACTCACATTACCGACATCGCGGAACCGCCGTGCGCCCTGCACGCGCACGTGGCCGCGCCGTTTCTGAATCTGCGCCGCGCGGCTCTGGATGCCGGATTCGACTTGGCGCCGGTGAGCAGCTTTCGCGACTTCTCGCGGCAGCTCCAGATCTGGAATGCAAAATTCAGCGGCGAGAAACCCATGCTGGATGCATCGGGGCGGCTCCTGGACGCAGGCAAACTGACGCCGCGCGAGCGCGTCGAGTCGATATTGCTCTGGTCCGCGCTGCCGGGAGCAAGCCGCCACCACTGGGGCACGGACATCGATGTGATCGACCGGCGTGCGGGGCCGCCGGGCTACCGGCCGCAACTCACGCCGCAGGAGTTCGCTGCCGACGGTCCCTACGCCGCGCTCGATGAGTGGTTGGAGGCGCACGCGGCCGAATTCGGATTTTTCCGCCCGTATCGTGGGGTGCGGTCGGGCGTGCAGCCCGAACCCTGGCACCTGAGCTTCGCTCCCGTGGCGGAAAATGCCCGCCGCGCGTTGCTGCCGGCGGTGTTGCGCAAAGCCATCGAGGAGTCGCCGCTGCTCGGCAGAGACGAGGTGCTGGCGCAGCTCGATGCGTTGCACGCGCGCTACGTCGCGGCCATCGACTGGCCGTGATCCTGGAGGCCGGCGAGAGTTAGGCCCAGAGAGCCTTGAGATGAGTCAGCATCAGGCCGCGCACCTGTCCCAGCTGATTGTCGCCCGAGGTGAACAGCGGCGGATTTCGCCGCAGCAGGAGCCAGCGTTCGGTGCGCAGCACCCGGTGCAAGAACACCAAATTGCGGTCGATGGCCTCGAGATACGGATTCTTGCCGCCGAACAGCGGTTCCACATATCGATAGGCATGCTCGAACTCGCCTTCGAGGCGCGTCACGCGAGTTTCGCGGACGAACTCCGGAGTCTGACGCAACAGATCCAAGCCTGAGCTATAGCGGACCTGCAAGGCGCCGTCGGTGCCGGTCGCGGCGGCGATGCCGCCGAGGACGAATTCCGGATACAGCCGGTCGCGGCATTTTTCGAGGTAGCAGCGATCCGCCATTTGCGCGATCAAATCCGCCGTTCCCAACAGATGCCCCAGCTTGCGATCGCGCGGGTCGGCCAATTGGATTTGATCGAGTTTGATTTCATAGCCCGTGAAATGCACGATGCGCGTCGACACCGGCACCCAGTTTTCCATGCCGATGCTCGGCAGGAAGCGGGCCAGAAATCGGGCGCTGCGGGTCACATGGTAAAGAGTGAATTCGGCGCCGTTGCGATGCTGGCGGTCGCCGAACTCGCGGATGTAGCCCGCATCGTGAAACAGCGAGGTGACCAGCGCCATGACCGCCCGCTCCGCGCCGAAGCGCATGCGGGGCTCGACCGTGCGCTCATATCCCACCAACAGGCGCGCCATGGCCAAGGTCATGTCGAGCGAGTGCTGCCGGTCGTGGTAGACGGTGTCGACGCCGTGATAACCGGGCATGCGGCCGGTGAAGAGCTTGTCGAACTCTTCGAATGAGACCGCCACCCGATCGAACGGCTCGCCCGGAAAAGCAGAGGAAAAGAGTTCGCGTACCGCGTCGGCTACCGCCGCCGTGGAACTGACTTGAACTGAATTCGTGACGTCGTAGTCGTTACGGCGTAGGTCATGCATCCCGGCAAGTCTAGGCTCTTCAGGCCGGGGATGCCACGTGCCTGGTTCTCTTTTGTTGCAATGCTCAGCGTCAAATAACCGATATGTCAAAGCCGGGGGGAGGTCCCTGAATTAAGGTCAATAGACCTTGATGCCCCCGAATTTCTGCCTGACGCGGCGCGCCAGAGTCGCGTATCCCAGCCAAAAGCCGCCGGCCGAGGCTGCCAGCAGCGCGGCAACGGCCGTCCACGGATGAGCAACGGCTGCTGCGCCGACGAAGGCCATGGCGCCCGCCGGCGGGCCGGACCCCGCCGCCGTGACGCCGGCGGCCGCCACGCCGACATCGGCTGTCGGCGCCGCCGCCGCTGCGGCGCCGCGTGCGGCGTCGAGCTCGGCTTGTTTGTTGGCCAGTTCGGTCTTCAGTTGCTCGAGCTCGCTGCGGGCGGCCGCCTCGGCAAGCGCCGGGGTGGTCGCGCGGCTGCGGTCCAACTCTTCTTGCAATTGCTTGACCCGCACCGTCGCCGGTTCCTGGGTGGTGAGGTAGGCGGATTTGACCCAACCGGTGCTGCCGTCGCCAAGCCGGATCTGGGTGAACTCGCCGTTGACCGCCAGCGTTTCCACGCTGGCCCCGGAATGCAGCGTGGCGAGGCGCTGGCCTTGGCCGTTCTGTTCGGCGTACATCCCGAGAACCAGTTCGTCGCTGATATAGGCGGTCGCCGCCAGACCTAAGGCGGCCGGCAGCGCCGACAACAGCAGCGCCGCCGCTGCCGACGCCGGCAGGGTCAGGCGCTTCACGCCGCGATTCCCGTTTGCTTGAGCAGCGGCCGCACGTCGGGCTCGCGTCCGCGAAACCGCACGAAGGCGTCCATGGCATCCAAGCTGCCGCCCCGCGCCAGAATCGAATCGCGAAAGCGCGCAGCGGTGGCGCTGTCGAACACGCCGGCTTCCTCGAAGGCTTCGAACGCGTCCGCGGCGAGCACCTCGGCCCATTTGTAGCTGTAATAGCCGGCCGCGTACCCGCCCGCGAAAATGTGCGCGAAACTCGCGGGCATCCGGTTGAAGGGCGCCGCCGGCACGACGGCCACCCGCCGCCGCACGCCGGCCAGGGTTTCAGCGACCTGCGCGCCCGCCGTCGGATCGAAGTTCGCATGCAATTCAAAATCAAAACTCGCCAGCTCGATCTGCCGCAGCGTATCGAGCGCCGCGTTGAAGGTGCGCGTTCCCAACAGACGCTGCAGCATGTCCACCGGCAGGGTTTGCCCGGTATCCACATGCGCGGATATCAGCGGCAGCACCTCGGGACGCCAGACGAAGTTCTCCATGAATTGGCTGGGAAGCTCCACCGCGTCCCAGGACACGCCGTTGATGCCGGCGATGCTGGGGTAGGCCACGCGCGTCAGCATGTGGTGCAGCCCGTGGCCGAATTCGTGAAACAGCGTGGTCACCTCGTCATGCGTCAGCAATGACGGCGCGGCGCCCACCGGCGCCGTGAAGTTGCATACCAGCTGCGCCACCGGCAGCGCCGTTCCCGTGGGCAGGGTTTTGGCGACGACGCATTCGTCCATCCACGCACCGCTGCGCTTTTCGGTGCGCGAATAGGGATCCAGGAAGAATCCGGCGACGACCGCTCCGTCCTGATCGAGCAGATCGTAGAAACGCACGCTGGCATGCCAGACTCCCACCCCCGGCCGTTCCCGCACCGCGATGCCGTACAGGCGCCGAATCAAGATGAACAAACCGGACAGCACCTTGGGCAGCGGGAAGTACGGACGCAGTGCCTCCTGCGAGACCTTGAAGCGGCTTTCCTGCAGTCTTTCGCCGTAGAACGCCATGTCCCAGGCATTGAGTTTGCGGCCCGCGAATTCCTCGAGATCCGAAAACTCCTGGCGTGCCGCGGGCATGCAACGGCGCGCCAAATCATCCAAAAAGCCGAGCACCTGCTTGCTGCTCTTGGCCATGCGCGTGGCCAGGGCGTAATCGGCGAAATTCTTGAAGCCCACCAGGCGCGACAATTCGTGTCGCAGCGGAAGTATGTCGGCGATGATGGTGTTGTTGTCGAATCGGCCGGCGCTCGGCCCCAGCTCGGACGCCCGGGTAACCCATGCTTCGTAAATATCGCGGCGCAGCTGCGCGCTTTCGGCGCTGGCCATGACCGTCATGTAGGTCGGTTGGTCGAGTTTGAACAGCCAGCCGGTCTGATTCGCCTCGCGGGCGTCGGCCGCGGCACGGTCGATGGCGTTGGCCGGCAGGCCGGCGAGTTCCGAACTGTCGGTGACGCTGCGCGTATAGGCCCGTCCGGCGTCGAGTACATTCTCGGAGAACTTGGTGGCCAACTGCGCCAGGCGCTGCGCGACCTCGCAGTACCGGGCCTTCTGCTCGGGGTTCAAATCAACTCCCGCCAGCCGGAAATCGCGCAGCGCATTGTCCACCACTTTGCGCTGCGCCGGATCGAGAGTGCCGCTCTCGTGCTGCAGCACGTAAGCGTACGCGGCCTGCAGCGCCGTGTTCTGTCCGAGTTCCGAGGAATAGGCCGTGAGCAGCGGCACGCACTCGTTGTACGCTTCGCGCATGGCCGCCGAATTCGCGACCGCGTTCAAATGGCCTATCGGGCTCCAGACCCGGCTCAAGCGGTAGCTCAATTCTTCGACCGGGGCGACCAGCGAGGCGAACGTCGGCTGGGTTTGCGCAGTCAACTCCGCAAGACGCGCGCGATTCTCCGCCAGCACGGTCTCGAGGGCCGGGCGTGCGTGGCGTGCTTCGATGCGGCCGAATGCCGGCAGCGATTCCAGTTCCAACAGTGGGTTGCTCACGGGGCCAATTCTATCAGACGCGCGTCAGTATCCAGGTCAGGGTGGTGCAGCTGGCCACGAAGCCGGCGATGCCGGCCAATGCGCGCAGCCTGAACCGCCGCGCCAGCGTTTCGCCGTCGGAGGCCGCCAGCAAAAACGAGCGGCCGTCCTTGGGCTTCGCCAGGACGTTCAACGAGGGTGGCCGGGTGTCGGCGGCGCGGCCGTCGAGCACCTGCCGGCGCGCGGCTGCCCGAGCCTGCTCCCACTCCGCGCCGCTCAGGGTGCCGTCATGGTTGGCATCGAAGCGCGCCAGCAGCGCGGCCGGATCCTGTTTCCAGGTGTGCAGCAATTCCGCGACCGCGGCATCCGGATTATCGACGCTGACTCCGCCGAGACTGCGGAAGGCGCCGATGGCATACAGCGCTTCGCGCGCCTGCAGGCGGTACTCCGTGTAGCGGTATCGATCGGTCACGAAAGTGTCGACCAGCCAGCCGAAGACCCCGCTGCCTTTCGGGATGTGCACCTGCGGCCATTCCGTCGGTCCGTACCAAACGTCGGTCGCGCCGGGAAACACTTCTGCGCCGCGCGGATCGATCAGGCACTGACCCGTGCCGTCGTCCAGCAGGAAGGGCACGGCGCTGGTATCGCTCTGGATGGTGCACCACGATCGCGACCGGCCGGAATAACGCCGCTCCTCGATCTTGTAGCGCCACCACGGGCAAGGCAGCCCGGTCAAGGGCGCCTTGTTGGCGTCATTCGGCGGCGCCACACCGCGGCCGCTGAGTTCCACATAGCCCTGCGCCGCGGAGCGCACGCGCGACGTGGGCGTGTCTTCGATGGTGCGATTCTTGGCCCAGGCCTTGAACGCGTACCAAAACGAATAGGCCGCGCCTGCGGTCAGGCCGGCGACGAGGAACCAAAACTTGAAGTGATTGCCGGACATGTCCGGAGGGGTTTGCTAGGTGCCGAACAGCGCGCCCACGTTGACGTCGCTTTTTTCTTCGTTCGCGAATTCCAGCAGCTGCGCCGCAAGGAAGCCGAATCTCTGCGCGATGACCACGTCCGGGAACACCTTCACCCGGATGTTATTCAGGTTGACCTGATCGTTGTACAGTTCACGGCGGTCGGCGATGGACTCTTCCAGGGCGATGATCCGGCCCTGCAGCTGCTTGAAGGTCTCGTCGCTCTTCAGCTGCGGATAATTCTCGGCGACCGCGAACAAGCGGCCGACACCGGCGCGCAGTTGCTGCTCGGCCGCGCCGACGGCGGCGATGTTGCCCGAGGTGCTGGCCTGGCTGACCGATGCCCGGGCGCGCATCACTTTCTCGAGGGTTTCTTGCTCGAATTGCATGTAGCGCTTGCAGGTTTCCACCAACTTCGGCAGCTCGTCATGACGTTGCTTCAGCAGCACGTCGATGTTCGCCCATGCGACCTTGACGTTCTCGCGCAGGCCGACCAGTCCGTTGTAAATGCCGACGAGGTAGACGATCAAGGCGAGGCTCAAGGCTAGGATCACGATCAGTCCGATCACCGTGGCACCCCGTGCGCGAGTTATGAACAGACCCAGTATATCATTGGGGTTTTCGCCTCATTGAGCACGGAGTTCACAGTGTCCGATCAAGCCTTCGATCTCATCAGCATCGGCGGCGGCAGCGGCGGCCTGGCCTGCGCGCAGCGCGCGGTCGAATACGGCGCCAAGGCGGCCGTGATCGAACCGCACCGCCTGGGCGGAACCTGCGTAAACGTCGGTTGCGTGCCGAAGAAGGTCATGTGGAACGCCGCGAGCGTTGCCTTGAGTTTGGCCGATGCCGGCGACTACGGATTCAAGGTCGACGTGGGCGGCAGCGACTGGGCCGCGCTCAAGCTCAAGCGCGACGCCTATGTGCTGCGCTTGAACGGCATCTATGAGCGCAATCTCGCCGCCAAGGGAGTGGTTTACTTGCGCGGCGCCGCGCGCTTCCTCGACAAGAATACCGTGGAAGTAAACGGCGAACGCTTGACGGCGCGGCACATCGTGATCGCCACCGGCGGCAAACCGACGCTGCCGAATTTGCCGGGCACCGAGCTCGGCATCACATCGGATGATTTCTTCGCGCTCGAGCAGCGGCCGAAGCGCGTCGCAATCGTCGGCAGCGGCTACGTGGCGTGCGAACTGGCCGGCGCGTTCCATGAACTCGGCGCGCAGGTGGAACTGTTCATCCGCAAGGCTCACCTGCTGATGAGCTTCGATGCGATGCTCGGAAAATCCCTGATGCGGGAAATGAGCGAGCAGGGCATCGCCGTCCACCATCATGTGATGCCGGCGTCGGTGCGCGAGGAGGCGGGGCTCAAGACCCTGACGGCGGCGGACGGGCGCAGCTTTGCGGGCTTTGACTGTCTTCTATGGGCGGTGGGGCGCTCCGCCAACGTGGACGGCCTCGATCTCGGCAGCGCCGGCGTAGCGGTCGACGACGACAATTTCGTCGTGACCGACGGCTTCCAGAACACCCAGGTGACGGGCATCTACGCGATCGGCGATGTGACGGGCCGCGCCGCCCTCACGCCCGTGGCGATCGCCGCGGGGCGTCGCCTGAGCGACCGCCTGTTCGGCGGCAAGACCGATCGCCGCCTGGAATACAGCATGATTCCCACCGTGGTGTTCACGCACCCGCCCATCGGCACCGTGGGCGCGAGCGAGGCCGAGGCGCGCGCGCAATTCGGCGACGCGGTGAAAGTCTACGTCGCCGATTTCACGCCCATGTACCACGCCATGACCACCCGCAAGACGCACACGGACATGAAGCTGGTTTGCGTGGGGCCGGAACAGCGGATCGTGGGCTGCCACATCATCGGCACCGGCGCCGACGAAATGCTGCAGGGCTTTGCGGTGGCGATCCGCATGGGGGCCACCAAGCGCGACTTCGACGACACCGTGGCGATTCACCCGACCAGCGCCGAAGAACTGGTCACCATGCGATGAGGTGCGTCAGGCGTGCTGCGCGAGGGCCTGCAGGACCGGCTGAGTGTCGGGCCGTATGCCGCGCCAGAGCAGGAAGGACTCGGCGGCCTGTTCGACCAGCATGCCCCAACCCTTGGTGGTGCGCGCGGCATGCAGCGATTTCGCCCACAGGGTGAAAGGGGTGTGGCCGCGGCCGTAGGCCATGTCGTAGCAGACGGTTTCTTCGCCGACCAGGCCCACCGGCATGACCGGCATTTCACCCTGCAGACTCGCCGAGGTGGCGTTGATCACCAGATCGTAGGGCGGTCCCGACAGCTCGGCGAAGCCGCAGCCGGAGATTTGGCCCATGTCGGCGAACTCGGCCGCCAATTTGCGGGCCCGTTCGGGCGTTCGGTTGGCAATGATCACTTCGGCCAATTCGCGCTCCAAGAGCGGGCCGAGCACGCCGCGCACGGCGCCGCCGGCGCCCAGGATCAGCACTCGCTTGGCCGCAAGGCTTATCCCTAAGTTGCGTTCCAGGTCGGCCGTGAGACCGAGCCCGTCGGTATTGTCGCCGAGCAGAGAAGTATCCTTGAAAAAGGCGATGGTATTCACCGCCTGCGCGCGCTCGGCGCGCGGCGTCAGTTCGTTGACGAGTTCTGCCGCCGCTTGTTTGTGAGGCAGGGTCACGTTCAGGCCGCGCACGCCGCCGGTGAACAAGCGCAGCGCCTCGCGCCGAAAACTCTCCGGGGAAATGTCGAACAGGCGGTACACCAAGTTTTGGGCGGTCGCCTTGGCGAACATGCCGTGAATGAACGGCGACCAACTATGGGCGACGGGGTGACCCACGACCCCGTATTGATCCGGCGTGTCTGGTCCCTGCGGCTGATTCACTGCGGCGGGTTCACTCTGCAAGCCACTGCGCCGCGCGTTTGGCGAAATAAGTTAAAATCCCGTCCGCCCCGGCCCGCTTCATGGACACCAGTGCCTCGAGCGCCACGGCACGCTCGTCCACCCAGCCATTGGCAGCGGCCGCCATGATCATCGCGTACTCGCCGCTGACCTGGTAGACGAAGGTGGGCATGCCGAACCGGTCCTTGACGCGGCGCACAATATCGAGATAGGGCAGGCCCGGCTTGATCATGACCATGTCGGCGCCCTCGCTGATGTCGAGGGCCACCTCGCGCAGCGCCTCGTCGGCATTGCCCGGGTCCATCTGATAGGTATGCTTGGAACCCGACCCCAGCTGCGCGGCGGACCCCACGGCATCGCGAAACGGGCCGTAGAAGCTCGAGGCGTACTTGGCTGCGTAGGCCAGAATCCGCGTGTTGACCAGACCCGCGGTTTCGAAGGCTTCGCGGATGGCGCCGATACGGCCGTCCATCATGTCCGAAGGCGCCACCACATCGGCGCCGGCATCGGCATGCGAGCGCGCCTGGCGCACCAGGGTTTCCACCGATAAGTCATTGACCACATAGCCCGAATCGTCGAGCAGACCGTCTTGCCCGTGGGTCGTGAAGGGGTCGAGCGCGACATCGGTGATGACGCCGAGAGCCGGAAACTCCTTTTTCACCGCCCGCACCGCCGTCTGCGCAATGCCGTTCGGATTCCAGGATTCGCGCGCGTCCAAGGTCTTTTTCGACGGGGGAGTGACCGGGAACAGGGCAATGGCCGGGATCTTGAGCCGCACCAGGGATTCGCACTCGCGCACCAGCTCATCGATCGACATCCGCTCGACCCCGGGCATGGAGGGCACGGGTTGGCGCTCGCCGCGGCCTTCCACCACGAATACCGGGTAAATCAGGGCGTCCACGCTCAAGTGGGTTTCGCGCATCAGGCGGCGTGAAAATTCATCGCGGCGCATGCGCCGCATGCGGGTTGTTGGAAATGAAATGGCGGCGGTTCCGGTCATCTTGACTGTGACTCCTCACTTCAGCTTCAGCGCGGGGAATTCTGCCCGCCTGCCCCCGATTCATACCTTCGGCGGTCGGCGCCATCGGCGTAACGCGGTAGTATCGTGGGGAAGATATCTTCAGCCGGGTGCTGATTTAACCATGAACGATGAGGTTGGCGGAAATCAGAAGCGGGCGCGCTTCCAGGCCTTGTGCCAGTCGCTGCGCCCGGATCTGCTGCGTTTCGCCTTCTGGTTGTCGCGCGACCGCGCCTTGGCTGAAGATGTGGTCCAGGAGACCCTGCTGCGCGCCTGGAAGGCGCAGGATTCGCTGCTGGACGAGGCAGCGGCCAAGCCCTGGTTCTTGACCATCATTCGCCGTGAATATGCCCGCAGCTTCGAGCGCAAGCGCTTCGTGACCGTGGACGTCGACGAACTCGTCGCCCGCGAGGAGCCGACGCTGGCGGCCGCCGAGGAGGGGGATCTCGCCGAGATGCGCGCCGCCCTGTTCAAGCTGCCGGATGAGTACCGCGAGCCGTTGATGCTGCAGGTGCTGATGGGGTTGTCCACCGCAGAAATCGCCCGCGAACTCGATCTCTCGGGACCTGCGGTCCTGACGCGCCTGTTTCGCGCGCGCAAGCAGCTGCGCGTGTTGTGCGGCGAGGATACCCGCCTGGATCCGCAAGAATGATGGACTGCTCCACCTATCGGCGCTCGATGTTGGCGGATCCGCGCGACCCGGATGCGCATCTAAGCGAGCACCGCGAGAATTGCCATGAGTGCACTGCGTACACCGAGAAACTGCTGAGTTTCGAGTCGCGGCTCGACCGCGCCGTGCGCGTACGACTGCCGGATGCCGCAGCGACGCCGTGGCGCGCCGCAGCGGCGCCGCGTGCGGCGCTGTATCGCAGGAACCGGTTCGCGATGGCGGCCAGCGTGCTGCTGGCCGTGGTCGTGGCGGGAGCCCTGTGGCTCGCCTCGCCGGGGCCGAGCCTTGCCGCCGATGTGGTGACTCACATGGGCGGGGAGCCGGGCGCGTGGCTGCAAACCGACGTGCCCGTGCCGGGGGCCGAACTGCAAGGCGTGCTCCAAGACTCGCACGTGCGATTGGGCGCGGGGGCCGGCGTGGTCAGCTATGCCAGCAGCTGCGCCTTTCGCGGACACCACGTCCCGCACCTCGTGATTCAAACCGAATCCGGGCCGGTGACGGTGATGGTGCTGGTGCACGAGCGGGTGCAGAAGCCGGTGAGCTTCGATGAACAGGGCTATCGGGGAGTCATCGTGCCCGTGGCCGGCCACGGCAGTCTTGCCGTGCTGACTCACGGAGCGTCCACGGACTTGAAGACCGTCGAGCTCATCGCCGCCCAGGTGCTGGACTCGATCAGCTGGTCCGGCTGATCTAAATCCCCACTTCGCTGAGCAGATCCACCAGCCGCCGCGCGCTCGCCGCCAGGGTCGGGTGAGCGGCCTCGAATTGCACCGCGATTCGCTCCAGGCGCTGCGGCAGGGACCCCTGCGCAGACGCCGGCGACCTGGCGGGTTCGTCCACCAAGCGATTGATGTCCCGCATCATGTCGCTCAAGGATTCCCTGGACTTCGGGTCCGCTCGAAGTGCGTCGCTCATCTCCGCATGCAGCTTGGCGACGAGATCGCGCAAGGATGTCTTGTCCATATCAAAGCCCCCCGTTCTATTGTGCCATTCGTTCCGGCGTGAGTCGGGCCACTTCCACGTAGCCGGCCCCGGGGGCCGCGATCCCCTTGTGAATCACAGCATAGGCTTGGCGGAGATGTTCGTCGGCTCCGTAAGGCGGGTTGACGATCATCAAACCGCTGCCCGCGAGCCCCACCCCGGCATCATCCGGGTGAATGGCCAGGTCGGCGTACAGCATTTTCGGCACGCGCAGCGCCTCGAACCGCGCGTGCACCATGCCGCGCTGTACGGCGCTGCGGATCGGGTACCACATCAGATAAATACCGCTCGGCCAGCGGAGGTAGGCATCCGTGAACGCCTGCAGCATCGATTTCAACTCATCCAAGCTCTCGTAGGGCGGGTCGATCAACACCAGTCCGCGGCGCTCCTCCGGGGGCAGGAACGCCTTGAGCGCGGCGTAGCCGTCGCCGATCTCGGTCCGAGTGCGGCCGAGCGACTCGACCTCCCGCTCGGCGGCGCGCGCTTCGGCCGGCATCAGTTCAACGAATAGCGCGCGATCCTGCGCGCGCAGACCGCCGGCAATCAGCGCCGGCGACCCGGGATAGCGCGCCAATCGTTTGCCGCGGCGCGCGCGAATCGCCGCAAAGTAGCCGGCCAGCGCCGTCTCGCCGACGCTGGTTTCGATCAGGCGCTGAATACCCCGCTGCGCCTCGCCGGATTTTTGCGCCTCGGGAGCTTGCAGGTCGTAATAACCCCGGCCCGCGTGGCTATCCAGCACGAAGAATCCCGCGTCCTTGCGCTGCAATGCACCGAGGCAGTAGGTCAAGCCGACGTGTTTGGCCACATCGGCAAAATTCCCCGCGTGATAGATGTGCTTGTAATTCATGGCGGCGGCATTGTGCCTGCCGCGGGCCCTCTTAAGCCACCTAAAACCCTACGGATCGTGCGGGTCGCGCATGTGATCGAACAGCCTGCTATTCGCTTCAATGTGTCCAATGGAGCAAAAGACCAGCACGGTGACCAGCACGCAGTGATCGTTGATCCAGAAGATGGGCAGGCCATTTTGCATGAATTGCAGCCGGGGATGGGTCCACTCGATGCCCGGCGGCGCGCGCACCATGTGGTTCTGTCTGCTCCAGTTCAACTGCGCGCGGGACAGCGCGGACAGGTCGCGGTAGTCCTTTTCCTTCTCGGCGGCGGCCGCCCCGTCTCGAGCGGCCACTTCCGCCTCATGCTGCCAATCGATCTCGGGCGGCGGTGCGGGCGGCTGCGGCTCTGCGGGAGCGGCCGCGATTGAATTGTCCGGGATGGGCTCGCGCTTGGCGGCATGCGCGCTCATTGCCGCCGCCGGCCGCCGCGCCGGGGCGGCCGCCTGGGTCAATTCATGCAATAGCAGGAGCACCAGCGGCTCATCCGCTGTCGCTGCCGGGGGAGGCGCTTGCCGCGCCGAGCGCGCCAGCAAGAGCACGATGACGGCGTGCGACATCAGCACCGCCAGCAAAATCAGCGGCCGCAGATCCTCGAGCTCCTTGGTGCGCAACGGGAATCCCTTGGGCAATGCTCCCGAATCAAGGGACAGCGTGCCGGGCCCGAAGTTGCCTATGTCAGGCGAAACACTCGTTCTGCATTCGTCTGCATCAGCATCATCTTGTGCTCGGCGCTGATGTCGAACGCGTCGTAGGCGGCGACCTCGTCGGCGGATTGTTGGTAGGGATAGTCCATGGCGTAGATCACCCGGTCGGGTCCCAGGACCTCCATGCAAAATTTCACCGACGGCTCCCAGCCTTGGCCGCTGGTCGTGATCCAGATATTGTTCTTGAAATAATGCGAGATCTTGTGGCGCAGCGTGACCGGCGGTGCGCCGCCGCGCAGGCCCGATCTGCCGTCCGCGTTGCTCTGCATCCAGTCGAAGCGATACAGGAGCAGCGGCATCCCCTCGCCCATGTGTCCGATGACCACGCGCAGCGCCGGAAATCGATCGAACGCGCCCGACATGATCAGTCCCATGACATGCATCCACACTTCATGGCTGAAACCGGCCAGAGCGCCGCCGAAACCCCGGAATTCATAGGGGTGAGACCACTCCCGGGGCGGGATGGTCGGGTGGATGTAGAGCGCAGCGTCGTTCGCCTCCAGCGCCTCGAGGATGGGCCAATAGGCCTGCTCGTCCAGATAGCGGCCGCGGAAGTGGGAATTGATGACGGCGCCGTTCAGTCCCAACGTCTTCATGCCGCGCTCGATCTCGGCGACCGCGCCCGCGACATTTTGCGGCGCGAACACCGTCAGCCCGGCAAATCGATCGGGGTAGCGCCGGCATGCCGCCGCGAGACGATCATTGGCGAGCCGCGCCAGCGCGGTGCCCTCATCCGGCTCGAGAACTTGAACGCCGGGCGCCGTCAGCAGCAGCAATTGCTTGGCGATGCCCAATTCATCCATGCGTGCGATGCGCGCCTCGCCGATGTCCATGAGCTCACGCTGGAGCCCCGCGAGTGTCGAGAACATGCCGGCCATGCGCAGCGACGGGTCGTCGGGGGCGCCCGGACCGGCGAGCAGCCGCACCTGGGCCTCGAGCACTTCCGGGATGTTCCACGCTTCTTCTGTGGCGATCCTGCGGTAGGGCGCGCGACGGTCGATCATTCGCCCGGCCGGCGTCAGGCCCCGCGAGTCGCGGGCTTGTGGCGGCGCTGGCGCATTCCCCATTAGGACGCCCGCAAGGCCTCGGCCACGGGCAAGCGCGCCGCCCGCAGGGCGGGAAACAGACCGCCCAGCAGGCCGATGACGCAGGCCCAGATGATGCCCGTCAAGATCAACGCGCGGGTCACGGTCAGCTGGAACACGACCTGCGCGAAGGCGCCTCCCAAGGTGCTGACGCTGTGCCCGTTGAAGAACAGCCACGCCAGCGAAGCGCCGATGATTCCGCCGAGCAAGGACAGCAGCAGCGCCTCGATCATCACCGAGAGCAGCACCGGCAATGCGCCGAAACCGATCGCCCGCAAGGTGGCGATTTCCTGGCCGCGTGCTGCAACCGCCGAGTACATGCTGTTGAGCGCGCCGAACATGGCGCCGATCGCCATGATGATGGCCACCGTCTTGCCGACGATGTTGATGACCCGGGTCAGGCCCTTGGATTGCGCGGCGTAGTAGTCCGTCTCGCGCTGCACGTCGACCTTGAGCTGAGGATCGGTGGTGAGGGCATCCTTGAAGCGGCTGAACTCGGCTGCGCCGGTGAGCAGCCCGACCGCGGAGCTGTAGCCGCTGCGCTCGATCGACGATCCCACGGTATCGACATCGGCCAAGAGCTCGGATTCATGAACGTCGCCATTGCTCGAAAACACTCCGGTGACCGTCCAATCGGCGTTGCGCAAATGCAGCACGCCGCCCACGGTGAGCCCGCGAAATTGCTTGGCGGCGCCTACGCCCGCGATCAGCTCGCGCACCGCCGGACGAAACATGCGGCCGGCGACGATTTTGAGCTCAGGCCGAACCTCGGTGAGCTTCAATCCGACGCCGCGCAAGGTGACGTTCGCGTCGGTGCCCGTGTCCAGTTTCGGCACGTTCACCACGGTGACCAGCTCGCTCGACAGCAGCGCCTTGCCGCTCGAATCCTTGGCCAGCCCCGGCGCATTGCTGATGGTGTCGACGTCCGAACGCGTCAGATTGCTGTTGAGTTCGGCATCCGACCCGCCGCGCAAGATGATCATCCGATCGGGACGGCCGGTGTCCGCCAGCGTGTGCTGAAATCCGGCGCCCATCGCCAGCACCGACACCAACACCGCGACCACGCCGGCGATGCCGATGACGATGACGCTCGAGGCGCCGAGACGCTGCGGCAGGGTTTGCAGGCTCATGCCGATGACGGCGGTCAATTGCTTGAACATCGATAGCTCCTTTGCGACGCTCAGCGCTTGTCCGCCAGCGCATCGACGATGTTGAGCCGCATGGCGCGCAGCGCGGGCGCGGTCCCCACGATCAACGCCAGCAACACCGCCGCGCCCAGTCCGGGAATCAGCGCAGTCGGCGCCAGTTCCACGCCCTGCAAGGCGATCTTGATGATGGGCAGCGCGGCGTAGCTCAACACCAGTCCGATGATTGCGGCGATCAAGCACAGCAGCAGGGATTCGGCCAGCACCAGCCCCAAGACCTTGCCGTCGCCGAAGCCCAGGGTTTTCAGCACCGCGAGCTCCGGGATACGCTCGCGCACCGACTGCATCATGGTATTGCCGGTCAGAAACAGCAGGGCGAAGAACACGGCGCCCAAGATCGCGCGCAGCACGAAGCCGATGTCGCCCAACTGCTTGATGAAGGCCATCGTAAAATCGTTCGCCGGCTGAGTCTTGGTCTCGTTGGGAGAATTCGCGAACAACGCATCGATGCGATTCGAGATCGCGGCGGATTGCGCGGGATCGTCGACCCGTTCCTCGAACCAGCCCACCGAGCCCTTGCCGAAGCTGCGGCCTTCGTCGAACAGCTCGTAATGGAACAGCAGGGTGGTGGCCTGCGCGCCGGCTTGGGTCGGATCCTTGACCGAAAAGCTGCCGACGATGTCGAAAGTCCAATCCAGCGAGCCATTGTCCTTTCTCGTCCAGATGGCTGAATGCAGCGGGATCTTGGCGCCGATCTTCCAGCCGAACTTCTTCAGCAACGCCGTGTTCGCCAAGGCGCCGGTGCGGGTGTTCCGGTAGGCCTGCATGTGCTCATCGCTCACCACGAATTCGCCCTTGTGCAGGTTGAAATAGCTGTCGGTGTCCACGGGCAGCGCGAACACGAAGTTCTTCTGCTCCTGGTAGTAGCCGCCGAACCAGGAGATCCACGTGACCTCGGCCACGCCCGGCACCGAGCGGATTTGCTGCGCATCCGCGAACGGCAGCGACAGGGTGATGGAATACTTGTTGGTGGTGACCAGCTTGTCGGCGCCGGTGACGCCGCTGCTCGGGTGCGAGAACGCATGGTCGATCGTCTCCAGCACGCCGAACAGCAGAAAGGCGATGATGATGGACAGCAGCGTGAAGATGGTGCGGGTCTTCTTGCGCCAGAGGGTGGCCCAGATGAGGGGAAAGTATTTCATGGTCTGCGCCGCTCTAGACCGAAGTCCCCGATTCCAGCAGCGCCCCCTTGTCCATGTGCAGCTGACGGCTGGCGAATTCGGCCGCCTTGGGATCGTGGGTGACCATGACGATGCTCTTGCCATGCTCGCGATTCAGCATCTGCAGCAGATGCAGCACGTCGTCGGCGGATTTGCGGTCCAGATCGCCGGTGGGTTCGTCGCAGACCAACAGCGTCGGATCCGCGACCAGCGCGCGCGCAATGGCGACTCTTTGCGCCTGACCGCCCGACAGTTCATTGGGCTTGTGCTTGGCCCGATCTGCGATGCCCACCAGGGTCAGCGCCGCCATGGTGTTGGCTCTGCGCTGCGCGGCGGACAGATGGGTCAACAGCAGCGGCAGCTCGACATTGCGCTGCGCGCTCAGCATGGGCATCAGATTGTAGAATTGGAATACGAATCCCACGTGGTTGGCGCGCCAGCGCGCGAGCGCCCCGCTGCCCAGCTGGTCGAGGCGCTGGCCGGCAACCGTGATCTCGCCCGAGGTGGGCGTGTCCAGGCCGCCGATCAGATTCAGCAGCGTGGTCTTGCCCGAGCCACTGGGTCCCATGAGCGCGACGAAATCACCCTTCGGAATGTCGAGGTCGAGGCCCTGCAGCACTTCCACGCTTTGCTTGCCGCGGACATAGCGTTTTTCGACATTGCGCAGGCGTACGATGGCTTCACTCATGATCGTTGGCTCCGTTATTGCTCGACGCGGATCTTGGCGCCGTCCTTCAATTGGGTGAAATCGCCGACCGCAACCCGTTCGCCGGCGCTGAGGCCGGACAGGATGGTGATGCTGTCGCTGCTGCCGGCGCCGAGCCGTACCGCGCGCCGCTCGAGCGTCGCGTCGTGCACGACGAATACCGTTCCCGTGGTGCCGGACCCCTGTACGGCGTTGCTCGGCACAGTGACGCCCGCCGCCGGTTTGCTGCCGGCCTCCTGGGGCGAGTCCGCCAGGAACGATACGCGTACGCCCATCTCGGGCAGAATGCGCGCGTCCTTTTGGTCGAGGGCGATGCGCACCGTCACCGTGCCCTTGCTGCGGTCCGCGGTGGGAATCACGGCGATCACATGCGCGGGGATCTGCCAATCCGGATAGGCATTGAGTTTGGCGGTGGCGCGCTGGCCGGTCTGCACGCGGTTGATGAAATTCTCGTTCACATCGACCTGAATTTCCAGCGAATCCATATCCACGATGGTGCCGATGCCGGTCCGCGTGAAGCCGCCGCCGGCGGACACGGGGGATACCATTTCACCGGGCTGGGCGGCCTTGACCGTGACGATGCCGGTGAACGGGGCACGCACGATGGTGTCGTCCAAATTGCGCTCGGCGACGCTGACGGAACGCGAGACCACGTCGACATTGCTGTGCTGAGTGGCGAGCTGGGCGCGCAGGGCATCCACCGAGGTCTGCGCATTGTCGACCGCGGCCTGGCTGACGAAGTGCTTTTGCACCAGACTCTTCTGGCGCTCGTAGTCGCGTTCGGCATTGGTGAGATTGACCTGAGTCTCGGCGAGGCCGGCCTTGGCGAAATCGAGCTGCGCGGCGGCTTGATTCAGCGCGGCGCGGATATTGGTGTCATCGAGCCTGGCGATGATCTGGCCGGCTTTGACATGGTCCCCTTCCTCGATATCGAGCTCCACCATCTTGGCCGTGATCTTGGATGCCACCGTGGCCTGACGGCGCGCGACCACATAGCCTGAAGCGTCGAGAATCGAACCGGCCGCCGCGGCGCCCTCGCCGGCTATCGCCGTCGCGGCGACGACATGCACCGGGATGGCGCCGGGCCGCATCCACCACCAGGCCGCAACGGCCGCCGCGGCCACGACGAGGACGGCGGCCCCCAGCCAGATCTGACCCCGGCCGGAGGGCGCCGGCGCACTGCCGCGATCGATGCGCAGCTGATTGAGCAGAGCCGATTTTTCGTCCATGCGTAGGTTGTGGCGTCGCGCGGCTGCTTAGGAACGGGCATGAAAGCATAAATGATGGGTGCGGCGCCAATGGATGCCGGAGGCGGCGATTTCCGGAGATATACTTCGATGCCGGGAATGCGTCTTGCGGTGAGGGGATTCCGATGACCAAGGTGGTTCGATTTCATGCGCACGGCGGGCCGGAACAGCTGCGGATCGAAGACCTCGAGGTGGGAGAGCCCGGCGCCGCCGAAGTTCGAATCCGGGTCGAAGCCATCGGTCTGAATCGCGCGGAGGCGATGTTTCGCGCCGGGGCTTATCTGCCGGCGCTGAAGCTGCCGTCACTCATCGGCTACGAAGCCGTCGGCATCGTGGAAGCGCTCGGCGCCGGCGTGCGGGGGTTCTCGCCGGGCGACCGGGTATGCGTCCTGCCGAACTTTCGCCTCGGCGAGTATGGACTGTATGCAGAGCACGCGATCGTGCCGGCGCGCAGTCTCATGGCGCCGCCGCCCGGCCTGTCCGTGGTCGAAGCGGCCTCGATCTGGATGCAGTACTTCACGGCGCTCGCCCTCTATGAGGTGGGGCACGCCGCACCCGGCGACGCCGTCCTCATCCGCGCGGCATCGAGCAGCGTCGGCCTTGCCGCCATTCAGCTGGCCAACTGGGCCGGGGCCGACTCGATCGCGGCCACGCGCACCGGCGCCAAGACGGCGGCCCTCAAAGCGCAGGGCGCGGCCTACGTGATTGCCACCCAGGAGTCGGACCTCGTCGCCGAGGTGCAGCGGATCACCGCAGGCAAGGGAGCCCGCATCGTGTTCGATCCGGTGGGCGGACCCGACGTCGAGATTCTCGCTCAGGCCGCCGCGGAAGAAGGGATCATCATCATCTACGGGGGCTTGAGCGGCCAAGCCACGCCCTACCCGCACTGGCCGGCGGCGTTGAAAGGATTGTCTTTGCGCGGCTGGGTCGCTTCCCAGATCTGGAACAAGCCGGAACGATTCGCGCGCAACCGGGACTTGATCCTGCGCGGCTTGGCGCAAGGGCGGCTCAAGCCGGTGATCGCGAAGACTTTTCCACTCGATGAGATCGTGGCGGCTCACCGCTATCTCGAATCGAATCAGCAGGTCGGCAAGATAGTCGTCACCGTGTAGGCGAACGCGAGCCAATTGTCGCAGGGGGTTCACCTTGAAAGTCCATCCAAGAGAACGCTTCCATTCCGAGCTCACGCTGACGCCGGCGCAAGTCAGCGCCTACGCGCTCGCCGCCGGCGACAACAATCCCGTGCATCACGACCGGCAATTTGCGGCGTCGAGCCGCTACGGGCGCTTGATTGCCAGCGGCACGCATACGACGGCGCTGCTGCTCGGGTTGACGGCGTCGCACTTTTCCAAAATCGGCGCCATGGTGGGAATGGAATTTTGGGTGCGATTTCGCCGGCCGATTTATGCCGATGAAACCATTCGCCTGGAATGGCTGGTGGTGAAGGTAACTCCGAATGAAAAGCTCAAGGGTGAGATCGTCGACCTGCGCGGCCGCATCCAAGCTCAAGATGGGCGGACAGCGGTGGGCGCCAAGGGCCGCGTCCTGGTCACAGATCGGCTTTAGACAGCGGCTCCATCAAGGTGAGACATGAAAACTAACTATCGCCGAGCTTCCGCGTCCTGCCTGCTGCTCATGGCTGTGTGCGCGGCCGGCGCCATCGGCCTCGCCAAGGACAGTCCCGACTTCGTCCGCATCGCGCCTGCCGATGTGCACTGGCAGGACATTCCCGGAGGACACGGCGCCCAATCGGCCACGCTGCTCGGCGATCCGGACAAACCGGGCATCTATGTGGTCCGCGGCAAATTTCCGCCGCATGTCATGGATCGGCCGCATTGGCACCCCAACGCGCGCTATGTGACGGTGCTCGCGGGAACCTGGTACACGGGCACCGGCGACACCTTCGATCTCGCTCGCGCCGTTCCGCTGAAACCCGAAAGCATCATGATGCATCCCGCAAAGGCCGTGCACTGGGACGGCTCCGCCGGCGACGAGACCGTCATCGTTCAAATCATGGGCGAGGGGCCGGCCACGACCACGCCGATCGATCCGGCGCAGCCATTCTGGATTGAAGTACCGCAGGGAGCCGCGCGCCCATGACAAGGCGCGCGGAAGTGCGTGCTACTTCTGATCGGCGTAGAGCTTGACCAGACGGTAAAGAAACTCGCGGCCTTCGAGCAGCGATTTGACGCCGACGTATTCGTTGAGACCGTGAATGTTTCCTAAGTCCGGGCCGACGAACACCGGCTCCACGCCGAAGGTCGGGATGCCGACGCCGTTGGTGAACTCACCGTCGGTGGCGCCCGCCTGCAAAATGGGCAGCACCGGTACGCCGGGCCAGAACTGAGCGGCCAGTTTCTCGATCGGACCCAGCACCGCGGGAGTGAGCGGCGGCGGTGATGAGGTCGGACCGCGGGTTTCGAGCGCCGTCACCTTCACGGCCGGGTCCGCCGCCAGCTCCTCGAGCTTCGCGCGCACGCTGTCCGTGCCGACGCCTGGGAAAATGCGGCAATTGACCACGGCGCGCGCCCGCTGCGGCAGTGCATTGGTGGCGTGGCCGGCATCGAGCATGGTGGCGACGCAGGTGGTGCGCAGCGTGGCATTCCAGCCCGGGTCCTTAGCAGATACCAGCGCGAGCGCTTGCGCATCATTGGGGTCGCGCAGGAACGCGTTCATGGCGTTCGCGACCGCAGTGTCGCCCTTGGCGGCTTGGATCTTGGCCATGCCGGTGAAGTAGCCGCGATTCGCGTCGGTGAACTGCGCCGGAAAATCGTAGGCACTGACCCGGGTGAGCGCCGCCGCGAGACGATAGATGGCATTGTCCTTCACCGGCCGCGAGCTGTGGCCGCCGGGGTTGGTCACTTCGAAGCGGTAATTCTGCGGGAATTTCTCGCCCGCCTCGACATCCAGCGACACCTGCCGCCCTTCGGCATCGAGTTCCGCGTGCGCACCTTCGTTGAGCGCGAACGCGGCGTCGATGAGCTCGCGGCGGTTGTGGGTGAGCCATTCGGCCCCATTGAACGCGCCCGCGGTTTCTTCGCCGCAGGTGAGCGCGAGCTTCAGCGTGCGCCGCGGCTGGTATTTTTCGGCACGGTAGCGGATCAGGGTATCGACCCAGATGGCGGCTTCGGCCTTGTCGTCGCTCGCGCCGCGCGCGTAGAACGAACCGTTTTCCTCCACCAGGGTGAACGGATCGCGGGTCCAGTCATCGCGCTTGGCTTCCACCACGTCGATGTGCGCCAGCAGCAGAATGGCCTTGAGCTTCGGATCGCGTCCCGGATAGACGGCGACCAGTCCGCCCTCCTTGGGGTGATCGGGCGCGGCGAACGGGTGCAGGTCGCTGTCCGGAAAGCCGGCCGCCTTCAGCCGCGCCGCCATCCGCTCGGCCGCGAGCGTGCAACTTCCGGCCGACAGCGTCGTGTTGGTCTCGACCAGTTCCTTGTAGAGCTCGCGGAAGCGTTGCTCGCCGGACGGAGTGTCGATGGAAGGCGCGGCAAGTGCCGACAGAGAACAAAGGGCGGCCGCGGCGGCGAGCAACTGTTTCATGAATGGCTCCATTGAAGGGTACGCGAGTTTAGACGATTGCCCAACCGTCGGCGCGCCGGCCGCCGCCAAGAATGGAAGATCGATTCGATCGGCTGCTTGAACAGTTTTGCGATGGTAAACGCCGCATCGCTCGGTGCTACAGTGCCCGGCCGGAGGTGAGCCATGGCGCTGGGCGCCACAATTTACGTCTTTAAAATCGATCTTGCGGACTCGGACCGCGGCGTCTATCAGCCCTTGGAGCTGCGCGTCGCGCGCCATCCGTCGGAAACCGAAGATCATTTGCTGACCCGGATGCTGGCCTACTGCCTCGAGTACACCGAGGGAATCAGTTTCTCGAACGGACTGTTCGACGCGGATCAGCCGACCATCGCGGTGCGCGATCTGACCGGCGCCCTGCGCGCCTGGATCGATGTCGGCGCGCCCGAAGCGGCGCGCTTGCACCGGGCCGCCAAGGCGGCGCCGCGCGTGGCCATTTACTGCAACAAGGATGCCGTGCAGCTCGCCGCCCGGCTTCGCGTGGAACGCATTCATCGGGTCGAGGCCATGGAACTGTACGCGGTGGATCGCGGCTGGCTGGCCGGGCTCGCGGCGCGCCTCAGCCGCCGCATGGAATTCACACTGACCGTGGCCGAACGGCAGGTGTACTTATCCCTCGATACCGAAACCCTGGAGGGGAGCATCGAGCGCGTCGACATCGCCGCGTCGGCCGGCAGTTGAAGCGTGCGGCGCGAGACGCTACCGTGCAGCACCCAAACTACGAGGACGAAACATGGCGAATCGAGTGTTGCCGCTGCGCGATCTGACCGCACCGCTGGAAAATGACGCGCCATGGCCGGGAACCGCGGTGAGCGGCGATCCTCACACCAAGACCTGGAACCTGCATACCTCGGACGACGGGAAAATTCTCGCCGGCATTTGGGAATCGACCCCCGGGGTGTGGAAGATCGATTACGACGCCTGGGAATACTGCCATCTTCTTGCCGGACGCTGCACCATAGAAATCGAGGGCAAGCCCCCGGTGACGCTCAAGACCGGCGATGTATTCATCGTGGAGACCGGCGCCAAGGGCACCTGGACGGTTCACGAGAATCTACGCAAGTACTACGTGTTCGCGCTCGGCCACTAATTCGCCGCGCGCTGCTCGGGGATTTCCACGGCGCCGCCGCTGCGCGCGCTGTGGAGCATCGCCTCGAGGGTGAGCATGACGTCCAGCGATTCCTCGGGCGTTGCGCCCGACCAGCAGGCCGGGCCCTCCCGCACCAGCCGCGCGAAGGACTCCGCTTGGGCGAGAAAACCGTTCACCGGCTGCGTTTCCACGATGGAGTCAACCGCGTCCCGGCCGGTGCCGATCCGCAGCTGCAGAGCCGCCTGCGCGGCGGAGGATGTGTGATTCAGGTAGGTGGTTTGAATCACGCCGTTGGAGCCGGCGATCAGTGCCTGGCGGTGCAGACAGGTGCCGAAGCTGCAGTTGATTTGAGCGAACAGGCCGCTCGCGAATTGCACGGTCGCGGCCAGCGTGTGATCCACGCCGCCCGCCCAGTGCGCAAGCGCGTGCACGCGGGCGGGACGGGATCTCGCGACCATTCTCGCCAGGCTGACGGGATAGGCGCCGGCGTCCATGAGCGAGCCGCCCGCCAACTGCGGATTCAAGCGGATGTTCTCGCCGGCGCCGAGCGTGAATCCGAAAGCCGCCTGGATCAGACGAACCTCGCCGATGACCCCGGCGTCGAGCAGTTCGCGCAGCTTGAGCGTTTGCGGCTGTGCGCGGTACGGATAGCCTTCGACCAGGTGCACTCCGTGCCGCCGCGCGGCGTCGAACATGGCGCGCGCCTCGGCCGCCGTCGCCGACAGCGGCTTCTCGCAAAGCACATGCTTTCCGGCGCGGACTGCGGCAATCGACCATTCGGCGTGCAGGCTGTTGGGCAGCGGGATGTAGACGGCATCGATGCCGCGATCGGCCAGCAGGCTCTCGTAGGACCCGAAATGCCGCGCAAGCGCGTGTTCCCGGGCGAACGCCTGAGCCTTGGCCGGGTCGCGGCTCGCGACCGCGCTCACCGTGATGTGCTTGGAGACGCTGACGGCTTTTACGAAGCTGCGCGCGATATTGGCGGCTCCCAGGACCCCTAGGCGCAGCGCAGGCGTGGGCGCGGCGCTCAAGAGCGGTCGAGCTCCGCGAGGAAGTCGCGCGGGCGCAGAAAATCCTCGTAAAGCCGCGCCTCGGGCGATCCCGGCTCGGGGTGCCAGTCATAGTCCCAGCGCGCCAGCGGCGGCATGGACATCAATATGGATTCGGTGCGGCCGCGGGACTGCAGCCCGAACAGCGTGCCGCGATCGTATACCAGGTTGAATTCGACGTAGCGGCCGCGCCGGTACAGCTGAAAGCGGCGTTCTCGCTCGCTGAACGGCTGATCCTTGCGCCGCTCCAGGATGGGCAGGTAGGCGGGCAGGAAGTGATCGCCGACGCTGCGCAGGAGTGCGAACGACCGGTCGAATCCGCCCTGATTGAGATCATCGAAGAACAGGCCGCCGACGCCCCGGGTTTCGTTCCGGTGCGGCAGAAAGAAATAACGGTCGCACCACTCCTTGTACTTGCCGTAGGTATCGGCGCCGAACGGCAGACACGCGTCGCGTGCGCCGCGATGCCAATGCAGTACGTCTTCATCGTACGGATAGTACGGCGTGAGATCGAACCCGCCGCCGAACCACCAGTGGGCGGCGCCGCTGCTCGGCGAGGCGACGAGGAATCTGACGTTGCAGTGAGTCGTGGGGGCATGCGGATTGCGCGGATGCAGTACCAAGGACAGCCCCATGGCCTCGAATGGCGCGCCTGCAATCTCCGGCCGCGCGCTCGACGCCGACGGCGGCAGCTTATCGCCGAAGACATGGGAAAACGACACGCCGGCCCGCTCGAATACGGCGCCCTCGCTCAACATGCGGCTCTCGCCGCCGCCGCCCTCCGGTCTGCTCCAGGGATCGCGGCGCATGGCGGCGCCGTCGCTGGCTTCCACGGCCGCAGTGATTCGCTCATGCAAGTCGTTCAAGTAGCGCTTGACCGCGGATGCGTCCATGAAAGGTTACGCCGTCTTTTTTGCGGAGCTCTTTTTGGCGGCGCTCGACGTCGGCTTGAGCTTAGCCCTGGGTGCCGCGGCGGCCTTGGGCCGCGCGGCGCTCGGTGCCGGCGCCTTCTTGCTGGCGGAGGCCTTCACGGCCTTGGCCGCGAGTGCGGTCGGCGCCGCCGCTGAGTCGCTCTTGGCAGCGCGCTTCTTGGCGGCGCCGGCGGCAGCCTGCCCGGCGGCCGCGCCGCCCGCTGCGGCGCTTTTCGGCGCGCCCTTGCCGTTCTTCCGGCCCCACTTGCCGAAGGTGCGTTGCGGCGCCGCCGCCAGCAAGGTCCGGCACTCCTCCAAGGTCAGGCTCTTCGGCTCCTTGTCCTTGGGAATCTTGGCATTGCGCGATTTATCGGTGATGTAGGGGCCGTAGCGGCCGTTCAACACTTGAATGCCGGCCTCGGGAAAGTCCAGGATCAGCCGATTGGCGTCCGCGATTTCCTTCTCACGAATGACCTCGAGCGCACGCTCGGGCGTGATTTCATAAGGGTCGTCCGTCTTGAGCGATACATATTTCGGACCGTACTTCACATAGGGGCCGAAGCGGCCGACATTGGTCGTGATTTCCTCGCCCGCCGCCGTCATCCCGAGCTTGCGCGGCAACTTGAACAGTTCGATCGCCTCGGCGTGCGTGATTGCATCCATTTTCTGACCAGGCCGCAGGCCCGCGAAGCGCGGCTTGTCCTCATCGTCCTTGGTGCCGATCTGCACGAAGGGCCCGAATCGCCCCATCCGCACGCTCATCGGTTTGCCGCTCGCCGGATCCTTGCCCAGATCCCGGGCTTGCGCGACTTCGTCGCGGCTGACCGAGGTCTCCGTGTGCTTGACCAGCTGGATGAAAGGCTTCCAGAATTTATCGAGCAACGGCACCCATTCTTGTTGGCCGTCCGCCACTGCGTCGAGCGAGTCTTCCATCTTGGCGGTGAAGTCGTAGTCCACGTAGGTGGTGAAATACTGGGTCAGGAAGCGGCTGACGATCTTGCCGATGTCGGTCGCCGTGAAGCGCCGGCTCTCGATATCGACGTACTGACGATCGCGCAGCGTGGAGATGATGGACGCATAAGTCGACGGCCGGCCGATGCCGTATTCTTCCAGCGCCTTGACCAGCGACGCCTCGGAGAATCTCGGCGGCGGCTCGGTAAAGTGCTGGGTGGGTACGACGCCGGTCAATTTGACGCGGTCGCCTTCCTGCATCGGCGGCAGCACATGGTCCGAGTCGTCCTGCACGACGTCATCCATGCCTTCTTGGTAAACCGAGATATAGCCGGGCGTCACCAGGGTTGAGCCGTTGGCGCGCAGCACGGTGCGCGTCGGGCCGTCCTCCCCCGCCAGCATTTCTACCGCGACGGTATCGAAGATCGCGGGGGCCATCTGGCAGGCCACGGTGCGCTTCCAGATCAGCGAATACAGCCGGAACTGATCGGACTCGAGTTTCGATTCGATGTCGGCGGGCACGACGCTGGCCGCGGTCGGACGGATGGCCTCGTGCGCCTCCTGCGCGTTCTTCGACTTGGTCTTGTATATCCGCGGTTCATCGGCCAGGCCTTCCTTGCCGTAGAGCTGCACAATCACCTCGCGAATCTGGCCAATGGCCTCCTGCGATAGATTGAGCGAGTCGGTGCGCATGTAGCTGATGAGCCCCACCTGACCCTCGCCGATGTCGACGCCCTCGTACAGCTGCTGCGCGACGCGCATGGTTTTTTGCGCGCTGAAACCCAATTTGCGGGCGGCTTCCTGCTGCAGCGTCGAGGTGGTGAACGGCGGCGCGGGATTGCGTTTGCGCTGTTTGCGGTCCACCGCCAGGACCGTGAGTTCGCCTTTGGCGGCGTCCTGCAGCGTGCGTTCCACATCGCGGGCCTGCCGTTCCGTGGTAAAGCTGAACTGCTCGACCTTGGCACCCTGATATTCGACCAGCTTGCCGGGAAACTTTTGTTCCGAGTGTTCCAGCTCGGCATCGATGGACCAATACTCCCGCGGCACGAAGGCGGCGATTTCATCTTCGCGCTCGCAGATCATGCGCAGGGCGGGACTCTGCACCCGGCCCGCGGACAAACCCGGCCGCACCTTCTTCCACAACAGCGGCGAGAGGTTGAATCCGACCAGGAAATCCAGGGCGCGCCGCGCCTGTTGCGCATTCACCAGCTACGAAATCAGCTCGCGCGGGCTCGCCATGGCTTCGCGGACCGCGTTCTTGGTGATTTCGTAGAACACCACGCGCTGCACTTGCTTGTCCTTCAGTTCGCCCTGGCCTTTGAGGAGCTCGAACAGGTGCCATGAAATGGCTTCACCCTCGCGGTCGGGGTCAGTCGCGAGGAACAGCGATTTGGCCTTCTTCAGGGCGCGCGATATGGCGTCGACGTGTTTCTGGTTGCGTTCGACCACCTGGTACTTCATGGCGAAGTGATGCTTGGGGTCGACCGCGCCTTCTTTCGGCACGAGGTCGCGCACGTGGCCGTAGGAGGCAAGGACTTCGAAGTCTTTGCCGAGGTACTTCTTGATGGTCTTCGCCTTGGCCGGCGACTCCACGATAACGAGGTTGCTGCTCAATGTCGTCTAATGCAGAGCGTCAGAGCGCTCTTCGAAGACCAAGTCTTCCATCTGCGCGTAGGCGGATTCTTGTCCCGGTTGGCTGAACAGCACCATCAAGACGACCCATTTCACTTGTTCGATGTCGATTTCGTCGGCTTCCAGCGCCATGAGGCGGTCAATGACCAGTTCGCGCTGAGTGCCCGACAGGATGCGCACGTTCTCCAGGTACATGAGATAGCCGCGCACATCGGTGTCGAGGCGCAGCAATTCCTGGCTGCTGAAAACGCGCACGGCGCGCGCCGTGGCTTCGGCGACCTTGCCGAGTTGCTCGCCGGACAGTCCGTCCAGCCACTCCAGAGCGCGCTCGATATCGGGTTCGGCGAATCCCGCCTTCTCCAATTCCAGCTTCAGGACTTGGGCGTCCGGCCGCGGCTCGTCATCGGCGCTCATGTAATTCTCGAATAGGTAGATGAGCAGATCGAGAACGTTATCTTTCACCTCCGGCTCCTAACGACTCGGGAGTAACGGCCCCCCGGGGCGGCCTGAACGTGGCCTTCGAGCTCGAGGATCAGCATCATCGAGGACACGGCTTCTGGTTTGAATCCGGTACGAACGACCAACGCATCGAGGTCCGCGGGATCAAAGCCGAGCGCATCTAACAAGATTTTGTGTTCCTTGTCCATGCCCAGTTCATGCGCGGCCGCGCCCGGCGGGCCCGGGCCGACGCCGGATGCCGTCGGGAAAAATGTCGAAAAGTTCAACTCGCTCAATATGTCATGTGCTGTTTCGGTGAGTTTCGCGCCCTCGCGGATGAGCTCGTGGCAGCCCCGGCTCAGGGGATTCAAGATCGATCCCGGAATCGCAAATACCTCCCGGCCGAAGGCCGCCGCCCGCCGTGCCGTGATCAAAGAGCCGCTGCCTCGGGCTGCCTCGACCACCAGGGTGCCGAGGCTCAACCCTGCAATGAGTCCGTTCCGCCGCGGAAAGTTCTCCCGCCGTGGGGGAGTTCCCAGCGAAAATCCACTGACCAGGGCGCCCTGTTGCCGGATTTCTTCGGCCAAATCCCGGTTGCTGTGCGGGTAGAGGACATCGGCTCCGGAGCCCAGCACGGCGAGCGTCACCCCCTGCGCGGACAGCGCGCCGCGGTGCGCCGCGGTGTCGATGCCGATGGCCAGTCCGCTGGAAATGGCGAGCCCGCGGCCGGCGAGATATTCGCAGAACTCCTGTGCGGTGCCGCGGCCTTGCGGCGACGGATTGCGGCTGCCGACCACGGCCAGTTGCGGATCGTTCAAGGCGTCGACATTGCCGGCGACGTACAGCGCGATCGGTCCTTGCAGGGTCTCGCGCAGCAGCCGCGGATAGCGCGCATCGGTGAACGGCACCAGGGCATTGCGGGGAGTGTCCAGCCAGCGCCGCTCCGCCGCCGTGGGCGCGGCCGCCGCGCTCGACAGAAATCCGCGCGCTGCGACGGGCAGCGCCGCCGCCCGGCGCGCGGCATCGGATGCATCGATGATGTTTTGGGCCGACCCTAGGACGTCGAGTGTTCTCGACAAAGCGGCGACGCTGAGCGCCGGCGCGCGCGTGAGCGCCGCCCAAGCCAACGACTCATTGCCCGACCGCATCGGGCGCAGTATCGCTCAGGCATTGCGCGAATGCCGCCGTCCGCGGCGGCGGCAATGTACAGATTCGCGCGAGCGAGTTACGGGTTCTCGACTCGATCGCCGACGCGGATGATGTCGGTGGCTTCCATGATCAAGCCGTAGCTCATGCTCTCGAAGGTCTTGAACACCATGAACGTGCCGTTGCGTTCATCCGGGAGGTGCACCGTCGGTGCGCCCAATCGCGTCATCGAACCCAAGAAGCCCTGGTTCGCGGTGTCCTTGATGACGGCGCCCGCGTCGAACACGGCCAGCACATTTCCTGCCGTCAGGCCGTCGCGCGCGCCCCGATTGATGACCACCACTTGATATTGCCCGATGACGGTGACGCCGTCGGACACCGCCATGATGCGGCCTTTGACCTTGTTCCGCGGCGGGCTCGGAAGGAAATCCAGCGGCACATCGACGCCGCCGGCGAACAGTTTGTCCCCGGCCTCGGTTTCGCGGGCCGATTCGGTCATGAGCAGGGTGGTGGGATCGCCGATGCGGGTGACGTGGCCGGCGCCGGTATAGATGCCGTCGTAGCCGACAATGCGATTGTCGTCCGGATCACGCAGCGCGTCGCCGACGCGCACCACATTGTAATGAGTGCCAAGTTCGGCCGGCGTCGAAAATCCACGCGCATACAGGGTATCGCCGTCGGCCATGGCCACGTGCAGATCCCGGGTTGCCAGCACATACGGCGCGGCTTTGATCTGTTCTTGCGACAGTACCGACGGCTTCGACATGAAGGCGGCGACGGTATCGTAGGGAATGGTGGTGACCGCGCCCTCATAGGGCTGACTGCGGACGCGCGGCAGCACTCGGGCGGCGTCGCCGCGCTGCAGCATGAGGGTCGGCCGACCTTCGATGTAGACCAAGCGCAACGTATCGCCCGGATAGATCAAATGCGGGTTTTGGACCTGAGGATTGACCTGCCAAATTTCCGGCCAGTACCACGGATCGCGCAAAAAGACCTTGGCGATGCCCCAAAGGGTGTCGCCGCGCTTCACCACGTAGCTTTCCGGAGCATTGGGATTGATGACCGGGCCGCCGGGCGCCGCCTCAGGCGGGGGCGCCGCACTGGGCTGACTCGCATCAACCGCCGCCTCCATGGCGGTTCGGTCGTCGCCGACCACCGTGCCCTGCACGGTGCTTTCCGCCGCCGCCGGCGCGGCAACCGGAACCGGCGCCGTCGTCATCTGCCGATCCGATCGGCAACCGGCGACCAGCGCCACCGATAGAGTGAGGGCGATTAATTTAGACCATTGCATTCGTTTAGCTCCCGTGGCCTTAAGCTTGATCTCGTTGGCCGACTGATATACTGCTGCCCTGCCGCTAAGACTGGGACGTATCGCCCGTTTTTGCCTTTTGCCGGCGCGGTATGCGCCGCCAACGCAGGCATTAAGTTAAGCAGCGGCGGAACTTTAGCAACATTCTTCGGCCAAAAACACGATATTGCTCTCATAACTCCCATGACAAAGCTCGTAATTCTGGAGTATCCCGATCCGCGGCTGCGGAAGAAGGCCGCGGCGGTGACAGTGGTCGATGATGCACTGCGTCAATTGGCCGACAATATGCTGGAGACCATGTATGCCGCCAAGGGAGTCGGGCTCGCCGCCACCCAGGTCGACGTGCACCAGCGAATGATCGTGCTGGACGTGAGCGAGGAGCGCAATCGCCCGCTGGTATTGATCAATCCGGAACTGTTGAAACAGGAAGGCTCCGCTCCCGCCGAGGAAGGGTGCCTGTCGCTGCCCGGTATTTACGATAAGTTGTCGCGCCCCACGCATATCCGGGTGCGGGCCTTGGGACGCGACGGCAAACCCTTCGACATGGACGCTGACGGGTTGCTGGCCGTCTGCATCCAACACGAGATGGATCATCTCGACGGCAAGCTCTTCGTGGATTATCTGTCCGAGCTCAAGCGCCAGTTGATTCGCCGGCGGCTGGCCAAAGAGCGTCGGCAACGATCCCCAGGGAACGACCTTCGCGCATCCGCGCCGGCTCTTTAGAGCCTTGGAGAAGGGCCCCCGCCGCTTGAAGCTGGGTTTCGCCGGCACCCCCGAGTTCGCGGTGCCGGCGCTCGACGCGTTGGCAGGATCGCAGCAGATCTGCGCCGTGTTCACTCAACCCGACCGGCCGGCGGGCCGCGGCCAGCCGCTGCATGCCAGCCCCGTCAAATCCCGCGCCCTCGAATTGGCGCTGCCGGTGCAGCAACCGCCGAGCTTCAATTCGGCCGCGGTGCTCGAGACTCTCCGCCAGCTGAGCCTCGATGCTCTGGTGGTGGTCGCCTATGGCTTGATTCTGCCGCCCGCGGCGCTCAAGTTGCCGAGGCTGGGCTGCATCAACATTCATGCCTCGCTGCTGCCGCGATGGCGCGGGGCGGCACCGATTCAGCGGGCGCTGCTCGCCGGAGATGCCAAGACCGGCATCACCATCATGCGCATGGAGCAGGGCCTCGATACCGGCGCCATGCTGGCGGCCCGCGAGGTGCCTATCGGAGCCCGCGACACGGCGAAGACCTTGCACGATGGTCTGGCGCAGCTCGGCGCGCAACTCATCGGCGAAACCTTGGAGGAGCTCGACGCCGGCCGCGTCCGTGAAATATCGCAACCCGCGCTCGGCGTCACCTACGCGGGGAAGATCAACAAGTCCGAGGCATTGATCGACTGGCGGCAGGATGCGGCGCAGTTGTCGCGCCAGGTGCGCGCGTTCAATCCTTGGCCGATTGCCGAAACGCGCTTGAACGGCGCCCAGCTGCGCATCTGGGATGCGGAGCCGCGCGACGCGCCGGCGTCCGCCGCCGCCGCCGCGGCGCCATTGCCCGGGACGGTGCTCGCCGTCGGCGCCGCCGGCATCGACGTTGCGTGCGGCGGCGCGGGCGTGCTGCGGATTCTTCGCCTGCAGCTGGCCGGCCGCAAGCCGCTCATCGCGCGGGAATTCATTCAAGGGCTCAAGCTCGACGGCCGGCGCTTCGCGCACGCATGAAAACCACGGGCGCCAGCGCGCGGTCTCTCGCCGCCCATGCGGTGGCGCGAATTTTACGCGAAGGCGTGACGCTCGATGCGGCGCTGAAGGATGCTCTCGCCGCGGCCGACGCCAAGCTCGCGCCGTCGGTGCGCTCCTTAAGTTACGGGGCGGTGCGCGGCTACTATCGCCACGAAGCGATCTTGAGAAGCCTCCTGTCGACGCCGGTGAAGTCCTTGGATTTCCTGGTGCGCGCGTTGCTGTCGGTGGCGCTGTACGAACTGGAGGACGAGAAGACGCCGCAGTATGCGGTGGTCGATGCGGCCGTCGACACCGCAAAGTCGACCGACGCCGCGCGCGCTGCGGGACTCATCAACGCCGTGCTGCGCCGCTACTTGCGCGAACGCGGGACTTTGGATGCCGAGATCGCGCGCAATCCGACCACCCGCCATGCCTCGCCCATATGGCTCGCGGATCGCCTGCGCGCCGATTGGCCGGTGCGCTGGACGCAGCTATTGGCCGCGGGCGATTCGCAGGCGCCGATGTGGCTGCGCGTCAACGTTCAGCGCGTCACCACCGAGGGCTACCTCGAGCAGCTGCGAGCGGCCGGGATCGGGGCGCGCGCCGAAGCACGGGTGCCCCAGGCGGTGGTGCTGGACGCACCCTGCGATGTGCACGAGCTGCCCGGATTTGCGGACGGGGTGGTGTCCGTCCAAGACTTGGGAGCCCAGTGCGTAGCATTTCCGTTGGGCCTGGCCGCGGGCCAGCGGGTGCTCGATGCCTGCGCCGCGCCCGGCGGGAAAACCGCGCTGATGGCGGAACGCGAACCAGGATTGAGCCAGCTCACCGCGGTCGACATCGATCCGCAGCGGCTGACACGGGTGCGCGACAACCTGAGCAGGGGAGACTTGCGGGCCGAGTTGGTCAGCGGCGATGCCGCCGCGCCGGCCGCGTGGTGGGACGGAATTCCATACGATCGCATTTTGCTCGATGCCCCCTGTTCGGCGCTCGGGGTGATCCGCCGGCATCCTGACATCCGCCTGCGCAAGTCCCCGTCGGATATCGACAAATTACCGCAGCTCCAGGGACGGCTGCTGGCCGCGGCGTGGCGCCTGCTGAAGCCCGGCGGGCGGCTGGTGTACGCCACCTGCACCGTGACCCGGAGTGAAAATCGCGACCTGCTCGCGGCGTTTCTGCGCGGCACGCCCGACGCCGCAGTATTGCCGGCGGAAAGTTGGGTGGGGTGGCCGAACTTCGGCGAGGCGGACGACTATGGCCGGCAAATTCTTCCGGGAGAGGCAGGTGCCGACGGCTTCTATTATGCTGCCTTGACCAAACAATGAACGCCTCTCGATCAAATCCACGCAGTGCCAGTCCGGGGCCGCAGACGCCGCGGCGTGCCGCGCGGGCGCGACGATGCGGCGCGGCGCTCGCCGTGTTCGCCGCCTTGCTGTGGATGCGGCCGCTGCAAGCCGATGGTCTCGAGGGCCGTTTCGAAGTCCGCTCCGCCGACTTGCAGCTCAAGGACGGCGTCTACCACTTGAACGCGCACATGGACCTGCCGGTCAGCGATGCGGTGCGGCGCGGGCTCGCGGAAGGCGTGCCGTTGACCATCGAGGTCGATCTCGACATTGAGCGCGTGCGCCAATTGCTGCCGAATTCGCGGGTCGCGGAGCTGACCCAGCGCTACCACCTGCAATACAACGCCGTCAGCGCGCACTACGTCCTGCGCAACGACAACAGCGGCCAGCAGGAGTCGTTGAGCACCGTCGATGCCGCCATCGAACAGCTCTCCGAGGTGCGCGGCCTGCCGGTTCTGGACAAGGCTCTGATCACGGCGGGCCGCCGCTACGAGGCCAACGTGCGCGCCAAGGTCGACTATGGATCGGTGCCCTTCAGCCTGCGCGTGGTGATGTTCTGGGTCAATGACTGGCACCGCGAGAGCGACTGGTACACATGGACGCTGCAGCCATGATCCGCAAGTACGGCTCCACGGTGCTGGGCTCGATCGGAGTCGCGCTGTGGCTGGTGGCGCTGTATCTGCTCGCGTCCGCCGCGCAGAATTCCGCCGGTTTCGAGAAGGGGATGCCCTGGATCCTGCTGATCAACATCTCGGGGCTGGTCACCCTGTTCATCCTGCTCGCCATCAAGCTCACGCGGCTGGTACGCGACTATCGCAGGCATGTCCCGGGCTCGCGCCTCAAGGGACGCACGGTGGCGATTTTCAGCGCGCTCGCAGTGCTGCCGATTCTCGTCGTGTATTACTTCTCGCTGCAGTTCATTAATCGCGGCATCGACAGCTGGTTCGAACTGGAAGTGAGTCAGGGGCTCAAGGACACCCGCGAGCTGTCGCATGCCGCGCTCGAAGTGCGGGTACGCGAATTCCTGCAGCACACCCAGGTGGTGGCCCACACCCTGTCCGCGAGTTCCGAATTCGAGCTGATTGCCACGCTCGACCGGGAGCGGCGCGAGAGTACGGCGCTGGAATTCACCATCGTCGGCACGCAGGCGCAGATCCTCGCCACCAGTTCCGACCGGCCCATGGACATGCTGCCGGTGCCGGCGACCGACGATATGATGCTGCGGCTCCGGCGCGGCGAGCCCTATGTGAGTCTGGACACCGACTCGGTGGGCGGCTACGTGATTCGCGCGGCGGCGCCGATCGATGCCAACCGCAGCGGCAACGCGCGGGTCCTGATCGCCCTGTATCCCGTGCCGCTGCAGCTGAGCCAGTTGGCCGACACGGTGCAGCGATCCTATACGCAGTACGCGAACCTGGTGCAATTGCGCCGGCCGCTCAAATCGACCTTCGTTCTGATTCTGAGCTTCGTGGTGCTGATGTCCCTGATCGCGGCGGTGTACGGCGCCTTCTTCGCGGCGCAGCGCCTGGTTCAGCCGGTGCAGGACTTGATCGCCGGCACGCGCGCCGTGGCGAAGGGCAACTACGACACCAAGCTGCCCCTGCCCTCGCGCGATGAACTCGGCTTTCTGGTGACCTCCTTCAACGACATGACCAAACGCTTGGGGAGAGCCCGCGAGGAAACGCTGCGCAGCCAGCAGGCCGTGGAGGCCGAGCGCGCCGGGCTGGCCGTGATTCTCGCGCGTCTATCCACCGGCGTGGTGTCGCTGGAGGCGGATCTGACGGTGCGCACCGCGAATCAGGCGGCCAGCGCCATCCTGGGCGTGGACCTCGAGGCCGCCGTCGGCAAGCACTTCGACGAATCCATCAGCGATACGACGCTGTTCACGCAATTTCTGGCGGCGCTCAAATCGCATCTCGGCGCGGAGGACCTGGACTGGCGCGAGCAGGTCGAATTGTTGTCCGACTCCGGCAAGCGCGTGCTCATGTGCGCGTGCACGGCCTTGCCGAACGACTCAGGCCGCGCGCCCGGAGTGGTGCTGGTCTTCGACGACATCACGACGCTGCTGCAGGCGCAGCGCGACGCCGCCTGGGGCGAAGTGGCGCGCCGCCTGGCGCATGAGATCAAGAATCCGCTGACCCCGATCCAATTGTCCGCCGAGCGCATGCGCCGCAAGTTCCTCGGCAGCATGAACGCCCAGGATGCGCAGATTCTGGAGCGCGCGACCCACACCATCGTCGCGCAAGTCGATGCGATGAAGCAGATGGTCAATGCGTTCAGCGAGTACGCGCGCGCGCCCGACATGCACTTTTCACGCTTCGATTTGAATCAGCTCATCACCGAGGTCGTGGATCTGTACCGCGTGCAGGATTCCAGCGCCGAACTCAAATTGCTGCTCGATCCGCAGTTGCCGGCCATTTCCGCGGACCGGATGCGCATTCGGCAGATTCTCAACAATCTCGTGACCAACTCGCTCGAGGCGCTGGAGGGCCGGCCGGGTGCCTGCATCGAAATCGAAACTCATGTGTCCGAGGATGGCCCCAGACATTTGACGTCGGTGGCCATCGTGGTCGCCGACAATGGCCCCGGGTTCCAGCGGGACTTGATCGGTACCGTGTTCGATCCCTATGTCACCAGCAAACCCAAGGGCACCGGCCTGGGGCTTGCGATCGTGAAGAAAATCGTCGAAGAACACGGCGGACGCATTGAGGCGGATAATCAGCGCACCGGCGGCGCCCGCGTGCGGATTCTATTGCCGTTGGGCGACGGCGCGCGCTCGACGGCTTCGCGCGAACCGCGTAAAGGCGAACACAGGAGAGAACGGGTATGACCGCTTCTAGAATATTGGTGGTGGACGATGAGGCGGATATCCGCGGATTGTTGAAGGAGATTCTTTCCGAAGAGGGATACGACGTGGATGTCGCGGCGGACGCGACGCAGGCGCGCTCCTCGCGGGCGACCCAGGTTCCGGACCTGGTGCTGCTGGACATCTGGATGCCGGACACCGACGGCATCACGCTGTTGCGCGAATGGTCGGTGACCGACGGGTACGATTGTCCGGTGGTGATGATGTCCGGTCACGGCACCGTCGAGACCGCCGTCGAGGCCACGCGCCTCGGCGCATTTGATTTCGTCGAGAAGCCGCTGTCCCTGACCAAGCTGCTGCGCACCGTGGAGCGGGCGCTGGATGCAGGAAGGCGCAAACGGCTGTCGGCACGCGCGCAGCGGCCGAGCCTGGCCGTGCCCATCGGCAAGAGCAAGGTGACCCAGGCGCTGCGTGAGCAGGTGCAGCACGCCGCCTCGAGCGCATCGCCGGTGCTGCTGCTCGGTGAATTGGGATCCGGGCGCGAGGCCTACGCGCGCTACTTGCATTCCCTGTCGGCGCGCGCGTCGAAGCCGTTTTTCATGGTGGTTGCCGCGAGCTTGGGCAAGGACCCGGGTGCGGCGCTGTTCGGCAGCGAACGCGACGGACGCGTCGAGATGGGCGCGCTCGATCAAGCGGCGGGCGGATCCTTGTATTTGAACGGTTTGGAGGATTTGAACAGCGAGGCGCAGCGCGCGCTGGCGGGCGCCATCGAACAAAACGGCTACACCCGCGTCGGCGGGCGGCAGCGGCTGCCGCTCAATGTCCGCTGGATCAGTTCGGCCCAGGACAGCTTCGAAGCGGCGGCCTCGCCGGAGCCGTTCCGGCGGGATCTGGTGGCGCATCTGAACGTGATCACCCTGCGGGTGCCGCCGTTGCGCGACTACGCCGAAGATGTGCCCGACCTGTTGCGCTACTACGTCGACCGGCTGGTCGACGATCAGCATCTGCCGCTGCGCCGCTTCAGCGTCGCCGCGCAGAACCGGCTGCGCAATTATCCCTGGCCCGGCAATGTCGGCGAACTCAAGAACCTGGTGCAGCGGGTGTTGATTCTCGGCGTGGGCGAAGAGATTCGCCTCGAGGAGATCGAACGTGAGCTGGCGGTGAAACTCGCGGTCGACGAGCCGCTGGTGAAGCAGGACTTGCTGGCGCTGCCGTTGCGCGAGGCGCGCGAGCAATTCGAGCGGGCTTACTTGCAGCAGCAGCTGCTGCTGTGCAACGGCAAGGTGGGCCAGCTGGCCAAGCGGGTGGGCATGGAGCGCACCCATCTGTACCGCAAATTGCGGGCATTAGGTGTCGATTTTCGGCAATTAGGCGAGGATTGAGCGCGAAAAAACAGCATTTTGGATGCTGTAATCTGCCTGCTGGCCGTTATCTTATGGGTTTTACGCTATCTTATGGATACCATTCAATTTCATATGATAACGGGAAGAAGCTTTTGCGCCTCGAGTTGGCGAGCCTCGAACCATACAATTGCGCACGCTATCGGCTGACCATCGCCAAGACCGAGCATTGGATTGCCAGGGGGCGGCCGGTTTAGTCGCCGACCCGGATCACCAATACGTCGACATCCGCCTTGCGCAGGATTTGCCGTAAGCGGTTGAGCTCATCCAGCTTGGAGATCGGACCGATGCGGATCCGGTGCCAGGTATCGTTGTCGACGGATACTTTTTGCACCTTGGATTCGACTCCCTGCAGCGCGAGCTTGGCGCGCACGCGGTCCGCATCGGCGAAGTTCTTGTACGAACCGGCCTGCAGCACATAGGTGCCGCGCCGCGTCTCGGGCACGGACTTGGTATCCGGGCGGACGTCTTTTTCCTTTTCCGGAACCACCACTTCGAATTTGGGCAGCATGTCGTAGAAGTCGTAGGACTTCCCCGGCTCCTCCGCGCCCGCCTCCGCGGCCTCCGTATCCGGCGCTTCATTGCCGCGCGCCCGGTGTTTGTCCGGCTTAGCCGTTCGCGCGACCTGCGCGTCGGGCCGGTGATCTTTGATGTACACGATGGCCGCCACCGCGAGACCGAGTCCCAAGCCGCATAGAACCCCCAGCCACCCAGAGAACCCGGCGGCCTTGCCGCGCTTGGATCGGTAGTCACGTGCCACGGATTTAGCCACGTGCGCTACATCGTCTCGGGCGCGGAGACACCCAGCAGCTCGAGGCCGTTGCGAATCACGGTCTGCGCCGCGAGCGCGAGATCGAGCCGCGCGTCGCGCAAAGCCGCGTCGTCCACGATGAACTGATGCGCGCTGTAGTGGGTGTGAAAATCGTTCGCCAAGTCCCGCAGATAGTGAACCATGGTATGCGGCGCGCGCTGCGCCGCGCACAGCCGTACGATTTCCGGATAGGCACTCACGCGCTTGATCAGCTGCAGCTCCTGCGGTTCGGTGAGCTTGCTCAAGGACGCCAGGCCGTGACCCGCATCGTGGGCGAGCCCGCGCTCCGCCAGTTGCCGCATCACGCTCGCCACCCGCGCGTGCGCATATTGAATGTAGTACACCGGATTGTCGTTGGTGCGCGCGGTCGCCAGCTCCAGGTCGAAATCCAGATGCTGATCGTTGCTGCGCATGACGTAGAAGAGCCGCGCCGCGTCGTTGCCCACTTCCTTGCGCAAATCACGCAGGGTGACGAATTCGCCGGAGCGCGTCGACATCTGCGCCTTTTCGCCGCCGCGGAACAGGGACACGAACTGCACCAGGCGCACTTCGAAGGAATCGGCGGGACCGCCCAGCGCCGTGAGCCCGGCGCGCAGACGCGTGATGTAGCCGTGATGGTCGGCGCCCCAGATGTAGAGCAGGTGGTCGAAGCCGCGCTCGAGCTTGTTGAACACATAGGCGATATCCGACGCGAAATAGGTCTTCACCCCGTTCTCGCGCACCATCACGCGATCCTTCTCATCGCCGTAGTCCGTGCTCTTGAACCACCAGGCGCCGTCTTTCAGATAGGCGTGGCCGGCGGCCCGCAGCGCGTCGAGCGCCCGATCGATCGAGCCGTCGTCGGCCAGTTGCCGCTCGGAGAACCAGCCGTCGAACGTGACTCCAAACTCTTTGAGGTCCTCGCGGATGTCGTCGAGGATGCCGGTCACCGCCAGGTCCAGCACGCCGCGAAAGGTCGTCTCTCCGATCAGGCTTCGAGCGCGAGAAATGAGTGCATCGATGTACGTGTCCTTGTCGCCGCCCTGCGGTTCGTCCGGCGGCAAGTCCTTGAACACGTCCGCGGCGCCGCGGCGCAGCCGCGGGCCTTCGGCCGCGAATAGACGCTCGCCGATCGCCACGATGTAGTCGCCGCGATAGCCGTTCGCGGGGAAGGCGAACCGCTCGCCGCAGTGCTCCAAGTAGCGCAGCCAGGTGCTCACCGCCAGAATGTCCATTTGGCGGCCCGAATCATTGATGTAGTACTCGCGCTCGACGCGGTAGCCCACGGCCTCGAACAAGTTCGCGACGCTGGCGCCGAAGGCGGCATGGCGGCCGTGGCCGACGTGCAGGGGGCCGGTCGGATTGGCCGACACGAATTCCACCTGAACGGAGCGGCCCGCGCCGACCTGCGATCGTCCATAGCGCCGGCCTTCCTCGAGCACTTTGCCGATTTCGGCGTGGTAGGCATCCTTGGCCAGAAAGAAATTGATGAAGCCGGCGCCCGCGATGTCGACCTTGTGGACCGCCGGATTCGCCGGCAGCAAGCGCACCAGCGCTTCGGCCAATTTGCGCGGATTTTGCCGGGTCGCCTTGGCCAGGCGCATGGCGAGATTGCTGGCGAAATCACCGTGCTGCGGGTCGCGCGTGCTGTCGACCTCGATGTTCAAATTCCGTGCCTCGGCGGACACCAGGTCCTCCGGCAGCTCCGCCAACGCATGCGCCAGCAATTTCTCGATCAGGGTCTTCAAGGCGAATCCATGGCTCGTGGACAAAGGGTCGGCAGTTTAGCGCAAAGTCCTCAATCTACTTCCAGAGGATCCACATCGATGGACCAGCGCAGGCCGGGCGGGCGGGCGGGCAGGCCCTCCACCAGCGGCAGCCAGGTCTTCAGGAAGCGCTGCAAGGTGGAGCGTGCGGCGGTCTCGAGCAGCAGGTGCGCGCGGAAGTGATCGGCGCGGCGGGCGATCAACGCGCTGGCGGGCCCCAGGATCTTGATTTCCGGCTCGCGCAGCGTGCCGCCTAAGTGCGCCGCCGCGCGCAGAAAGGCGTCCAGGGCCGTGCTGTCCCTGGCCTCCGCGCGCAGCATGGCGAGCCGCGAATAGGGCGGCCAGCCGGCTTCGCGGCGCTCTTCCAAGGCGCTGACCGCGAATCCCTCATAGCCTTCCGTGAGCAGCCGGTTCAGCAGCGGATGTTCGGGAAACTCCGTCTGAATCAAGACTTCCCCGGCTTTCGAGCCGCGTCCCGCGCGCCCCGCCACCTGCGTGATGGTCTGCGCGAGACGCTCGGTCGCGCGAAAGTCGCCGGCGAACAGTCCCTGATCGGCGTTCAGGATCACCACCAGGCTGACGTCCGGGAAGTGATGACCCTTGGTGAGCATTTGGGTGCCGACCAGAATTCGAGCCTCGCCGCTGTGCACCCGGCCGAGCACGGTCTCGACGGCGCCGCGCGCCGCGGCGGTGTCGCGATCCAGCCGCGCCAGCGGCGCCTGTGGAAACAAGCGCTGCAAGGTCTCTTCGACCCGTTCGGTGCCCTGACCGACGGGATGCAGCGGCTGATTGCAGTGTCCGCACGCCGCCGGCACCGGGGCGTGCGCGCCGCAGTGATGGCAGCGCAGCTGCTCGGCCCGGCGGTGCAAGGTCATCCGCGCATCGCAGTGCGCGCAGGGCGCGACCCAGCCGCAGGCATTGCAGAATAAAGTGGGCGCGTAGCCGCGGCGATTCAAGAACACGATCACTTGGCCGCCCGCGCCCAGATGCTGCTCGATGGCCTGCATGGCGGGCGTCGACAGGCCTTGGTCCGCCGCATGCTTGCGCAGATCCACCAACCTGACCCGCGGCGCCCGCGCCGCGCCCGGCCGCTGCGGCAATTCATGCCTTACATAGCGCGCCGTCGCGGCGTTTTCCAGGGTTTCCAGCGAGGGCGTCGCGGAGCCGAGCAGGATGGGCACGGCCGCCCCCCGTGCCCGCAGCACCGCCAGATCGCGCGCCGAATAGCGAAAGCCCTCGGCTTGCTTGTACGACGCGTCATGTTCCTCGTCGACGACGATGAGGGCGAGCTTCGGCAGGGACGTGAACACGGCGGAGCGGGTGCCGATGATGATGCGCGCCTCGGCGCTGTGCGCCGCGCGCCAGGCATCGCGGCGCTCGATGCCGGTGAGGCCTGAGTGCACGGCCACGACGCCGGAGCTGAAGCGCTGCCGGAAGCGTTCGACCAGCTGCGGCGTCAGGGCGATCTCCGGCACCAGCACCAAGGCCTGGCCGCCGTGGGCGATTGCCGCGGCAATGACGCGCAGGTACACCTCGGTCTTGCCGCTGCCGGTCACGCCGTACAAGAGATGCGCGGAAAAGGCCGACAGCGAGGCGATCAAGGCGGCGACGCACTGTGCCTGGGGCGGGGTGAGTTCCACATCGCTCGGGCGCATTTCCATCGCCGGCGGCGGCGCGGACAGCGCTTCTTCAACGGCGGTCCAGCCGCGATCCCGCACTGCGCGCAAGTTGGCAGGCTTGAACGCGGCGGCCGCTTCCTCGGCCGTGGCGCGTCCTCTGTCCCCAAGCCACGCCAACAGGGCCCGCTGCTGGGGCGCACGCCGATCGCTGGGTGCCGACAGCTCGCGTCGGCCGAGCTCGCTCAAGGACCACCATTCGGTCTTTTGCAGTGCGGGCTGGCCTGCGCGCAGGCCAGCCGGCAACGCCGCCGCAAACACCTCGCCGAGCGGATGGTGGTAGTACTCGGCGGCCCAACGCAGCAAGTCGAAGGTGACCGGGTCAAAAATCGGATCCCGGTCCAGAATGTCGAGCGCGGACTTGAGTTTGCCGGCGTCCACGGCGGATTCGGCGGCGATGCCGACCAGAATGCCCACCAGCTGGCGCCGGCCGAAGGGCACGCGCACGCGCACGCCGGCCCGCGGAATCTGCGTCGCCCCCGCTGCTGCGAATGCCGCCGGCGGCCGATAATCGAAGACGCGGCGCAGGGGAGTGTCCAGCACGATCTGCAGAATCATGATTCCCCTTGTCCACAAATCATGTGGATAAGTCTGTTGAGAAGCTCAGGATCATCCCCCTAAGTGCCCGTTCCGTTTCGAGTCCCATTCAATTTGGCGAAAAAGTGTCCGAAATCGAATTAATCTTTTAAATTCAATAGGTTACAGCTCCCTCTACATCGCTTGGTGAGGTGTCGTTGAAAATATTTCAGTGGCCGTCACATTTGGTGTGCGTAAGTCGCTGATCTTGCGCAACCCGTGCCGTCAACCGCGCCGGTGGATGGCCGTTTATACCTGGAATGGTTGTGGTCCGTCGACGTTGAGAGGACGAGGCATGCCCCGCTTTGGTACGCTGAACTCTGCTTGGATGGTCTGGGATGGTCCCGCTCCAGCACCTGAGGAAGCGGTTCTGGAGTACCCCCGAGAACTCGAGAAGTTTCTGGCTGAGATCGAGCGTCGCGCCTTCCGCATGGCGCAGGTCGCGCTGCGTGATCCCGACGATGCGCTGGATGTGGTGCAGGACGCGATGCTGAAGCTGGCGCGCAGCTACTCCGCGCGTCCCAGCAGCGAATGGCGGCCCTTGTTTTATCGAATATTGGAAAACGGCATACGGGACCTGCAGCGGCGCAGGTCGGTGCGCAAACGCTTCATGACGTGGCTGCCGGGTCCGAAAGAGGATCCCGAGGGCGAGGCCCAGGATCCGCTCGACAATGTCGCGGATTCGGGGCCTACGATCCCGGAAGCATTGATGCAGGGACAGGCGATGCAGCAACTCGAACAGTCGCTGCGGGCACTGCCGGCGCGGCAGCGTGAGGCATTCATGCTGCGCAATTTCGAAGGTCTGAACGTTGCTGATACGGCGAGCGCCATGGGTTGTTCGGAAGGCAGCGTCAAGACGCATTATTCGCGCGCGGTGCATACCCTGCGCGAGCAACTGGGCGAGGTGTGGTGATGAGCGAGCAGCGAATTGGAGAACCCAATGCGTCCTTCGAGGAACGCAGCCGGGCCCTGTTTCAGGACAGCGTCGAGGGCTTGGATTACGCGCTGCGCTCGCGCCTCACGCAGGCCCGCAATGCCGCGATCGAGGCGGTTGCCGCGAAACGCCGCCCCTGGTTTACCCGCCTTGGCGTGCTGGCGCCGGCCGGCGTTACCGCCGCGGCCGTCCTGGGAACCGTCCTTTGGTTGGGATCGCCATTGGGCCAGCACGCCGCTACAGTGAGTGATGGTCAGCCGAATCTCGAAGATCTGGAACTGGTCGCCTCCTCCGATGAGGGTGCGGGGGACGCCCTGGACATGCTGCAAGACGATATTGAATTTTATGACTGGGCGGACAAGGCCGCGAACTCAGGGTCAGCAGCCTCGGGCTGATATGCAGTTGACGGTGAGGCGGGATCGGCTGTTGGCCGGTGTGGCGTTGTGTGCGGTGAGCATGGCGGGTTGGGCGGCGCCGCCGCCACCACCGCCGCCGCCGGCACCACCGCCGTCGGCGGCGCCCGCGCCGCAGGGCACGCCCGACGATGATTTGATCGAGTTCTTGGGCGGCGATGATGTGGGTGATGCCGCTTGGTGGGAGTTCTTGAAGAAGGTGCCGCCGCGTGGGGACAGTCCTCCCGCAACGCCACCCCAGGATGCGAAGCAATGATCAGGGCGTTCGTCATCGGTGCAAGTGTGTTCCTCGCGGCTGCGAGCGTCGCGGCGCGGGCGGATACTCCGCCGGCTGCGTCCGAGCCCGAGCCTGCGGCGGCGGCGGCATCCGCGCCCGCCGCGCCCAAGCCATGGTCGTCGATGTCGCCGCAGCAGCAACAGTTGCTGCACAACTATCAAGGCAAGTGGGAAAGCCTGCCGCCGGAGCGGCAGCAGGCGCTCGCCAAGGGCAGCCAGCGCTGGCTCTCGATGACGCCGGAACAGAAGTCGAGCGCGCAGCAGCGCTTCTCTCAATGGCGCGCCATACCCCCGGAGCAGCGGCAGGTGCTGCGCCAGCGTTGGCAGCAGTACAAAAGCTTGCCACCTGAGCAGCAGCAACACGTGCGTGAATCGTTCAACCACTTTCGGCAGATGCCGCCCAATCGGCGCATGGAACTGCGCCGGCAATGGCGCCAGATGAGCCCGGAACAGCGCCACAGAAGCATTCCACGGCCGCCGCCGCCGCCGCGCAGCCCGCGGTAGCGATCACGATCGTCTGCGCCGCCGTCCAAAGCGGCTCAAGGGTGATAGATACGCTCGGCGTGACCAGCCACATCCTCGCGCGTGAACAGCACGTCGCGAAAATTGCCCAGAGTGAACATCAGGGCCTGATCGGTGAAGTGGGGCGACTGAGGATCGCCGCTCTCCCCGCCGCTCATGATGGCCTTGGCATGAATGGCCGGTCCGAATTCCACCGCCGCGACGAAACTGTTGCCGACTGATCCGTATATTTTCTTGGTCGTTCGCGGATAAGGCGCATCGAACGACGCCAAAGCCCCCCAATTGGACGACGCAAAGCCCACGGGCAAGCTGGGTTTGGCATCGTCGACCGGCTGCACGATATCGTCGGTCAACCGCTGAAAGCGATTGATCTCGCCCCACGGCGTCCGCCATCGGCCGAAGTCGCGCTGCAACTTCGCGATCGCCGCGGTCAAGCCATCGAGGCGCTCAGCGGCGGTCAAATGGCCGACCAAATAATCATAGACGGGCTCGTCGGCGTCGCGCGCCTCGGGCCCCTTGCGCTCGAGCATCTCCTGGCCCCAGAAGATGGCGAGCGCCGTCGGCACTGAGTCCGCGGCGGTGTGCCGATTCCAGGCACGCAGGACCTCGATCTGCTCTTTCAAGCCGGCGCGCCGCGGATCATCCGCTGCCAGCTGATCGTAGTCATTGAACAGCGGCGGCAGCAGCACGTCGAACGCGGTGAGGTGGCTGTCGTAGCCGGCCGCGATCAAGCTGTCGAGGGTGACGCCGTGAATGTTCTGCAGCACCTCCACGGCATGAATGCCGCGCGGATTCTCGCCCTTGATCCAGGTGTAGACCGGATAGTCCTCGCGCTTGGGACTGGCGGCGCCGGCGGCCGAGAAGGGCCAGTTGTTGGTATTTTGGATCCACCCATTGGGCGGATTGCGCAAAGTAATGGTGTCCTCCAGCGCCAGCGGTCCCTGCCACTCCGTCGCCGGGTTGCTGCCGTCCACCGGATGCGTGTAATCGAAGGCGGGATCGCGTTTGGGAATGAAGTTGCCGTGGAAGTACGCAATGGTCCCGTCCGCGTCGGCATAGACGGTGTTGTTGGAAGTGTCGGTGCGCATCTCCTGAGTCTTGCGGAAGGATGCGTAGTCCTTGGTCTTGGTGCGCAGATACGATTGTTCGAGCGCCGGCACGGGATTCTGCAGCAATTTGACGGCAATCCACCGCTCGGCGTCGGCGCGAATGATGGGGCCGTGATGACTGTGATACACCGTGAAGTCGCGGGTCGCCGATCCCGCGCCCAGCTTGTACGGGATGCTGATGTGACTGACCTTGAGCTTTCTCAAATCGGCGCCGTAGCGGTAGTACAGGCCATCCGGTTGTTTGACGATGGTCTCCGCATATTCGTCGATGGCATCGCCGCCGTACGAGGTGTGCATCCAGCCATTGTGGGCATTGAATCCCTGGTAGACGAAGAATTGGCCCCACGTGACCGCGCCGTACACGTTCAAGCCCTGCTCGCTGACCATCTGCAGTTCCGAGCGAAAGTAATAGGAGGTATGCGGGTTGATCCAGAGCAGCGCGTGTCCCGACGCGCTGCGGGCGGGCGCAATGGCGAAGCCGTTGGAGCCGCCCGGAGGCGGGTCGGCAAAGGGCGGCGGTGCCGGGCCGGCCAGCGCCGATGATTGCGCGGGCCGGGGAGTCTGCGGAGCCTCGAGTCCGTAGAATTGCTGCAACTTGGCAAGATCGACGCTCTCGATGTCGCCGCCGATGCTGCCTTCTGTGAACGACAAGGCCATCCAGGGCTCATAGCGGCGGATGACTTTGGGTTTGACCGCGGGATGTTTCGACAGAAAGTAATTCAACCCGTCGGCCCAAGCCCCCATCAGCTCCTTGAGCCAGGCCGGGCTCGTTCGGTAGTCGGCCTGTAGGCGCTTCGGATCAATGAACAGTCTTTGGCGAAGATCGCTGTAGACGGCCGACTCGCCCTCGGCTTGCGCCAACATCCCGAGCCCGTTGAGGTAGTTGCGCTCGACCCGGCCGAAGTCATCCTCGGCCTGTGCGTAGATGGTGCCGAATACCGTGTCCGCGTCGGTCCTGCCGTAGATATGCGCGATGCCCCAGTTGTCGCGCACGATCTGAACGCTCGCTGCACGCCGCTGCCAGCGCGCGTTCTGGCCGCCGGGCGCCTCGGCTGCGCCGGCGGCGCTCCATACCAGCAGCATCGCGACGAGGAGACATTTCACCGGCATGCCAGGTTGCGCTGAGATCAACCGGCGGCCTTGACGGCCTGAATCAGCTGACTCACGGCTGCCTGCGCATCGCCGTACAGCATGCGCGTTTGATCGAGACCGAATAGTGCGTTGTCGATGCCTGAAAAGCCCTGGCCCTGGCCGCGTTTGATGACAATGACGTTCTTGGCCTTGTCCGCATTCAAGATCGGCATGCCGTAGATCGGACTGGCCCGATTCGCGCGCGCGTCGGGATTCACGACATCGTTGGCGCCGATGATCAAAGCCACATCGGCCGTTTCGAATTCCGCATTGATTTCGTCCAGATCGGAGATCAAGTCGTAGGGCACGCCCGCTTCGGCAAGCAATACATTCATGTGCCCCGGCATGCGGCCCGCCACCGGGTGAATGGCAAACCGCACCTTGACCCCGTGATCGAGCAGCAATTGCGTGAGTTCCCACACCTTGTGCTGGGCCTGCGCCACGGCCAAACCATAACCCGGCACGATGATGATCTTTTGCGAATACGCCATCATGACCCCGGCATCCGAGGCTTCGATGGCCTTCTGGGTGCCGGCGACGCCGCCGGCGCCGGCAGCCGAGGTCTCGCCGAAATTCGAGAACAGAACATTGCCGAGCGAGCGGTTCATGGCCTTGGCCATGAGTTGAGTCAGCAAGGTGCCGGCCGCGCCGACCACCGTGCCGGCGATGATCATGGCGGCGTTGTCGAGCACGAAGCCCTCGAAGCCGACGGCGAGGCCGGTCAGTGCGTTGTACAGAGAAATCACCACCGGCATGTCGGCGCCGCCGATGGGCAGGGTCATGGTCACGCCCAGCAGCAGCGCAAAGGCAAAGAACAGGGAGACGGCGGGCAGACCGGCCGGCCCGACCCCGGTGACGACCACGAAGCCGAGTCCCAGAGTGATCAGCAATATCGCCAAATTCACGAACTTTTGGCCGCCGAAGCGCACCGACTTGGTGATCAAGCCCTGTAGTTTCGCGAAGGCGATCAGGCTCCCGCTGAACGACACCGAGCCGATGAATCCGCCGATGGCGGCGATGGTCAGGTGCGTGAGGCTGTGCTCGCTGCCGCGATACAGGGCAACCGCCGCGATCGCGGCCGCGGCGCCGCCGCCCATGCCGTTGTACAAGGCGATCATCTGCGGCATGTCGGTCATGGCGACGCGCTTGCCGCTGACCCACGCAACGATGCCGCCGATCGCGACGGCGCCGATCACCAGCAGCAAATTGAGCGGCGATGCGCCCATGAACACCAGGGTCACGACGGTGGCGAGCACCATTCCCAAGCCGGCCCAGCGCACGCCGCTGACGGCGGTCACCGGCGAACTCATGCGCTTCAGGCCGAGGATGAACAGCGCCGCCGCCACCAAGTAGGACGACTGCGTCAGGGTTTGAACGATCGAAGCGGAGGGCACGGCGTTATCCTTTCTTTCTGCTGCCGGCGGCAACGAACATCTTCAGCATGCGTTCGGTCACCACGTAGCCGCCGACGGCGTTGCCGGCGGCGAGAATCACGCCGATGACGCCGATGACCCGCAGCAGCGTGGTGTCCGCCCCGGCCAGAGCAACCATCGCGCCCACCAGCACGATGCCGTGCACGAAGTTCGATCCCGACATGAGCGGCGTGTGCAGGATCACGGGCACGCGGGAAATGACTTCATAGCCGGTGAACGCGGCCAGCATGAATATATAGAGCGCTATGACGCCGTCGATCATTGACTATCCCTCTAAGGTTTTACGCGTTGCTTCGTGCTTGATCTGGCCGTCGTGCGTCAGCACGCAGCCCGCGAACACTTCGTCCTTCCAGTCGATGGCAAGCTCGCCCTTGACCAGCGCCGGTTTCAGCAGATTGAAAAGATTGCGGGAATACATCTCGCTGGCGTGATACGGCAGGGAGGCGGGAAGGTTCAAGGGGCCCACGATCTTGACGCCGCCGTGGATGATGGTTTCACCCGCCCGGGTCAGCTCGCAATTGCCGCCCTGCTCGGCGGCGATATCCACGATCACGGATCCCGGCTTCATGCGCTCGACGGCCGTCTGAGAGATGATTCGCGGCGCCGCCCGGCCCGGCACCGAGGCGGTGCTGATGACGGCGTCGCTGGCGGCGATTCGCGCATCCAGAACTTCCTGCTGTTTGGTCTTCTCCTCGGCGGTGAGCTCGCGGGCATAGCCGCCCGCCCCTTCCGCGGAGACGCCGGTGTCGATGAACTTCGCGCCCAATGATTTCACTTGATCCTTGGTCGCACTCCGCACGTCATACGCTTCGACCACGGCTCCCAGGCGCTTCGCCGTGGCGATCGCCTGCAGGCCCGCGACGCCCGCGCCGATGACCAGGACCGACGCCGGGCGGATGGTGCCCGCTGCCGTGGTCAGCATGGGCAGAAATTTTTCGAGAGTATTGGCCGCGATGAGTACGGCCTTGTAGCCGGCCACGGACGCCTGCGAGGACAGCGCGTCCATGGATTGCGCACGGGAAATGCGCGGCACCAGCTCCATGGCGAAGGCGGTGATGCCGCTGGCTTGCAGGGCCCGGACCAGATCGGGCCGCGCATAGGCCTGCAGGTAGCCGATGACCACGGCGCCCTGCTTGAGCGCTTTGACTTCCTCGAGACTCGGCGGCTGAACCTTCAGAAGAACGTCCGCGGACCCGAGAACGGCGGCGGCATCGGCGAATTCAACGTCGGAATAGGCGGAATCGGGGAAGTGAGCCGCGGCGCCCGCGCCGCGTTCCATCAGCACACGGATGCCCGCCGCTTTGAGCTTTGCGGCGATTTCCGGGACAACGGCGACACGAGTTTCTTTGGCAGCGGTCTCCGTGAGGACACCGACGACGACAGCCATGCAGATCTCTCCCCAAACCGTAGAATGATGCGGAACATTGAATTATGGCATAAGACTCGACTATCTTTAGTCGTTATGAAGCCGATGCACCAGGACATACTGCGGCTGTTGGATTGGCGGGATGACCTCACAGTCGTGCCGCAGGGATACCCGTTGTCGCAGCAAATCCTGCGGACCGACGTGTCGGGCATGCCCCTGGAATGGGTGGATTATCGCGAGGCCGCGCGTCTCTATCACACCGAACAGGTGGCCTACACCTGCGGAACCTTGTTGTACCGGCTCTATGGCGGCACGTGTGCGCGGACGGGTTTGCGCACCATCGTCGACGTGAACTCGATCATCGCGACTCTGGGGACTTCGGGCAACCCGGGAAACTTGCGCGGCGCTGCCTATACGCCGCCGCTCAACAATCAGACCCTGTTCCGCAGAGACGCGTACCTGTGCCTTTACTGCGGCGCGCGGTTCACTTACAGCCTGCTGTCGCGGGACCACGTGACCCCTTTCAGCCGCGGCGGCCATGATACCTGGAGCAATGTGGTGTCAGCCTGCCGCCGCTGCAACAACGCCAAGGCTTCGCGAACTCCGGAGCAGGCGGGCATGCAGCTGTTGGCGGTGCCGTTCACGCCCACCTACGCGGAATATATATTCCTGAAGGGCCGCCGCGTGCTCGCCGATCAGATGGAATACCTGATCGCGCATTTCCCCCGGTCGAGCCCTCTGCACGAGCGCATGCAACGCTGGCCCATGTGAACGCCGGCGTCATCCAGCCGCTAGCGCGCGCCGGCGTCGTTTACCATATCGACGCCAGCTATTTCATCTTCCGGGCCTATCATTCGATGCCGTCCGACATGGTGGACGCCGACGGCAACGCGACGCACGCGCTCTACGGCTTTGCGCGCTTTCTGTCGGATCTTCTGGAACAGGTCCGGCCGGAACGCATCGGCGTCGCCTTCGATCTCTCCCTGCGCAGCGACACTTCGTTCCGCAACGGCATTTATCCCAAGTACAAGGCCAACCGCGAAGCGCCGCCCGCCGATTTGGAGCGGCAGTTCGCGCTGTGCCGCGAGTTCTGCCGGCACATGGGCCTCGCCGAATACGCGAGCGCGATTTACGAAGCCGATGACATCATCGGCACGCTCGCCGCCCGTTCGCGGGCAGCGGGCCTGCGCAATGTGTTGGTGACGCGGGACAAGGATTTGTCGCAGCTCATCCGCGACGGCGACGTGTTTTGGGACTACGGCGGAAATGCCCGCTATCACTACCACGAGATCGGACCGCGTTTCGGCGCCGCACCGGAGCTGATCGCGGATTTCTTGGCGCTGACGGGCGACAGCGTGGACAATATTCCGGGGGTGCCGGGCGTGGGCAAAAAGACGGCGACGGAGCTTTTTGCCGTATTTGGCTCGTTGGATGAACTGTATGCGAATCTCGACCGCGTACCCTTGATGAAGCTGCGGGGCGCGGCCGCGATCGCCGCCAAATTGCTGGCGCACAAGGAGGCCGCCTATCTGGCGCGGCGCTTGACCGGCATCGTCTGCGACATGCCGCTCGAGGCGACGCTCGACGATCTGAAACCGCGGCGGCCGGACGGCGCCGGGCTCGACTTCTTTTTTGATCGGCATGGATTCGGTAGTATTTTGCGGCAGCAGGCACGCCGCATCGCGGCCGGCTCACACCACATGCATTCGTAGACGGCAACCAGGTTGGGGGAAGACGATGACCCAAAAAGATATTGAATCAGTGCTGCAAGAGCAGCGCGTGTTTCCGCCGTCCGCGCAATTCCGCAAACATGCAGCGCTCAAAGCCGGCGACCTGCAGGCGATGTATGCCAAGGCGGCGCATGACGATGTCGGCTTCTGGGCGGACTTGGCCGTCAGCGAAATCGATTGGCATCGGCCGTTTACCGTGCGCTTGGACGACACTCAAGCCCCCAATTACCGCTGGTTCACCGACGGACAATTGAACGTATCGCACAACTGTCTGGACGTGCATCTGCGCGATCGCGGCGGCAAGACCGCCATCGTGTTCGAGGGCGAGCCGGGCGACGTGAGAAAGCTCACTTACGCCGAGCTGCACGGCGAGGTGTGCCGGTTTGCCAATGCGCTCAAGGCCATGAATGTGGCCCGCGGCGACCGCGTCATCATTTATATGCCCCTGATTCCCGAAGCGGTGATCGCGATGCAGGCCTGCGCCCGCATCGGCGCCGTTCATTCGGTGGTTTTTGGAGGATTTTCCGCGAATGCCGTCAAGGACCGCATCGAGGACGCCGGCGCGAAGCTCGTGATCACCGCCGACGGCGGCTGGCGCGGCGGCCACGTGGTCGAACTCAAGCGAGCGGTCGACAAGGCGCTCGCCGAGGGTTGCGCGAGCGTGCGCAACGTCGTCGTCTACCGCCGCACGGGCGGCGACTGCCCCATGCAGGGCGGCCGCGACACGTGGTGGCACGACATCGTCGCCGGGCAAGCTGCGGCATGCGAGCCCGAATGGGTGGATGCGGAGCATCCCTTGTACCTGCTCTATACCTCAGGATCGACGGGCAAACCCAAGGGCATCCAGCACGCCAGCGCCGGGTATCTGCTCAATGCCAAGCTGACTACCCGCTGGGTGTTCGACCTCGGGGAGGACGACATTTTCTGGTGCACCGCCGACATCGGCTGGGTGACCGGACATACCTACGTGGTGTACGGGCCGCTGGCGGCCGGCGCCACCGTACTGATGTACGAGGGGGCGCCGACTTTTCCCGACGGCGGACGTTTCTGGAAAATCTGCCAGTCGCACGGCGTCAGCATTCTCTACACGGCGCCGACCGCCATTCGCGCGCTCATGAAACTGGGCGACGCCCTTCCGGCCAACTACGACCTGCGCAAGCTGCGATTGCTGGGGAGCGTCGGCGAGCCCATCAATCCGGAAGCGTGGATGTGGTACCACCGCGTGATAGGCGGCGGCCGCTGCCCCATCGTCGATACTTGGTGGCAGACCGAGACCGGTGCCACCATGATGACGCCGATTCCCGCCGTTACACCGGCGAAACCCGGTTCCTGCGCCAAGCCCTTGCCGGGCATCTCGGTCGACATCGTCGATGACGAAGGCCGGCCCGTCACCACCCCCGATGGCGGCGGCTACTTGGTGATCACGCGGCCCTGGCCTTCGATGCTGCGTACCATTTGGGGCGACAATGAGCGGTATCTGCGCACCTACTGGGAGAAATTCCAGAACCGCTACTATGTCGCGGGGGACTCGGCGCGCCGCGACAAGGACGGCTACTACTGGATCATGGGCCGGATCGACGACGTGCTGAACGTCGCCGGCCACCGGCTCGGCACCATGGAGATCGAATCGGCGCTGGTGGCGCACCGCCTGGTTGCCGAAGCCGCGGTGGTCAGCAAGCCCCACGACATCAAGGGCGAGTCGGTATTCGCCTATGTCGTGCTCAATGTGCAGCGCCCCGCAGGCGCCGCCGCCGGCGCTTTGATCGAAGAACTGCGCGCCTGGGTGGGCGAACAATTGAGTCCGATTGCCAAACCGGATGAAATTCGCCTGACCGACAATCTGCCCAAGACCCGCTCGGGCAAGATCATGCGCCGCTTGCTGCGCTCGATCGCGCGGGGAGAGGAGATCACCCAGGACATGTCGACCCTGGAGAATCCGGCCATTCTCGAGCAGCTGCGCGGCGCGGCGGCGTCGGCACCCGCGGCGCCGCGCAAGAAGACGGCGGCGGCCCCGAAGGCGAAAGCGAAGGTCAAGGCTGCTGCCAAGCGCGCGAAGCCCGCTGCGCGCAAACCCACCAAGCGCGCGAAGCTTGGGGCCAAGCGCAGCCAGCCTGCCAAGCGCAAGAAGAACATCGCGCGCCGCAAGCCCGCGACGCGCGGCAAACGGGTCGCCGTCGCCGTGAAATCCCGGCGCGCCGCGGTCAAGGCAGTGCGGCGCAAGCCACGCGGCAAGAAATGATGAGGCGGCAGACAATGCCGGAGCGTCGATGCCGCTGTTGATCGTCGGTCTGGCGCTGTTTCTCGGCGTTCATTCCGTCGCCATCGTAGCGCCTGCATGGCGCGCCCGGATGATTCACCGTTTGGGCGAACGCGCCTGGAAGGGGCTGTATGCGCTGATCTCCCTGGCCGGTTTCGTCTTGATCTGCTGTGGATTTGCGATGGCGCGCCACTCGCCGGTGATTCTCTATTCACCGCCGCTCTGGATGCATCACCTCGCGCTGGTCCTGATGCTGCCGGTGTTTCCCTTGATCATTGCAGCCTACTTGCCGGGACGGATCAAGGCCGCCGCAAAGCACCCGATGCTGGCTGCGGTCAAGATCTGGGCGTTGGCGCATCTGCTCGCCAATGGAACGTTGGCGGATGTGTTGTTGTTCGGCGGATTTCTCGCCTGGGCAGTCGCGGATCGGATTTCGCTGAAACGCCGCCCAGCCCCGCAGCTGCGTTCCGCTCCCCCACGGCCCTGGAACGATGCCCTCGCGGTCACGCTGGGAGCGGGAATTTACGCGTTGTTCATCGGATGGGCGCATGTGCGCCTGTTCGGCGTGTCGCCGCTCGGTTTTTGAAGGACCCATGCGGAACCCCAAGGTTTCAAGCGGCGCGCTGCTCCTGCTGGCATCGCTCGCCGCAGCGGCTTTCGCCCAGAGCGACAACCCCTGGCACGGGGTATACGCCGGCGTGAATGCCGGCGAAGTGCGTGATGGAGCCTGCGTCAGCGGGACGCTGAACGCGGGGTCAGTCGCGACGCCTGTCAATCAAATCTGCCCCGGCGGCGGCTCCTTGGCCTATGGCGGGCAGATCGGCGACAACTTTCAATATAAGAGAATGGTGCTGGGATTCAGCGCAGATCTCAATGTGGGGAGCGCCAAGAGTCAGAGCGTGGCGACCACATCCACCGGCGCGGCGCCTCCTGCGGGCACCTACTCCTGGTCGGGCAAGCTCGACCCGGGAACCTTCAGCATTCTTGGCATGCGAGTCGGTCTTGCGAGCCTGCGATGGCTGCCCTACCTCAAAGTCGGCGCCCTCATCACCAGCGGATCCCACGACAGTACGCTGAGCTACACCCCGGCGGGGGCGGTCAAACCCAGCGTGTCGTTCGACGGGGGCAAGAACTTTTCATCGGCCGGCTGGGCGGCCGGCGGCGGCGTCGAGTATGGGTTCAACGGTCCGTGGTCGATTTCCGCCGAGTATCTGCGCGCAAGTCTCGGCAAGGGAACCAATTCCACGGCGACCTGCAGCGGTCTCGCGGCGGCGTGCGCGGAATTTTCCGGCCTATCATTCGACACCAGCCACAACAGCTTCAAGGCCGACATCATTCGCGTCGGCATCAACTACTGGTTCGACTACTGGTGAGCTGCGGCGCGGGCGCCGCCGGCTCACGAGGACAACGACCTTAAAAAAACGCAGGAGGAGCCCGCATGAATCGACGTAGCCTTCTTACCGGCACTGCCGCATCCCTGGTGATGGGCGTGGCGAGTACTCCCGCGCGTGGCGCCGCCGACGGCGGCCCGTCGGTGGACAGACCCGGCGGAACCCTCGACGGCCTCAATCCTCCGGGCATCCGCGTGGCCGGCATCCGCATGCTGCCGGTGGTGGGCGGCAAGTACAAAGTTTGGACCAAGAAGCTCGGTTCCGGCCCCGTGAAAGTGTTGCTGCTTCATGGCGGGCCCGGCTTCAGTCACGAGTATCTCGAAGCTCTCGAGTCCTTCCTGCCGCAGGCAGGAATCGAGATGTATTTCTACGATCAGCTGGGCTGCAACAATTCGGATCAGCCCGATGATCCCGCGCTGTGGACCCTGGCCCGCTACACCGAGGAAGTGGAGGAGGTGCGGCGCGGGCTCGGCCTGGAGCAATTCGTTCTGTACGGTCATTCGTGGGGCGGAATTCTGGCCATTGAATATGCGCTGCAGCATCAGCAGCATCTGCGCGGATTGGTGATCTCGAACATGACGGCCGGCGTGCAGTCCTTCCTCAAGCGCGCCGCCTTCCTCAAGCGGCAACTGCCGCCCAAGACTCTCGCCCGCCTCACCGCGCTCGAAGCCAAGGAGGACTACGACTCGCCCGAGTACCAGAAAATCATGATGGAGGATTTGTATCCCAAGATGCTCTGCCGGATCAGTCCCTGGCCGGAACCCGTCACCCGCGTGTTCCGGCATGCCAATGACAAGATCTACAATTTCATGCAGGGCAAGAGCGAATTTTTGGTGACCGGCAACCTCAAGACGTGGGAGCGCTGGGACCGCCTGCCCGAAATCAAGGTCAAGGCCCTCACCATCGGCGCCCGCTACGATGAAATGGATCCGGAGGACATGAAGAAGATGGCCGCCCTGATGCCCAACGCCGGCCATGGCTACTGCCCCAACGGCAGTCACCTGTGCATGTGGGACGACCAAGAGGTGTACTTCAGGCATCTGCTGGGCTTTCTGCGCACCGTTTGAGCCCCCAATCGGGGCATTTGCGTGAAAAACGCAGACTCGACGCGCCGCCTCGGTTAGAATCCGCCGCCGGATTGGGGGCTGTCCGCAGCGACGCGACTCCGTCCGAGTACCCCCGACGAGCGTTCCCGGCCGCCCAGGCCGGCCGCATTTTCTTATTTTTGGACAAACATGCTTGCTACTTCCAATGTCGCCGTGCAGTTCGGCGCCAAACCGCTCTTCGAGCAGGTCACGGTCAAGTTTTCCGACGGCAATCGCTACGGTCTGATCGGTGCGAACGGCTCCGGCAAGTCCACCCTCATGAAAGTGCTGGGAGGCGATCTCGAGCCCAGCGCCGGCGACGTGATGCTGCAAACCGGCATGCGGCTCGGCAAATTGAATCAGAACCAGTTCGGCTACGAGGATGAGCGGGTGCTGGATGTGGTGATGCGCGGCCACACGGAGTTGTGGGCGGCGCTGAAGGAACGCGACCGAATCTACGCTGATCCGAATGCCACCGACGATGACTACATGAAGGCGGCGGAACTCGAGGGCGTGTTCGCCGAATACGGCGGCTACGATGCCGAGGCGCGGGCGGGCAGCATCCTCACCGACGCCGGCATCGCCGAGTCCCGGCACAACGGGCCGATGCGCGAAGTGCCGCCCGGCCTCAAGCTGCGCGTGCTGCTGGCCCAGGCGCTGTTCTCCCGACCGGACGTGCTGCTGCTGGATGAACCCACCAACAATCTCGACATCAATTCCATCCGTTGGCTGGAGAGCGCACTCAACAACTACGACGCCACCATGGTGATCATCAGCCACGACCGGCACTTCCTCAATCAGGTGTGCACGCACGTCGCCGACCTCGATTTTCAACAGCTCAAGATCTATCCCGGCAATTACGATGATTTCATGCTGGCATCCGTCCAGGCGCGGGCGCGCGTCGAGGCGGCGAACGCCAAGGCCAAGGACCGGATTTCAGACCTGCAGGAATTCGTGCGCCGCTTCTCCGCCAATGCCTCCAAGGCGCGGCAGGCAACTTCCCGCAAGAAGCAGCTCGAGAAAATCAAGATCGAGGAGATCAGGCCGTCGTCGCGGCAGAACCCCTACATCCGCTTCGAGCAGGGCAAGAAGCTGTACCGCTCGGCGGTCACCGCCGACAAGCTGACGTTCGGCTATCCGGGCACGGGCGAGAAAGTACTCGACAACCTCACCTTCAACGTCGAAGCCGGCGAAAGAATTGCGATCATCGGTCCGAACGGCGTGGGCAAGACGACGCTGATGCGCTGCCTCGCGGGTGAGCTGCGGCCCAACTCCGGCCGCATTGTCTGGGTCGAAAATGCTCAAGCAGGATACATGCCGCAGGACCCGCAGGCCGAATTCGACGACAAGACGGATTTGTTTTCCTGGATGTCTCAATACACGGGCAAGGCCGACGACGATCAGATCGTGCGCGCGACCTTGGGCCGGCTGCTGTTCTCGGGGGAAGAGACCAAGAAGTCCGTGAAGGTCCTTTCCGGCGGCGAGAAGGGACGCATGATCTACGGCAAGCTGATGCTGACCAAGCCCAATGTGCTGCTGATGGACGAGCCCACCAATCACATGGACATGGAAACCATCGAGTCGCTGCAGATCGGCCTCGAACACTATCCCGGAACGCTGATTTTCGTATCTCACG
>Ga0193726_1000311_pt1 | contig 58312 bp, 49 predicted proteins | sample H2c1metaG_FD_144928 | JGI IMG/M metagenome (GOLD analysis project Ga0193726, IMG submission 144928) | Soil microbial communities from a riparian zone of the East river system, Colorado, United States - H2c1 | ecosystem: Environmental > Terrestrial > Soil > Riparian zone | place: USA: East River... | reverse complement strand
CAAAGTAGCGCTACGCTTAAATCAACGCCCACGAGAGACTTTAGGTTTTCAGACTCCTGCGAGTAAACTTCAACAAAGTGTTGCGTCGACCCATTGAGACCACCCGCGTTACCGGACAACTGGTTTTGGCCCAGATTCCACTTCTCCGGTAACGGCGTAACCAGGCACGTGGTTTAGGTCGTCGGCATCCGGTCACGGATCGCCCACCTTCCAAGAGAACATTGTTACAGTGAACCTTTTGGGCGGTATTCACGAATAACTAGGTGGAGATGAGCAGTGGCTGACGACCGCGAACTGTGGGAGCGGATCTGCCGAGGAGATACCCGGGCATTTGACGGGTTCTACCAGGATAACGCCTTGCGTCTGACCGGTTTCCTACGGCAACTGCTCGGAAACATGGAGGTCGCGGAAGACATGACGCAGGAGGCATTTTTGCAACTTTGGCGCCGTCCGAATGGATTTCATCCTGAGAACGGTTCGCTGCGGGCCTACCTCTTCGGAATTGGAAGAAAGTGCGCCGCTGAGTGGTGGCGACAGCGTAAACCGACTGCGATTGAACAGGCGGCAGTGAAGAGAGAGTGCGGAACCGAAACGTCGTCATTAGTAGGTGATTCATTCTCGCGATTGGATGCCGATGAGCGGACGCTTTTGTGGTTGCGCGAAGTGGAGGGCCAATCGTATGCGGAGCTTGCGGAGATTTTGGATATACCCGTCGGAACAGTAAAGTCGCGGCTGTTCGCAGCTCGGGAGGAGTTGAGGGGAATTTGGAACGGTGGTCGTCCAGAAAAGAAGGTGGGCCCATGAATTGCGAGAAGGCAGCAGAGTTCGTTTCAGCGCTGCGCGACGGAGAGATGATCCCTCGTGAGGCTGCGGAACATCTTGGGGCATGCGGGGAATGCACGGTACGGCTGAATGAGTATGTGCTTATGGGCGTGGAGTTGAAGCGAATGGCAATTGCCACGGCGCCACAAAGGGTCCGGGAAGTTTCTTGGAGACCACAAGAAGGAACAAAGGCGGGTTGGCAGCAGATATGGAGAGGATCCATGCGGATACCAAGATTTGCATTTGGGGCGATGCTAGTTTCCATCGTGACGCTTATCGCCGGGATTGCTCTGACGAGAGCACAAGCACGCGAACTCTGGTTTCAGTTCGAAGTTCGTGAGCGGCGGGGCTCCGTCGCAGAAGTTGGCCTGATGAGCGCCGAGCCCAAAGGAGAAGTTCCTGATCCTGGGCCCGTCGTCATCAACAGCGAGTTGGAAGGTACCCTCGCATTCATCGTTCGGGTGATGGAGGCAAGAAATGGCTCAGAGAGACTTGGTGTGCGGGCACTTTGGCTTCCCCGAAATAGCGATTTGACCGATTTCGAGAAAAAAATTCAGTCCGCACCCGAAGCTGAGTATTGGATTGTACCGGGGCAGAAGCTCAGCGTCCCAGTGAAAGGCTACGGACAAATTGAGATTACGGGACGGTTGCTCGATAAGTTGCCGAATGATCAAAATCCAAAAGAAATGAGACTCTATCCCAAGGAAGGTGAGTTCAGGCTGAGCTCTCCTCAAGTTCTTCTCCTTGACGGACGTGTGTTGAGCAAGGGCGGAGGAGATGGGTATAACAATACGAAGGATGGCTATTTCGCGTACTACGTTCCCCACGACGGCTTCTATATATTTGCTTTCAGTGAATTTGCGGGTGCCACCGAAGGCAGTATCAAGGCGAACCAAGTTGAATTTACTCTCGACGGGAGAATCTACAATCTGATTGCCAGCGCACCAATTGTTGAACCGGACATCAAGAGGATTTGGGTGCGGCATCACGCTGGCAGCCGACTGATCGAGGACCAAGCAGTTTTTCAGGATGAAGATTCAAATTCATCAATGACGTTCGGCGATCTCAGAGCCCTACTAGAGCACATGACGATGGAGTGAAAGTAAGCCTTAATCTGACTTTGGTTTTCGGCGCAGTCTTGGCCTGTTCGCATGTAGCCGCGCAAAACTCCGTTTAAGTGCCCGATACTCGGTTTACCGGACAATCTGTGGTTCCGGGAAAAGGCACTTCGAGCCCTGCCCTAGCCCCACAATCCTTGAAGTTTCCCTCAGCGTACGCCAACGATCAGTAGCGGCTAGGGCCTTCCTACATGCGTAAAGACGATTCTTGCCTAAAACATGCCGGAAGTTGGACTACGCACTTTTTGTCGGGGTTGGCTGGAACTACGGGCTGACCCACCGGATTTTATGGGTCAATAGGAGGCCCGTGGGGGTCTTAGTTGGTCCACGAATACGAAACAATTTTTCGCGTACCCACGAATCCGGGCCATCTCAACTCGGGGCAACGGTCCCGTGTAACCGCCGCGTAGCCGCGAAACAAGTTTTTGGCGGTTCTGAGGTTTCTGGCTATTCTTAGAATCAATAACTTACGTGGATTCAACGTGGGCCGTGGGGTTCGATTCCCCCCGCCGGCACCAGTTGGTTGGTTTTCAGAATCCAGATATTCACCCGGAGTTTTGGCGTTTGGCGTGAAATATCCGTTGCAGCAACCGTTACCGTCTAGATTTGCATACTTGGTCGTTCGCCGATGAATCGCCATACCTGTTTCGCCCGATGGTCATATTTGGGCCTTTAGCTACACTTGAAGATCCCATTGAGTTACTTTCCCCATCCTTTACGGAGCAGGAATCGAGGAAAAATGTACAGGTCCGTTTACGCTTTCACTCTAGCTTTGTTCGTTATTTTGACTGCCCATGCTGCGCCGCAATCCACGCAGGCTCAGGAATCGCGATCAGGTTCGCTGATAAACATTCGCGTCTCTCGAACCACCCAGGTGGTTAATTATCGCGATCGAAGTTCCACCAAAATCGACTTTCAGGGAACGGCGCTGATGTCTCGCGCTGTAGGCAAAGCCGAAATTGAGGCCAGAAACGGACGCATCGCGATCAAGGCTGAATTCGAACATATAGAGCCGGCGTCTACATTCGGTTCCGCTTATCTAACCTATGTCCTTTGGGCCATTTCGCCTGAAGGCAATCCCAACAATCTCGGTGAACTACTGCTGGACAACGGCAAGAGCAAACTGGAAGTGACCACTAATCTGCAGACCTTCGCCCTGATCGTGACCGCCGAACCGTACTTCGCCGTCAGCTACCCCAGCGAGATCGTCGCTCTTGAAAATATCGTACGGGGAGACACCCGCGGCGCGGTCAGCAGGGTAGACGCCAAGTTTGAACTTTTGCAGCGCGGTACGTACGACAACATGCGGCTGGAGCGCTACTTGTCAGACTCGAAAGTGCCGCTGTCACTCTACGAAGCGCGTAACGCCTTGCGGATTGCCAAGGCCCAGGGCGCTGCTCGCTACGCGCCCGAATCATGGACTAAGGCCGAAGACTCTTTGCGTCGCGCCGAAGACTACCAGTTGCGCAAGCAGCATAAATCCGTAGCCACCGTCGCAAGGGAAGCGGTCCAGGCCGCGGAAGACGCCCGAAATATTGCTGTGCGCCGCCAGGAAGACGAGCGCGTTGCAGAACAGCAACGCGCCGCTGATGACGATGCACGACGCGCCCGCGCAGCTCAGGAAGACGAAGCTCAGCACCGTGCCGATGCCGATCGTCAACGCATGCAGGCCGAAGTAGCCGCCGCGCAGGAAGCCAAGGCACGCGCCGAAGCAGACGCCGCCCGTGCCCAATCGGACGCCGAGCGCCAAGCGGCTATGCTGCAGGGGCAACAGGCCCGGGCCGCCGCCGCCGAGGCAGCGCAACAAGCCGCACAATCCGCGCAACAAGCTCAGGACGCGCAGTCGCAGGCCCAGCAGGCTCAACAACTCGCTGCGCAATCGGAGCGAGACAAACAGGAACTGCGCGCGAAATTGCTGCAGCAATTCAATCGCATTCTCGAAACCAGGGACACCGTCCGCGGCCTGGTCGTGAACATCGGCGACGTACTTTTTGACACTGGCAGGTATACTTTGCGCGCTCCGGCTCGCGAAGCCCTGGCCAAGCTTTCCGGAATTGTTCTTGCCTATCCGGGACTGCGTTTGCAGGTGGAAGGACATACGGACTCCACCGGAAGCGCCGCCTTCAACCAGAAACTTTCCGAACAGCGCGCCGCCGCCGTACGCGATTATCTGGTTCAACAGGGCCTGGATATGAATTCCATCTCTGCCGCTGGCCTTGGTCAGGACAATCCCATTGCCGACAACTCGACCTCAGGGGGACGCCAGAAAAACCGCCGCGTTGAAATTATCGTTAGCGGGGAAGTGATCGGCACGCAAATAGGCGGCCAACAGTCGCAACCTCCGGCACAGCCTCAGCAATAGGCACAAAAAACAATCCAATAAAAAACGCGCCGTAATTTCCGGCGCGTTTTTTATTCCAGGCTCTTTATTGCAAGAAACCGAATCCCCGAAGGTCAGTTTTGCTTGGTGTCAATTTTCAAATTCACCACAATTTCCTTGCGGCTTTCAAAGCTTGAAATCGCCCGCGTCGGAGATTTAGCTCCGTCTTTCTCCGCGTGGATCTCATAGTCGGTGTTGGGATCCAGTCCGCTGAATTTATAATTCCCGCTTTCGTCCGCGATATAACTGCGCACCGCATTGTTGCGCGTGTTTTTCAGGAACACCACTCCGGCAGGCATGGGGTTTTCCGCTTTGTCGCTAACGATGCCATGCACGCTGCGCAGTTGCGACTCTTTTTTGGCTTCCTGCGCGCCCACGAACGCGACAAAGAAGGAAAGCGCAACAGTCAGTCCAAGCAGTTGTCGCCAGAATTTCATCACTTGCCTCCCTTCAACGGCTCCATGTGAAACGTAATTTTTTCATCGCCAATGCTGTCCTTGGCGGTTATCGCTCGAGTTTGTCTTTCAAAGCCCTTGCTTTCGGCCTGTATCTCGTAATCCGATCCCGGCGGCACGCGAATGGCAAATTCTCCCCTGGAGTTTGTATACGTTTCCCAGTGGTTTTTCTTCTCATTGGCGCGCCGGATGCGCAATTTTACTTCTCGCATCGCCAGTCCGCGCTCGTTGAACACCGTGCCGCGCAGTAGCAGATCATTGCCGTGACTTCGCTTGCTCTTGCTCGTTGAAGAACTTTGTGTTGCGGGTGAGCTGGATCCCGGTGAGGTGGCCGGTTCCTGGGCGGCTAATGCCGGTACCACCGCCGCCATAGCTGCTGTGAGAACGATGATCCACCGCCGGCGATGCATCATGTTGCTCCCTGGCTTCTTAGATGACCAAGCAGGCTCCGGAGATGCCATTACGACAATTCGCTCACTCTTCGTCGAGTTCTTCCTCTTCTTCTTCGTCGTCAAGCAGGTCGCCGTTCTCGGCTACCTCCACCTTCTCCTCATCCTCATCGTCCTCATCATCTTCCTCCTCATCGTCGGAAATGACATTGAGGTGAACGGGATGCGTCTGCGAAACTTCCAACTCCGATTCGCACTCTGGGCAACTCAGGATTTCGCCTTCTTCCACTTCATCTTCATCGACATCAATTTCGGTGGCACACTCAGGGCAGCGAATCACGGCTCCATCCTCCATCGATTTGTTGGCCCGGCAGCCGCGCGAAGCCCACTAACTGCCGTGAAACGTATTATATACTTCACCGCGCGAAGTCAAACGTGCTGGTAGTGAGGGTGTGCGAAAAACTCCTGGTACGAAAAATGCCCTGTCCAGGTACAGACATTCCGGTTCGGTCTAATAATTATGGCTTCTTCCCGGGAATATCCTGAACGTCCGCTGGTAGGCGTCGGCGGGGTAGTAATCGAGTCAGATCGCGCACTGCTCATCCGCCGGGCCAGCGAACCGCTGCGCGGCGAGTGGTCCATCCCGGGCGGCATGTTGGAACTTGGCGAAACCTTAGAGGAGGGCGTCGCTCGCGAACTGCTCGAAGAAACCGGCCTGCATGTACGCGTGCTCGACCTCATCGAAGTATTCGAACGCATCGTACACGCGAAAAACAGCGCGGCAGTCCGTGATACGACCGCGGGCGTTCGTTTGAAAGATCTCAGCCCTGCCGAAATTGTTCCCGGTGCCCGCCCGCGTTTTCATTTCGTGATCGCTGACTATCTTTGCGAACGCATCAGCGGCGAACACGCCGCCGCCAGCGACGTCACCGATCTGGAATTTGCGCGGGAGGACGACCTGGCTCGCTTCCACCTGACCGAAACCGCGCTGCGCATCCTGCACAAAGCCTTCTCCATGCACCGCGCCCGTCGCTCGACTTAACGTCGGGTGCCCCACCCTTCGTATCTAGGTGCGGTTTTTGACTGAGCTTTTGATTTTAAAATTGTGACTTACGATTTGGTGTGAATTTGACTTGGATGCTGTTCTAAATCCTCCGCCAACATGCCTTCCCCAAGAAACCGGGAGTTTAACCCGCTATCGCCGCCGGCAACGTCCCCCGCGTTCGCTCCCGGCGCCCGAATTCCTGCACCGCCAACTGCAAATCTGCAGCAGTAAAGTCCGGCCACCGCTTCTGCAGAAACACAAATTCCGCGAACGCGCATTCCCACAACAGAAAATCAGAAAGTCGCTGCTCCCCGCCGGTGCGTATGAGCAGGTCGACGTCGGTAGATCCGCCGCGATTAAATTCCGCCAGTACATTTCCAAACGACGCGGCCGACAATTCCGTAGCTTTGTAAAAACGACAGGCCGCGGAAAAAATGGCCTCGCGCGCCGAGTAATCGATCGCCAGGCGAAGATGCAGCCGCCGGCCTTCCGCTGTCGCCGCTTCGGCGTCGGTAATCGCCTGTCGCAGGTTGGGCGGCAACCGGTCGCGGCGCCCAATGATATTCAATCGCAGGCCTTCTTCCATGCAGTGCGACGTTTCCGTCAGCAGGTACTCGTGCAAAAGCCGCAAGATTGCCGTGACCTCCGCTGGCGGCCGCTGCCAGTTCGCGGAAGAAAGCGCGAACAGCGTTAGCGTATGAATCCCCAGGCTGGGCGCTGCGCTGATAATCCCGCGCGCAGCTTCGGCCCCGGCGCGGTGTCCTGCGGACCTGGACAATCCTTTGGAAGTCGCCCATCTGCCGTTGCCGTCGGAAATAATGGCCACATGAATCGCACGCTGGGGGAGCCTGGCACGGCCTGCAGAATCGATGGAAGCTAAAGAGGTCATACCGGCCGCTCCTTCGGCGTTACAAACAAACTACTCTGTAGTACAAAGTTAAGGGATCAAAAAAATAGGGCCGTACAAAAAACAGCCCCGTTACCCTTCGCGAGTCGCTCTGATTAATGCTTCCATGTGATTCAAATAGCGTTCCAGCGCCTTTCGCCCCGCCCCAGCCAGGCGGTATTCGGTCTTGGGCAAGCGTCCGTCAAACGATTTCGAGCACACGATGTAGTTGGCTTCTTCCAGCTTTCGCGCATGTACGCTCAAGTTACCATCGGTAGTTTTCAATAGCGCCTTCAATTCGTTAAAGGTCAGCGAACGGTTCACTGCCAGCGCGCTAACAATCCCCAGCCGAATGCGCTCGTGAATCAGCCGGTCGAGGTCAGGCGACATCGCTTCGCGGGTGTGTTCGCGTATCGCGGAAATCGATTCATCACGCTGCCGCCGGGCCACGCTTTCTTTTGCCGCCGCAGAACTCTTGGCCATTTCATTACCCTCCGTAGTGCCGCGCGATCCAGATTCCAAATGCGATTTGCACCACGCCGAATCCCCCCGCCATGAAGAAATCTCCCCATGCCGCGGGAGCAAATAATGCACATCCGCCTAGGGCCATGAGGCAAAGCCCCATCACCGGTACCACTCGCACCGAAAAAGCGCCGCCGGTGACCACCGCCGCTCCGTAAAGCAGTAGCCAGATGCCCGGCAAAACCGCGAACGATCCCGAACTGTAAAAGGCAAAGGTCAGCAGCCCGCCGGCCATGATCGGTGGAGCGAAGCTAAAAAGAAATTTTCGGCCCGGTCCGGAAAAAAGTTTGGAATTGGCACGATGTGCTTTGGTCGCAGCCGCCGGCGCGGCAATGGCCACCGCGATAACGGCTTCCACCAACCAGACGCCGAACCACGCACGCGGCGAACTCTGCTGCGAAGCCACCGCCGCTGCTGCCAGCGCGGTAATTCCCATGGCCACGCCGCCCCAGCCGGGCACGGCTGTGAATTCCGCGGCGGACTCCATCGTTTCGCGAATGTAACGGAGATGGTCCGCGGCCCGCGCATCAATGGGGATCGGGCCGGGCCGGGGAGCCGGCGCAGAGCTGCTTTTCAGCATGGAACGGAAAATAGCAGATGCGCAGTCCTGCTGTCAAGTACTTTACGATGCAAAGTTACCTAATTCCTGCGACCCTGCCGCGGGTATCGCCCCTGGATGGCATTCCAGCGGATCGCGAAGATATCCACGAACATTTTCAGGCTGTCCCGCATCATGCTCACCTTGGTCGCCGGGGAATGCCCCCAGCGCACTGGAATCTCGATCGACCGCAACCCATGATGCCGGGCCAGATACAGCAGCTCCGGATCGAAGCCAAATCCTTCAATGCGTTGCTGTTCAAAAATAATCTTGCAATGTTCTCGCTTGAACGCTTTAAAGCCGCATTGCGTATCCACAAACGGCAACCGCAAAATAATGCGCACAATTTTGTTGAAAACAATTCCCGCAAACTCGCGAAAAAGCGATTCGTGCGTACTGATCAGGGTGCGATCCATCGCCCGTGAACCAATGGCCACGTCGTAGCCATTTCTTAAAGCGCCGATGAGTTTGTCCGATTCCTCAATCGGAGCTGACAGGTCCGCATCCGTGAACAGCACCATGTCCCCGTGCGCTTCCAGCATTCCGTGGCGGACGCTGTAGCCTTTTCCACGATTGGTCCCGTTTGCCAGCACGCGCAAACCGGAGAGTTTTTCACGAAATGATTTCGCCACCGCGGCTGTGCGGTCCTGCGAACCGTCATCAACTACCAACACTTCCGTTTGTAGACCCAGTGTTGGCAAGTATTCCGCGATGCGCTCCAGCGTAGCCGGCAGGCGTAGCTCTTCGTTGTACGACGGGATCACAATGGAAAGATCTGGCGCCAGCTCGTTCATTCCTGCGTGCCCGCTCGTGCCGTCGCCTCGGTCTTCTTCTCGAGCGTTTCAACAATTTCCGTCATCTGCGCCAGCGTAAAATCGCACTCACTTTTGGTGTTGTAAAAGTGAGGGGAAATCCTGACACCCGCTTTCGGCCGGTAATCCACCAGAATATTTCGCGCCACCAGTTCCCGGGATACTTCCGCGGCGTGTGGACATTCCACGGAGACCGTCCCCGCGCGCTGCTCTGGATTCTCCGGCGTATTCACTTTCCACCCCCGCACTTTCGCTCCCGCCAGCAGTTGCGTGGTCATCCGCAGCGACTTCTCGCGGATCGCGTCGACGCCCACGTTATTAATGATGTCTAGTCCCGGACCGCACGCGTACAACGCCGGAATGTGCGGCGTGCCGTTCAGAAACCCAAATGAATCTTCGCGCCGGTCCACTGCGCCAATCTCAAATCCGAAAGGTCGCCGGTGCGCCAGCCAGCCTGTTAGCGCCGGTCGCAATTTCGCGCGCAAATCTTCGCGCACATACAGATACGCTACTCCCGGCCCGCCGCAAAGCCATTTCAAAACTCCGCCAACGGCGAAGTCCACGCATAGGTCCCGCACATGCAGCGGTATGGCTCCCGTCGCTTGAAACACATCCAGCACCACGTACGCCCCCACCTGGTGTGCCCGTTCGATAATTGCCCGCGCATTCACAATGTACGAACTGCGAAATAGCACCTGCGAAATCGGCACCAGTAAAGTAGTTTCATCGATTGCTGCCAGGAATTTCTCGAGGTCAATGCGAATGGGATCCGCGCTCTGCACTGTCTCAATGCGTGCGCCGAGGCGCCGTTGCTCGTTGTAAAAATATTGCACCGAGGGAAATTCCTGCTCCACCATCACAACTTTATTTCGCGGGCCCTGGTAATCGAAACACGAGCTGATGATTGCTTCGGTGATCGTTACGTTCTGGTGCAGCGAGATTTCCCCGGCCGCTGCTCCGATCAGCGGCGCGATTTTGTCGCCCACCCCGACGGCCATCTCCCACCAGCCCTCTTCCCAGGCGCGAATTCCGCGATGGCCCCAGGAATCAGCATAAGCGCGCACGCTGTCATAAACCGCGCGAGGCATGGCCCCCAGCGAATTGCTGATCATGTAAGTGGAATTATTCAGAATCGGAAATTCGCCGCGCCATTCCAGCAGGTCATTCATCAGGGATTCCAGGTAATGCGTTCGAATCGTTGCGCAGGCTAGCACTAATCATCCCGCGAAAAGCCGGTTACGGGCAAAGGTTATATCCCCGCCGCCTTTGCGCCGGCACACCAACTAGGTGTTCTTCTTGGCCACGCGTGCCCACAGCATATAGAAAACGGTAATAATGGCCAGCCACGCCGGACCCGCCACCATGGTGACGCGAAATCCTGGCACCCACCACGTGGAAATCAGCACCGCCACCAGCGCCACAATTCCAAACAAAGAGCTCCATGGCCCTGGCGGAGCTAACCGCAAAAAACTTTTGCCGCTGCTCTCGTGGGCTCGCCGAAATGCCAGATGCGTCACCAGTGTCATGATCCAGATGAACGGTCCGCCAAAAAACGCCACGCCGATCATGAAAACAAACGCGGTGGTTTCAAAAAATCGTGAAAGAATCAGCGCCACCAACAAGCCGGCGCCGGAGGTCATCACCGCCGCCACCGGCATTCCCCGTTTGCTCAATCTCCCCAGCGCCGCCGGAGCATAGCCTCCGCGTGCCAGAGAAAAAAGCAGCCGAGCCGAAAAGTATAGATTGCACATGGCGCTCGATAGCGCCGCACTCAGCACCACAAAATTCATGGCGTTGCCCGCGCCGGGAATTCCCACGGATCGGAACACGCGCACAAACGTACTTTCTCCCAGTCCTATTTCATTCCAGGGGACTATTCCCACTACGATCGCCAGCCCGCCCAGATAAAAAAGTACCAGCACCGCCAGCGTCCGCCGCAACGCCCGGGGCACCGCTACCTTGGGATTCTCCGCTTCTCCTGCCGTGGAACCCACAATCTCCAGCCCGAGAAAACTGAAAATCGCCATGGTTACGCCCAGACCGACCCCGCTCCAACCATGAGGGGAAAATCCTCCATGCGCCGTGTAGTTCGCGAATCCAATCCGTGGAAATCCGATACCCAGTATCAATGCCGTTCCCAATATCAAGAAGGCCACGATAGTCACTACCTTGATCATCGCGAACCAGTATTCGAAACTGCCGAAGCTTTTTATGCTGATGGTATTTACATACAGCAAGGCGAGTGAATATCCCGCGATCCACACCCACGACGGCAAACCCGGCAACCAGTACTTACAATAGATCGAGGCCGCCACCACTTCGCTTCCCACCACGAACACCAGGCACAGCCAGTACGTATAGCGAATCGCAAAGCCCGCCCAGGGATGCACGTACATTTCGGCATACAAGCCGAAAGATCCTGCCGCCGGATGTTCCGCCGCCATCTCCGCCAGTGCCCACATCACCGTCACGGTAATCAGCGCGCCCATAAGAAAACTTACGATGACCGCCGGCCCCGCCAGTTTCACGGAGATCGCGCTGCCCAAAAACAGGCCCGTGCCGATCGTGCACCCGAGCCCGATCATGGCCACCTGGCGCGACGTCAGGCTGCGATGCAGTCCCGCCTCGCGATCGAGCACAGCTTCAGTCTGGGGAGCGTTAACAGATGCCGCCGGCCTTGCTTCGTTTTGTCGTGGTTCCTCAATCATGGAGCGGCATCCTAACAGACTACGCGCCCGGCGCGTAAACCACTCCCATTAAACTCTTTCCGTCTCTTGCCGACTACACTTTGGGGCAGTTCACCAGGCTGAACCAACCGCCGGTATACCTCCCGTCACGACTGTCCTCGCGGTTCATGGCCAGATCAGCGCCGTTCCCTACAATTGGTTCAGCGGCATGCAGCAAGACGAGCAAGGGAGGAAGTCATGAAGGCGCTTTTGGCACTTATCGCGATTTATGTGGCAACATTCATCATCGCCACCCAGGGAGCATCGCAAAACCCTGTGCAGGCCTCGCAGCCCTCCGACACCCTGGCCGCCGCGTCCCAATCCATCGATCCCATCAAAGCTGCCGACCTCCGCGCGTTGCTGGAATCCACTGGCGTCAAGAACCAGCTCAAAGCTGCGGCCAATGACTCCGCCGTCCAGTATCGCGAAAAATTAAGCTTCACTAATCCGGCCGTTCTGAATGTTTCCAGCGCAGTCGACCGTCAAAAACAGTTCAAGAGCGCCGAAACCGTGTTCAAGAACAATTTTGACCAGCAACGCGCTCTGCAGCAGATTACCGGTATCTACGACAAGCACTTCAGTGAAGATGAAATAAAAGGGTTGCTCGATTTCTTCTCATCCCCGCTCGGTCAAAAATTCGCCGCTGAATCGCCTAAGATCGCCAGGGAAATCGCCGCCGTGCAGTCCGCGGCCGCTGCGAATGCCACGCACGAATCACTGCGCACCTTGCGACTGGAAGATTCTGCTGGCGAAAAAGTGATTGCTGGCTCGAGCGCGAAGCCGGAAGTCACCATCCAGGACCAGATGAAGCAGATCGTGCAACGCCCCTGAGCTTTTTTGTGGTAAGAAAAACCGAACGATTTACTTAAAGCGCTTCTTGATCTTGACGTCGATTCCGAACGTCCCGTTTTGATCCCGCAAGGCCACCACGGAAACATTGCGGTTCACCGTGTACTCCACTTGAATCACTTGCTGCTGCGTGGAACTCACATTCGATACATAGGTAATGGTTAGATTCCGCGTCACCTGCTGCTCAACCGTAACCCGTGCTCCTGCGTTCTGGTCGGAGCCCGATGAACCGACGGTGGTCAGGCCCGGATCCACCCGCAAACGCGTAATCCCAAAGAGTCTTTGCAACCTACCGCCCAGTTGGCTCGAAACCGCTTCAGAGAGAAGCGCTGTCGCCCCCGACGAAGCGCTCTGCGCGGTTCCTCCGCTACGTGCCGTGCCTTCGGCGCTGGTTTGTCCTAAGGCCAGCAGCGTCACGATGTCATTTGCAGGCAACGGCGGATCCGAGCGGTACGCCAGTGCCAGCTTGCTGGCCGGCCCGTTGAAATTCAGCGTAATTTCGTATTGTTGCACCGTCGTGGACGCTTCCACGTTCAGCACCGGATCCAGACGGAATGGATTCGCGAAATTTACGTCGCCGCGCGCCACGCGATAGCGGTTGCCCGCGAAATACAATTCGCCCGACAACAAATGGATGTGTCCCAACAGAATTGGATGTTCCCATGTTCCGCGCACTCGCAAGCTGGCGTCCGCTTCCAGTTCCGCGCCCGGCCATTCCATGCGCGCATCGGGAGTGGATGCCGCTTCAATATCAAATTGCAGATTTCGCAGAAAGGAAGAACTTGTCGACGGACCGGAAATACCTTCCTTGGAAGAAACTAGCGCGCTCGCGCTTTCCAGTCCTTGCGTCAGTGTGACGCGCTGTACTGTAACTTTACCGGAGACTACTCCGGAGTCGGTCGTTCCTGTAAGCCGCAACGCTCCGCCCACCAGCCAGCTCATGCCCTCGGGGTAGCGGATGCGCACGCGATCGGAGTTTGTGTTCAGGTCATACCGCAGCGGACCTTCGCCGTAATTCACACTGCCAGAGAGTTGCAGCTTCCCCCCTCCTACTTCCGCGGACATTTGATCAAAAAACAGCCGGGTAGTGTCGAAAATTACATCGCCTCTGACCGCGCTTAGCCCGGTGGGGAAATCGGCGGCCCGCAGCGAAGCGTTGTCCACATGCACACGTCCAGTGATGCGCGGATGTTCCAGCGTGCCCTCTACGCCGGCATTAATTTGCGCCGTACCGTGCACATCCATATCCGGTATGGAAGCGCTGAGTAACCGCAGGTCCACTGCGCCATCCACGCGTAACGCCACGGTGCGCCGACCCGTAAACTGCACGGAGCCCTCAACCTTAATGTTCGTGTCCGTGCCATGCAGCGTTACCGGTTCAATTTCCAGGCTCTCTCGCGACGAGCGAAATTTCACCGGGCCGGTATTTTCCAGTTGCACGTTGGCGTAATTCAGCGAAAGACGCGAAAAATTTGCTTCCACTACGATGCCTTTAGGTTCTTTCAATGCGCCCTTCATCGATATATCGCCGTCGGCGTGGCCATGTCCGCTGAACTCCTTCAAGTGCAGCGCCGCCAGCAGAAATGGATCGAGATCGATGTTCTTAATGGTTATTTTCCCTGCTACCGGAAAAGGGCTAGCCAGTCCCAGCGTGTACCCGCCGGAAATCTCGCCTGTGGTCATGGCCGAACCGACCGTCAATCGCGCAATTTTTCCGTCAGCCGTCACTCCAGCGTCAAAACTTCCGATAATTTCGTCACCGACACGCAGATCCGTGACCCGAAATGTCCCGTTTCCTGTTGGCGCGTCCACCGGTCCGTCAGCTTTCAGCCGGAAACTTACCTGCCCGCCTACTGGGATTGACGACTGGAGTTTTTCAAAACTCTCCAGCGGCAGCGCCGCGCCCACCAGGTCCGCGGTGATTCTTTTGTCCGCGAAATGATATGCCGCGCTTCCCGTTACGATGCCGGCGCCGCCCACTTTTTCTCTTCCAGTCGGAAAAAAGCGCAGTTCCGCATCGGCAATTTGCACTTCTTGTTTGCCGGCGCTTAGCCTTCCGCGCAACCTGTTAAACGTGGACCCGTAAACGTTGCCATCCGCCAGGTCAAACAGGCCGCTCACGGTGGGATCGTTTCTCGTGCCTCGGCCGTGAAATTCGCCACTCAAATTTCCCCGCACCGGATAAGACCAACCGCCGAGCTTCTGTAATCCCTCCAGAGAAGTTTTCTCCACGCTGGCGTCCGCTGACCAGGAGTTGTCCGGCAGAAAACTCCAGTCCGTCAGCTGCAATTTGATTTCGATGGAGCTCGCGGTGTCCCCGCGTCGCGCATGACCGCGCAAGAGTGAAAGTTCTGTCGGCGAATACACTACATCGCCGTCCAGGGCATCCAGGATAATCGAGCTGTATTGCACCGCGTCGCCGCGCACATGCCCCGAAAAAGTTGGTTTGCCCGATGAACCAGCAATCTTTCCGTCCCAGCTTACTTTTCCGGACAACGGCTGATTCGCATCGGAAGAACCTGGCGCGGCATCCCGGAGCGCATTGATGAAATCCTTGTATCTCTCGAGCGTCACCGTTTCGAACTTCAGATCCATTCCCGAATCCCGCGGCGCCAGCACGCCCGCAACACTGCCGTGCGTCGAGGGCGTCTGAAACGCTCCCGACACTACCGTGAACAGGCTGCCGTCATAGCGGTAGACGAATTGCCAGTCGCCGGTAACCGCTTCATGTCCCGGCGCGACATTCTCGGGCGCCGCCCATGTCATCTTTGCGGAAATGCTGAAATGTTCGAACGCCCCGGTCCACACCTCGGTGGTATCCGCCGTCAACATGGCGTCCCAGTGCAGTTCATCAATTGGAAACCCACGATGTTCGATCGCAGGCAACAACGCGGCCAGGCGCACATCCTGAACATGCGTCTCGGCCCGAAACTGCAATCCGGCGAATTTCAGCGCCACGCGGCCTTTTACTGTCCCGCCTAAAGCGCCTGCAAAAAAATCAGGAACCACCAGCCCATCGTTGTCTATGCGGAAGTTCCCGTGACTTGTCACCCCGCCGGCGTGAAAATCGTCATAAGGAAGCGCGATGTCTCGTCCCGCGTAGCTACCGGTTCCGCGAAAGTTTCCGTCTGCGAATGTCCCCTCGCCTCGAACGTCAGCTCGGCCCGTCGGCACCAACGGTTGCCGCAACGTTTCTCGCAGATCACCGAGTTCCAGCCAGCCGCGATATTTCACGTTCCACTGCGGTTGTGCAAAATTCGCCACCTGCGCTTGGGCATCCAGGTGAGAATGCGCGGCGCTGATCACTCCTTGCTCCAGCGTGAACCCCTCGCGCGACACACTGAATTTCGCGAAAACTCCCACGGGCATGGGCACAAAACTTTTTGTGGTGTAGGTGACGTTCCGCCAATCCAGATTGCCTACGTAAACCAAATTCTCCAGTGGACCGCTGGCGTCCACCGCCAGGCGCAAATTGTCTCCTTCGACAGCCAGCGGCGACTTCACTTCGTTGTACAGAATCCACCCATTTTCGATTTTCAAATGCTTGATGTGCAGGTCCAGCAGCGTTTGTCCCAGTGGTTTGGCCGAGGGTGGTCGGTAAACGACGGGCACATTTGTCGTGCCGTCTTTGCTCACTCGGATGTGGATACGCGGTTCGCGAACCAAAACTCCATCAAGCGCCACCTTGCGTCCCCAGAAAGAATCAATTCGTAATCCGGCCTGCACTTCTTCGGCCGTAAACAACGGTTCGGTCCCCGCCGGCTCCAGGCCATGAAGTTCAAGCCCTTTTAGCGTAGCTCGCAGCGAAAACCATCCGATCGAAATGGTTCGTAATTGCACGCGCGCACCGGTGAGCGATTCCAATCGCCGCACTACTACACGGCGAAGCAGCGGATTACCGAGCCCCGTGCCAAAAAAGAAAGCCACCGCTGCCACGACCAGAAAAACGCTCACCAGCGTCACCCAGGCCACATGGCGTAACCAGCGAAATTTTCGGCGTCGGCTGGCTTGCGTCATTTCGTTCCTTCGTCCAGTAGGCGTTGCACATGAATGCGCGCCCGGCTGTCCTTTAGCCACTTGTCCGCCTGGCTATCAATACTCTGCTGCACCAGCGCTTCCTGAATCGTGTCGCGGGAGGCCTCGAGCGACGGCGGTTCCTGCCCGCGGGCTTTGGCTCGAGGTAAGACCGCCGATGTGTAGAACTCTTCGATAGCCTTGGCATCCACCTGCACAGACGGCCGGAATCGCGAGTCCAGGTAATTTGTCAGGTACAGTTGTGTGGAGATTTTGTCGCGGACCTCTAGATCGTTCAAACCACTCAGTTGTTTTCGCTCCTCATACGCTTGCGGCGAAGCAAACGATTTCTTCAGCGCCGTTAACGCTTGCTCGATGTCGGCATCCGATGGCCGTGGGAATCTGGAAGCATCCGCTTCATTCTGCACCACCCATTGATCGATCAGCCGGTCCAGCAATTGCGCATCGCTCTCAGATTTTCCGTCCACGAGCAGCTGGTAACGGCCTAGTTGCCGAACGTCGCTTAGTAAAATGATGTCATTTTCAATCCGCGCGGCAATGCGGTCGATAACTTCTTGAGAAAAAACTGGGGTAGCAGGAATCACTCCCGTAATCATCACAGCAAATATCCACGCAACTGCCTGCCGCCAGCGAAATAGTCCGACCGGCATCAAAAACTGGACCCCAGGTTGAAGAAAATTTGGAAGCCTGGTAGCCGCCCGGCCTTGTGGCAGGTCGGAATCGCTCCGGTAAGGTCGTGACAGGGCACCACAAAATACGGCCGATTGATCTGATAGCCCAGGTCCACGCGAATCGGCCCCACTGGCGTTGCGTACCGGATGCCAAATCCCACCGTGTGCGCAAAATAATTCAGCTCATTACCGCAGTTCGTCACGCACGTCGCGTTCGCCGGATCGCTGGTATTGAATGTCGGCTTGGGTGTTGACGTTCGAAAGCTGATGCGGTTCACTCGACTATAAACGTTCCCGCCGTCGTAAAAAAACGCGCCGCCCAGTGAAGTTCCGAAATAGGGCAAGCGCATGGGGAAGCGGAATTCCTGGTTCAGCACCAGCAGCGCTTGCCCACCCACCGGAAATCCCGTCAACGCGTCGCGCGGTCCCGCCTGGTTCAGCGCAAAACCCCGCAGCGATGTGCCGCCGCCGGCGAAAAATCTTTCTGGCAAAGGTATAACCGTCGGCAGCGGCGGTGTCGTCGGTGGCGGAAAAGTCAGCGAAACGGTATCGCGATAGGGTAACAGTGCGCCGAATCGGATAGAGCGCGCAAAACTGAACCTCCGCTTGATCGGGTGGTACGTGGAATTTTGATAATAAAATCTCAAAAAGCTGGCGCTCGATCCGATATACCCGTCCGCCACTCCAAAATCGGCGCTGTTGAAGCTGCCTCGGGTAGCGTCCGCGGGATTGTCGCGGCGGTCCTGCACCCAGGTCACCCCAAATTGCGAAACGAGTGTGGGCTGTTGGAAAAGCGGAATGGCTTCCGGATTGATGGTCTCGGCTATGTTCGAAACCAGCACTTTACGGAACACGTAGCGGTAAAGAAATGTCGTGCGCGGCGAAACCTGATCCGTCAGCTGTACCGAACCTTCATAGCGCATTTCCGTGAACGTATTGATGTCCTGTGTTTTTTCCGTATAGGCCGCGGCCTGAAAGCTTAAATTTTTGTGGCCGAACGTATTCGGATCTGAATAGCCCAGCAGCGCGCGGTCTTCGATGGTACTGCCGCGTAGCTTGAGCGAGAGCGAATCCGCCCGCCCGGTCAGATTCAGCTTGGAAATTTCCAGAATTCCACGCGGCGCAGCCTGCACCTGCCCGGTCACCGGATTCGACGTGCTCGCCAGTCGCTGGACTTCAAATCCACCGCCGTACGCCAGGGTGTATCGCTTGGCTTCCTCCACCAGCACCACCAGATCCTTGTCGCGGTCTGTGCCTGCAGGATTTTGCGGCTCGATAGTCACGCGATTAAATACTCCCAGGTTGTAAAGCCGCCGCTGCGATTCCACGACCTGGCCCTGTCGCAGTGGTTTGTTGGGCACCACTTCCACTTCGCGCCGTAGTACCCCGTGATGGGTGTGTTCGTATCCTGAATACAAAATTCGGCGCACCGTGGTTTGTGGACCCTCGTCGATGCGGTATGTCAAACGCACCGGTTCGGCCTGTTCAATACTTTTCGTGGAATGTTCCTTATTTTCCTTTTGTTTTTTGTTCGTCTCGCTGCTATTTTCGGTTCCCTGTTTCTTTTCGTCGTTCTGTTCACCTACCCGGTCAGCTTTGGAAGTAAAGTTTGCTTCCGGAAACCCTTCGTTAAAATACAGCGCCAGAATCACGTCGCGGTCCGTGGCCACGTTGAAATCCGAATAGGGCTGCCCCGGCGTGGATGCCACATCCCCCAGTAATTCTTCTTCCTTGAACGCGTGCACTCCTTCCAGTTTCAGCGAGGCCACGCGCGTCTGCCTTCCTTCCTGAATCTTGAATTGAATCGCCAGGTCTCCGGTTTTCCCTTTGTAGTTATCTGCGATCACCGCATCCACTTTCGCGTCCAGGAATCCGTTTGCCGAATACAGATTGCGCATCGACTGCGCATCGGATTCCGTCAGTCGCCGGCTGAATCTTCCCGGCGTTCCAAACGCTCCGCCGGCAATTTGCAACCTTCCGCGGAGCGTTTCCGTGCTGAAGTAATTGTTTCCAGCAAAATCAATGTTCACCAGCTTGTGTTTGTCGCCCCGCGTCACCTGATAAGTGATGATCTCTTCGGTTCCTTGAAATCCGTTGGGATTCGCGTTTGTCGCGTGTGTGGCGGTGGTGTAATCCACGTTCGAATCGAAATATCCTTCGCGCTCCAACCGCTCTCGCAGGTTTCTCTTGCCCTCTTCGAGAAGATCCGCGTCCACCGCGCCTTCCTGGTAAACGGGCACCAGCCTGCGCAATTCGCCCTTCGAAAATTTTGCCCCGCTCACCATTAATTTCACGCGTGGCCCCTGCACTACTTCCAGGTCCAGCGGAATCGTGTTGGTCGCTGCGTCGTAGGCACCGCGCCGGACCACCGCGCGCGCCAGCAGGTCCCCTTTTTTCACCAGAAATTTTCGGATGCGGTCGGTTCCGCTCAGCAACCGGGCGGAAGTAATCGCGCGGCCTCCTTTCATCTTGAGTCGCTTCAGCAGTTCAGGATCGGGATACTCCGTCTCGTTTTTCAGGTGCACCGTGCCAACGCGTGCGCGGGGCCCGGGCTTCACGTGAAAGATCACATCCATTTGGTGCGTTTCCGTGTGGGGCACGGTCTCCGGCGTGACTACCGCGGTGTATAGCCCTTCCTGGTGCAGCGTTTCGATCAGGCGCTCCGCTGCCTCATCCATCAATTCTCGGTGATACGTTTGCCCTAGATTTAGTTGCGTGGCCGCGGCGGCGGAAGCGTCACTCGGCGGTGCCTTTAGTCCTTCGATCAGCACCTGGTTGAAATAAAGATTTTCGTGCGCGATAAAATCCAGCCGCACTCCGCCGGGTACGGCAACAATCGCCGCGCGCAGGTCCGCATAATTTCCGCTGCGATATAGGAGGCGCAGGCTCTGCGCTATCTGGGCGCGATCGAGGGGTTGACCCTGCTCTACCTTTACATCTTTCGCCGGCTCGGAAAGTACTCGCCCGTCTTCCGCAACGATGCGCGTCGTCACCACTGTGACAAGGGGCTTTTCACTGCCCTTGACCGGCGGGGTGCCGGGCGACGTTTGCGCCTGTGCGGCCGCCGCTCCAGTAAGAAGCGCGAGCGCCAGGAATCCTCGCAACCCGTTGGCCCTGCTCAATTTCATGCTCTATTTGTCTCAGACGAAGCGTAGCACAGCGGCGTTGCCCGCTTTCTTGCGATTGGCGCTATCATCGCTCTAGCGGGCTCCTCTGCAAACCCCGCCAGGGCCGGTTAGTCGTGCAAGATTTTCTCCACGAAAAATACTCGCGACAAATACTTTTTGATGGACTCGGTCGCGACGGTCAAGAGCGCCTTCTCGCCTCCAGCGCCGTAGTCGTCGGATGCGGCGCCATCGGCGCGGCGGCGGCAAATCTTCTTGTACGCGCCGGCGTCGGCCATATCCGCATCATCGACCGCGATTTTGTCGAACCATCCAATCTTCAGCGCCAGACCTTATTCGACGAATCCGATGCCGCCCTGGCTCTACCGAAAGCCATTGCCGCCGAGCGCAAGCTAAAATCCAGTAATTCCAGTGTCAAGGTGGAAGGCCTTGTCGCGGACGTCAATCCCGCTAACGTAAACGACCTGCTCAATGGCTTTGATCTCGTCCTCGACGGCACCGATAATTTTGAAACTCGCTTGTTACTTAACGATTCCGCCGTCCAGACAAACAAGCCGTGGATTTACGCCGCGGCCGTTGCCAGCTACGGCCTCTCGATGGCAATGCTGCCCGGCGTTACTGCTTGCCTCGCCTGTCTCCTCGAAGGGCCTGAAGCCGCCAGTGGGATTGAAGAAACCTGCGACACTGTTGGCGTGCTCAGCCCCATCGTCAATGTGATTGCCTCGCTCCAGGTAGCCGAAGGCATGAAGCTTCTTTCCGGCCATCACGAAGCCCTGCACGGACGGCTCATTTCCTGTGATGTCTGGACCGGCCATTTTCAATCTATGCGAATTCCCCGCAATCCCGAATGCCGCGCTTGCGCGCAACGTGACTTCATCTATCTCCAGGGCCACGCTCAACCGCACATCACCATGTGCGGCCGCGATTCGGTACAGATCCACGAACGCAGCCGGGCCCTCGATCTCGCGGCCCTGCAAGTTCGACTCGCTCGAACGCTGGAAGGAGTGCGCCATAACGACTTCCTTCTACGTTTTCGCGTCCCCCCTTATGAGATGACTATCTTCGCCGACGGCCGCGCCATCCTGAAAGGCAGTACCGATCCCGCCGTCGCTCGCTCCCTCTACGCCCGTTACATTGGTTCCTGATCGGTCACTTACCTTCCGATTGTCACGAATGCTGCCCATCTGAACATTTAATACTGGAATTCTTGACACCTGGAAACTGTAACGTTAGTTTCAAATGAGGATTTTGTCCGGGGGAATGTGTTTTCGAGGTGTTTTTCAGTGAGTTGCGGGCATTACGTCACCCTTTGCTCACTTCCTTCTTCCGGCACAGTCCTACTCTGAGGGGGTTTCCCATGCGAAGCGTTTTTAAGTTTGCGCTCGTGGTGTTTTTGTTGAGCGGCCTGGTGCCTGCTCGCGCTTTTGCCCAAGGCGGTGCCACTGGAGCGATCAGCGGCGAAGTCGTAGACAGCAGCGGCGCCACCATTGCCGACGCCGAAGTTCAAATCACCGACAGCCGCACAGATGCCCTGGCCCGAAAAGTTACTGCCGGATCTGACGGCTCCTTCGCGGTGACGCTCCTTCCTCCCGGCAGCTACTACATCGTCGTGAATAAGTCCGGCTTTTCGCAGGCTCGCGCCGACAATATCGAAGTCCGCGTGACCGAAACCACGCGCGTCACTATTCCGCTCAAACCCGGAGAGGTCAGCGAACGCGTCGAAATCAACGCTCAAGTCACTACCGTGGAAACCACTAACGCCACTACTGGTGAATCTATCGGGACTGCGACCATTCGCGAACTGCCCCTCGCCACCCAGAACTATCAGCAGCTCTTGTCGCTCTCTTCCGGCACCAACAGCGAACTCAACGCCTCCGCGCAACTGGGCCGTGGCAACGTACGCATTGTCGTCAACGGTCAGCGCGAAGATAACAATAATTACTTGATCGAAGGAATCAGCTCCACCGATTACAACGTCGCGCAATCCACCAACGTGCCGTTGCCCAATCCTGACGTTATCCAGGAATTCAAGATTCAGACTTCTCTCTATGACGCCAGCCAGGGTCGTAACGGCGGCGGCAATGTGAACGCGGTTCTCCGCTCCGGTTCCAAGGGTCTGCACGGAGACGTGTATGAATATTTCAGAAACGACGTTCTGAACGCCAACGAGTTTTTCCTCAACGCCGCCGGCGCTCCCCGTCCTCCGGTGAAGCAGAATATTTTCGGCGCCAGTCTCGGCGGTCCTGTGGGCACCGAAAAGTTCGGCTTTTTCTTCGTAAACTACCAGGGCACCCGCCAGCGCAGCGCCCTTTCGCCCGGCACGCAGATTAACAATCCGGCGCTGCCGATTTTGCCGGCCGATCGCTCTGCGGCCAATCTCGCCTCTACCTTCAGCACCCCTGCAACCGCCCCTACCGCCGCCAATCCCGGTGGCTGCCCTGCCGTCCCCATCGCCATTGATCCGGTGATGCAGTCGCTGCTGAATTTCAAAAGCAATCAGTTTGGCGGTGACCCCAACGGCTTCTTGATTCCATCCATCGCGGGAACCCCCGGCGTGACCGTTGATCCCGACACCTGCTCTGTCAGCGTGAATTCAGCTCCTTTCATCGTCAGCCGCCCCGGAAAATATACCGACGACCAGTTCACCACCAATTGGGACCGCGAATTCCGCAGCGGCCAGGACAAAGTCTCCGCACGCTTCTTCTTTTCCAACGCTGATTCTTTCCTGCCTTTCGGCGCCGGTGGATTGCAGGCTTCCTTAGGCGGCACGCTGGCCAGCAGCATCAGCGCAACCGACCTGAATTTTCCTTACGATCTACCGGTCACCGGGCGCTTCTTCAGCGTGGCGGAGACCCATCTTTTCTCTCCGACGCTCGTCAATGACTTCCGCTTCGGCTACGTGCGCATCAACTACAGCCTCTTGAATATTGCGCCCGTAACCGCGGACGACTTGGGAATCGATCGCCCCACCAACAACATCACCAATTCCATTTACAAGTTCACCCAGTTCGGATCCTCGGGCTTCCAGATTGGGCCGACGCCTCCAGCCGATCAATTCCAGACCCAGAATAATTACAACTTCCTTGACACCGTCAGTTGGGTGAAGGGCGCGCACATTTTCCGCTTCGGCGGCGAATACACTCGCGTCAACCTGGACAAGCTGTTTCCGCAAACCTTTAACGGACAACTTTTCTTTTTCAATTCGCCGGGATCTCCTGCTAGCGGCGGAAACCCAAGTATCGGGGGCCTCACGGACTTCCAGAATCTTTTGCAGGGCGCGCCGGGATCGAGTTTCGGCGGCGGCGGCGTTTTCAATCACAAATATCGCACCAACGACTTTGCCTTTTTCGCTCAGGACGACTGGAAGGTCCGTCCGAACCTGACTTTAAACCTGGGCTTGCGAGTGGAAGAGCTGGGCGCGTTTAAGGACGACGCCTGCCACATTGGAAATCTCGATTTGGATTTGGCCGCCAACAATCAATATCCCTTCGTCTACGGCGGTTGCGTGAAGAAGCTGAACGTGCCCGGTCTCGACGCCACCGGCAACGACAGCACCTACAAAAATAATTTCGCCACGGGCTGGGGACCGCGCATCGGCCTCGCCTACGATGTCTTCGGTCATCACACCACCACGGTTCGCGCCGGTTACGGAATCTACTACGTTCGCGAAGATGTAGGCACCACAGACCAACTTTCGTTCCAAGGCCCATTCTTGCCCATCGCCTTTGGTGGCGGTCAGGCTGGCTGCTTGGGCAGCTTCTTCTCCGCGACACCGTTACCCGCTTGCCCCAATCCCAATGGCAACGCCTTGCCGGCTGCCGGCACTCTCGATCCGAATTTCGTCCCTTGCTTAGGAGCGTTTCAAGGCTTCCCCGGCGGCGACACCACCGTTTTTCCGAACTACGCCTGCAGCGGCACCGGTCCGGGAGTCATCCCGTCACAGTTTCTATTCGGCCTCGTGGTTCCGAGAAAGTTCGTCGCTCCCAACACGCAACAGTGGAACTTGACCGTGCAACGGTCCTTGGGCCACGAGTGGATTCTCGAGTTGGGTTACGTCGGCACGCACGCGGTTCATCTGCGTGAAACTCGTACCATTGGCGCGCAACTGGCCACCGCGGCAAATCCCATCACCATCACCGAACCAGATGGCACTCCGGTCCAGATCACAGAAAGCACCGTGGGCAATGGCCCGGCACGCTCCGCTAATCCTGGAGTCAACCTCTATAGCGGCATGCAGCTTTTTGCCAACGATGCTTACTCTCACTACCATTCGTTGCAGGCCACCCTGGCTCGCCGTTGGGGTGCCGGCTACTTTCAGGCTGCGTACACTTTCTCCAAATCCACCGACGCTACTTCCACGGGCAACACCGCGTTGAACACCGCCTTCAACGATCAGAGCTCGCTGAATGGCTCGCGCGGCTTGTCAGACTTTGACCGTCCTCACCGTTTCGTCGTTAGCTACCGCTACGAACTTCCGTTCTTCCGCGATGCGGAAGGCTGGCGCCGCGCCGCTCTGAGTGGTTGGGCGCTGAGCGGCATCACCATCTTCCAGTCCGGCACGCCCTTCTCCGTCTTGGATAACTCCGCTGGATTCGCCTACATCGGCGGCTTGCAAGCTGGCGTAGCGGGTGCGCAGCTCGTTGACGGTGGCTCCATTCGTGACGGCTACGCGCATGGGGACATCCACACTCTGGTTGATAATGGTTACTTGAACCCGGCAAACTTTACCTTCGCTCCTCCGGCCGACCCCGTTGGTTGCGCCGCCGATCCCAATGCCTGCGTCACCGCCTTCGGCAACCTCGGCCGCAACATTTATCGTGGTCCTTTCCAGCAGAACTGGGATTTTTCGCTGATCAAGAATTTCCGTATCACCGAGCGCCAGGAATTGCGCTTCACCACGGACTTCTTCAACATCTGGAATCACGCGAATTTCGCCAATCCTTCTTCCACCGAAATCTCCAACCCGGCGTTCGGTCGCATTTTCTCCACGGTCGGCACGCCGCGCCTCCTCCAGTTCTCGCTGCGCTATGCCTTCTAGAGGCAGGCGAGAATTTTCCAGGGTGCCGACCCTTCGCAGTTAAGGGTGCGTTTTTGACTCTTCTTTTTTTGCTTTCGTCTTCGGGTGCCCACATGCCGCTGTTTGCATGTGGGGGTTTTGCTAATGTTCGAAGTGTGATGCCACAATCTTCGCGTAAAAGTATTCCCGTTCCCAAACAAAGTGCGATATAAAAAATCAAGGAACACTCATGTCCAACTCAGACGCACGGATCAAATTACTCGAACGCGACTCCGTCACCCCCGACGCCGCCACGCTCTATGACGCCCTCCTGGCCCAGCGAGGCGTCGTCCCCAACATGTTCAAGGCGCTCGCCTACTCTCCGGACATCGCCAAAGGTATCGCCGGCTTCCTCAAGCCCCTTCTCAGCGACAGCGCCCTGAAAGGCGCATACAAGGAACTCGTTGCCGTGCGCATCTCCATCCTCTGCGAATGCGAATACGCCATCCGTGCCCACTCCATCTCCGCGCAAAAGAAAGGCGCCACCGAAGTCCAGCTCAAGGGCATGCAGAATTTTGAAGCTGGCCCTTACAGTGAAAAAGAAAAGCTCGGCTTCCGTCTCGCTGATCGCCTCCATGGCGGTGGCCGCCAGATTGACGACGCTTTTTACCGCCAATTGCGGTCTGTTTTTAACCAAGCAGAAATAGTCGAGCTATTTCTGACCGCCGCGGCCTTCGAAATGTTTCCCCGTTTCATTGACGGTCTGCAGATTCCTACCACGCCCGCTCCACTCACCGCGGCGAAGTGATAATATCCTCGGCGGACAAACCGACCTATGCGACCTGTTGCCACACGCGTATCACATCTCACTGGTGAAGGCGCTCTCGCCGTCTTCTCTCGCGCCAAGGAACTCGAGCGCGACGGCCACTCCATAATCCACCTCGAACTTGGCGAGCCCGACTTTCATCCTGCCGCTCCCGTCGTGGACGCGCTTCGCGACGCGGTCGCCGGAGGCCGCGATCGCTACGTTTCGACGCGCGGTATTCCCGCGCTCCGCGCCGCCGTTGCCAGCTATCTGAAGGGCACGCGCCGCCTGGAAGTCCCCAGCGAAGAGGTCCTGATCGCCCCGGGCTGCAAAATGGCGTTGTCCCTGGCCATGATGGCGCTCATCGAACCCGGAGCCGAAGTTCTCTATCCCGACCCCGGGTTCCCCATCTATCCGTCGTTCACGCGCGGTCTCGGAGCTACCGCTGTTCCGTTTGGTCTCGAGGAAAAAAACAAATTTCAGCCCGACCTCCAGGAAATCGCCTGCAAAATCACGCCGCGCACCAGCGTCTTGATTTTTAATTCTCCCAACAATCCCACCGGCACGGTTTTCAATCGCGAAACTCTCCAGCAGCTCGCCGACCTCGCGGTAAAGCACGACTTATGGGTTATCGCCGACGAAATCTACGCGCGCATCGTATTCAATGGCGAATTTCTGTCCATCCGTTCTCTGGCAGGAATGGCTGAGCGTACTATCATCATTGACGGCTTCTCGAAAAGTTTTGCCATGACTGGCTGGCGTCTCGGTTACGCCGTGGCTCCCAAACACATCATTGACGCCATGGATATGCTCGTCCTCAACACCTTCACCTGCGTCGCCGAATTTACCCAGGTCGCCGCCATTGAAGCGCTCCGTGATTCCACTCGCGCCGTGGACGCCATGGTCGCCGAGTATCGCAAGCGCCGCGACCTCTTCGTCGCCCGCCTCAATCGCGTCCCCGGTTTCCGCTGTCAGGTTCCCGACGGATCCTTCTACGCCTGGGTAAACGTGGAAGACACCGGTCTGCCCGCCGAAGAAGTCGCTCTCCTTTTGCTAGAAGAAGTTGGCGTCGCAGGTATCGCTGGCGCGGCCTTCGGCGCCCAGGGCAAAAACTACCTGCGCTTCTCCCTGGTCAGCGCTCGCCATTTGCTCGAAGACGCTCTCGATCGCATTGAGCGGTTGTCCGTCCGCTGGCGCGCGGCCGTTGCGCGCTAGATATTCCCATAGCGCGCCATCCATGCTTAACTCCTTGCGCGCAGGCCTCAATAACGGAGCCACCACAAAAATGAAACATCTGATTCACTTCGCGATTTCTATTTTCCTGATTCCGGCAAGCGCGTTCACCGCACGCGCCCAGGCGCGGCCCTCCGCTTCTCCCTCCGAAGTCGCCAGAATTTACGACCGCCTCCTTCCGCAGATAGACAAAATCCCCATCTACGACAATCACTCGCACGCCACGTTTCCCGATGACTCCGACATGGACGCTCAGGCCGCCCCTCCCGGCGAGAGCAGCGTCATGCGTCTGCGTGAAGACAACCCCGAATTCGTTGCCGCCGCCAAATCACTTTTCGGTTATCCCTACAACGACTTCAAGCCCGAGCACGCCAAGTGGCTCATTGACAAAAAGAAGGCCGCCGAAGCCTCCGGCAGCACCGCTTACTGGGACGGCATCCTCGACAAACTCAACATCGAAATCTGTCTCGCCAATCGCGTAGCCCTGGCCCCTTACCTCGATCCCAAGCGTTTCCACTGGGTCTTCTTCGTGGATTCTTTCCTTTTTCCGTTTGACAACCGCGACCAGACCGGCAAAAACGGCGACCTGGGCGTATACATCCCCCTCCAGGAAAAAGTTCTGCAGCGCTACGAAAAACAGGAAAATATCAGCAGTCTACCTGCCGACCTCACCGCTTACGAATCCTTCCTGCGGCAGACGCTAGCCGACAATCAGAAAAAAGGTGCCGTGGCCATGAAGTTTGAAGTCGCCTATTTCCGGTCCTTGTATTTCGCCGATCCCCCGCGCGAAAAAGCCGAGCCCATCTACGCCAAGTTTCACTCCGGCGGCGTCCCCTCGGAAGACGAATACCGCACGTTTCAGGACTACATCTTCCGCGTGCTCATCGATCAGGCCGGTAAGCTCAAACTTCCCGTACATTTTCACAGCGCCGTCGGCATCGGAGATTATTTCAGCCTTACCAACGGCAATCCTCTCAATCTCGAAAACGTTCTCCGCGATCCGCGCTACAAAAACACTAACTTCGTCCTCATCCACGGCGGCTACCCGCACACTCTGGAAATGATTTGGCTCACCGCCGCAAAAAACGTTTACACCGACTCCTCACTCATGGGTTATTACGTCTATCCCTCGGAACTGAAAAACATCCTGAAGCAGTGGATTACCCTCTATCCCGAAAAGTTCATGTTTGGTTCCGATGCTTTCCCGTTCAACGAGGCCGTCGGTGCGGAAGAAACTTTTTGGCTGGCCGCGCGTTCCGCCCGCACCGCCGTCACGGAAGCCCTCGCCGAACTGGTCGCCGAGAACGCCATCACCGAGCAGAAAGCCCTCACGCTCGCACATCTCTATTTGCACGACAATGCCGCCAAGCTTTACGGAGACACAAAATGAGCACCCCCGAGTTGAAATACACCGCGTGGAAGGATGTTGAGCGCGAACATCTCAATCCGCAGATCGATCGCGAAATGGTCGTCGGCGACAAGATAATGCTCGCCCGCGTGCTCATGAAAAAAGGCGCGCACGTTCCGCTGCACCACCATCACAATGAACAGGTCACCTACATCCTCGAAGGTGCCCTCAAATTCAACGTTGGTGGCAAGGAAATCGTCGTGCGCGCTGGAGAGGTCCTCTGCATCCCGCCCAACATGCCGCACGAAGCTTGGGCCCTTGAAGAAACTATTGACCTCGATGTCTTCGATCCGCCGCGCGAAGACTGGCTCAATAAAACCGATGACTACCTGCGGCACGGCCGCTAGCTGCTTGAGCGCAACTGCACGTCGCGCAATCATCATCCAAGTCGGTTAAAGCCATAGACAAACCGCTACCGGGTTGTTTACCGTAGTTCAGTGGTCTGATTCCAGGCGTGGGGTCAGCCCTCAAGGGGAGACCATGAAGAGGCTGCTGATAACGTCACTACTGCTGTGCGCGAGCGTGTGTGCCGCCCAGGCGCAGGAAAATATCTCCGTCGTCACATCATCGACTAATGTTGCAGCTGGTTTCAGTTCTACCAGCGGTGCCCACATTCCGTTAGTTAGGGCCTTCCCGCAGGCTGGCCCGGTCTTTCTCGCCGGTGCACGCGAGCTATCGTCTCCCGACCTTGCCGGGCCCACTGCTGTAGCCACCGTATTGGCCATCCCTCTGAACGCCGGCGATCCTGCGGCCGCCGAGCCCTCGCCGGAGCCTGCTCCCAGATTTATCTTTAGCGACCGCGACGATTATCGCTGGCAACTCGCTTTGGGTGTTTCCTTCGAGCGCTTCCGCTCCTCTATCTACAGCGCCAGCGCTGTCGGCAGCAACACTAGCCTTACTTATTTTCTGAATGACTGGTTCGGAGCGGAAGGCAATGTGAATACCTTTTTCGCCCCCGAGATCTGGAACAACGAACACATCAAACTTGTAAATTACGGCGTTGGTCCCAAGATCACCTGGCGCCGCCCACGTTGGGAACCGTGGTTTCACGGCCTGGTCGGTGGCACACATGCACTTCCGCAGACCGCGGGACAAAGCAAGAACGGTTTCGCGCTCCAGGCCGGCATGGGCGCCGACTATCGCTTCGCTCCGCGCTTGTCAGCGCGCGTGGAAGTGGACTACGTCGCTACCCACCTCTTCGGCCAATGGCAGAACAACGGCCAGGCCGCCGTCGCCCTGGTCTTCCACTTTTAACCCGATCGTTCTATCGCGAAGCTTTGTTTGCAGGGTGCCGCACCTTTCGTTCTTAGGGGTGCGGTTTTTGACTTGTTGCTTTCCGGGAAGCCCACATTCTGAACCGTCCAGTTTCTCAGAAGTTCGAATCCGAATTTACACACACTACGGGTGCATCGTAGCCGGCACTGGCCGCCCCATCGACTTGGCATACTCGGCTGCAAACAGTGGACTGGCCGAAAATTCCTGGCTCAATTCATGCAAAAGGTTCTGCGCCAGCGCATCCTGTTTCTCGCGCCGCGCCGCCAGCGCCAGCATTATTTTCGCAAAGGGCCGCAAATACAGCCCGGAATCCGCCGATTTTCCCAATTGCTGCATTCCCAGCTTCTTGTCACCATGCACGCCGCCAAACGTCAAGATAAATCGCATCCCACCCGACAGACTTCCAATGATGTAGTTCGCCGAACCTAATGCTACATACGCATCGTTCGCATCCGGCCGTTGCCGCAGCAAAGTTTTGGCATATTCGTTCGCCAACTTTAGAAGCTTCAACGCCTCCAGCCGTTCTTTACGCAGAATCATGTCCGCGTCGGACTCCATGCCCGCCGCCAACGTCAATGCAAAAAGGGCCTCGGTGTCCTTGGGATTCTGACTCAATCGCTGATTCGCCAGCGCTCTGGCCCTTACCAGCGCGCCCTGAAATTTGCTCATCAATTCCGGACTGGGTTTGCCGTCAATGCCGCTTAGGAATTTCTTCTCGTTCAGGAAGAAATCACTGGTCAATACCCCCTGCCGGTAAAACTCCTCAAAGAGGTAGCTGGCGGCGACAGCCACCTCGCCAAATGGTTCCTGAGGGTGTTGCGACTCCCAATCGTTGAATTTCACGCGAGCTTCGGGAAATTTCTGGGTGTAAAGGAGTTCGAAGCCGGAGGTCAGTGCGGGTATCGGTGTGAAAGAAGGCGCCAGCCCGTCGGGTGCGGCCTTACTCTCTGTCGCGGCCGCGCTGGCTGACGATGTCAGCAACGCCGCCAGCACCGTCAAAGAAAGCCAAGTCTTCGAGTGTCGTCTTGCGAAGCTGCTCATCGCGCGGTCTTCAGTACGTAGTTAGAATAATCCCGGCAGGAATCGCGGTTTATTGCCCATGGCCGATCGGTAATCAGGATCGGCGAGCAATACGCGCTCTTCCGTCGCCAGGCGTTGCGTCAATACCACGATGTGCGCCACGGAGCCCGCCAGTGCAGTGATCCACGCCGTGTGGATCAACGGCAGAGCCATCATCTCGGTAAAGACCGCTGCATAGTTAGGATGCCGAACGAAGCGGAAAGGTCCCGATACAATCACGCCCAGCTTGGTGGAATCCACGACCTGCACGTTCCAGTGTTCGCCCAGCGTGCGAATCACCCACCAGCGCATCGCGTTGGCCGCCAGAAAAATGGCGAACATCACCCCCGCCAACAACGGGATGAACGGGCGATGCAGGAAGACCACTTCTACAGCCGCGCCAATCAGCACCGCGGTATGCAGTGCCACCATCCAGCCAAATCGTGGCTCGGACACCTTGGAAGCGCCGCGCGCGATCATGCTCGCCTGATGTCGGCGCGAGATGTGCAGTTCCACAATTCGCAAAGCCGCCACCGCCACCAGTAGCGCGAGAAATCCGATTACCGTTATGTCCATTGCAGCAGCAAAAATTCCGCGCTGAATCCCGGGCCAAACGCGGCCAGCAGCGCATACTCCCCGGATTTCAGCGGACGCTTTTCCAGCCATTCCTGCAAAATAAAAAGAATCGTCGCGCTCGACAGATTGCCGACGTTCGCCAGAATGTCCCATGAAGGTTGCGTCTGGCACTGCCTCAGACCAAGTTGAGTTTCCACGTTGCCCAATAATCGAGCCCCGCCGGGATGCAGAATCCACCCCTTGATATCTTCACGCTTCTTCCCACAGCGTTCCAGAAATCCATCCACCAGTTCGTTGATCTTCGCGCCGATCATTTCCGGCACATCCTTGGCCAGCAGGATGTGAAATCCCGAATCGCGCAAGTCGAAGCCCATGGCTCCCAGCGAATCCGGAAACGTGTATGTTTCTGAAACCAGGATCTTGGGGCCGCGCATCGCGGCTTTTCCGCTGACCACTACCGCCGCCGCACCATCGCCAAACAAAATCGAAGAAATCAGGTTGGCTTGCGAAATATCTTTCCGCTGAAACGTCAGCGAAGGCAACTCCACGGCGATCACCAGGACGTTCCCGCCCGGCTCGGCCTTTAAAAAATCCGCCGCGCGTCCCAGTGCCATTGCTCCTGCTGCGCAACCCAGTTCCGTAAATGGCATGCGCCGCACGTTGGCACGAAATCCCATCAGGTGGATCAGGTGCGCGTCCAGCGACGGAATCATAAAGCCGGTGCACGACACCGTGATGATCAGATCAATATCCGTGGGCTTTAAACCCGCGCGTTCCAGGCACTTCTCCGCCGCTTCACGCCCCAGTTTGATGGCGTGCTCCATGTACTCTTCATTTGTTTTGGAAAGCGCTCGCGGCTCAACGGTGTACTCGATGGGGAAAATCGCATGCCGCTTGTGAACGCGCGCATTGTCCACAATGCTCATCATCGCTTCCAGTTTGCGCTCCGGAATATCAAACACCCGCCCCATGTAGTACTTCACGTCTTCACGCGTAATGGTGTGTACAGGCAAAGCGGTCGCCGTCGCAGCGATGACGCAATGACGTGAAGGAGTAGCCTGATCCGCAGCGTTGGTGAGGTTCAACGAGTCCCCTATGAACTTAAGTGTGGCATGAATCATGACGCCAATGAGCGCCCAAATTCAATACAACCCCACTGGATACAACATTTCTCGGTGTTGACGGGCGAGCGGTAGACTCTACCTCATTCCGGTCAAAACACCCAATAAAACTGGCACCACTTTCTAACCCGCAGCCCCGGCGGAAGTCTCAAAGGTAGCCGGTATTCGGAGAGCAAATTTCCAGGTCGCATCCAATAGGGTGTTCGCAAATCGACATATTCGCGAGTCGCGGCTCCCGTGAATATTCGCAAAGTGTTTTGCAACTTATTGAAATAATTTTGTTTTTTGTAGGCAGAACAAAAATATTTCTCTACATTTCCAATTCGCGAAGAAAAAACGATTGGCAGAAATTAATCCCTTCGCTGCACCCAACAATTTATTCCGAGCTGTTTGCCGGCGAAACTCTCCACTGGGCCGATTATTCCAAATGCCCGAGTAATTTTTCGTTCAGATGATTGGGTCTCCATTCCATTTTCCTTCCTGTGGACTGGGTTCGTTATTTTTTGGGAAGGCAAGGCCTTGGGATTGAGCGGTAAGTCCAAAGAGTTCGATGGCTTCGCAATTTGGGGCATTCCATTTCTGTTGATCGGCAATTACAACCTGACAGGCGTGGGGCTATCCCTAGTTTTCCTGGCTAGCCCGAATCTCCTGCCACCTGCGCGGGCGCCGGTTCTGCTGCAAAATTTTCTTGCGCAACCGGATGGATTTGGGTGTGATTTCCACGAACTCATCGTCGGCGATAAACTCAATGGCCTGTTCCAGGCTCAACTCGCGGTGCGGGATCAAGCGAATCGCTTCATCCGCGCTCGAAGAACGCATGTTCGTCTGCTTCTTCTCTTTGGTGACGTTCACGTCCATGTCCTGCTCGCGTGAGTTCTCACCCACGATCATTCCTTCATACACATCGATCGCCGGCCCGATGAACAGTTCTCCTCGTTCCTGAATATTCCACAGCGCAAATGCCGTGGATGGTCCGCTGCGATCCGCCACCAGCGCGCCGGTAGGACGCAACGCCATTTCTCCGGCGTAATCCGTCCAGCCTTCAAAAATCGAGTGAATCAGCGCCGTTCCCCGCGTGTCCGTCAGCAACTGGCTGCGCAGTCCAATCAGTCCCCGCGAAGGAATTTTGAAATCCATGCGCACGCGCCCGGAGCCGTGATTGCTCATCTTCAGCATTTCACCGCGCCGGCTGCCAATCGTCTCCATGATAATGCCGATGAAGTTTTCCGGAACGTCGATCACCAAACGCTCGAGCGGTTCCATCTTCTTGCCATTCTCGTTGCGCACCACAATTTCCGGCTTACCCACCATCAACTCAAAGCCTTCGCGCCGCATGGTCTCAATCAAAATGGCCAGTTGCAGTTCCCCGCGCCCCAGTACGCGAAACGATTCCGGCGTGTCCGTATCTTCCACGCGAATCGAAACATTGGTGAGCAGTTCTTTCTGCAATCTGTCGCGCAAATCGCGCGAGGTCAGGTAGCTTCCATCTTTTCCAGACAGCGGGCTGCTGTTCACCGTAAAAATCATCGCCAGCGTCGGCTCATCAATAAGCAACGGTTCCAGCGGCGTGGGGTTAGCCAGATCCGTAATGCTCTCCCCGATCTGAATCCCTTCCACTCCCGCGATGGCTACCAGGTCACCGGCCGGGACACTCTCCGCCTCGTCGCGCTCTAGGCCGCGAAACGTATACAGCTTGGTGATCCGGGTGGTCACCAGCTTTCCATCCAGCTTGAAAATCCCCACCTCATCACCACGCTTCAGGGTGCCGTTGAACACGCGTCCAATCGCGATTCGTCCTAAAAACTCGCTGTAGCCCAGATTCATCACCTGAATCTGCAGCACTCCTGTCGGATCCCCCGGAGGCGGCGGAATGGACTTCACAATCGCTTCAAACAACGGCAACAAGTCCTTGGAGTCGTCGCCAATCTTTCGGTGCGCCACGCCATCTCGGGCATTGGTGTAGATCACTGGAAAATCCAGTTGATCCTCGGTGGCGTCCAGGTCGATGAACAGGTCGTAGATCTCGTCCAGCACTTCTTTGGCCCGCGCATCCACACGGTCGATCTTGTTCAGCACGATTACCGGTGGCAATTTGGCCGCCAGCGCCTTCTGCAGCACATAGCGCGTCTGCGGTAACGGTCCTTCGCTGGCGTCGACCAGCAGCAAAACGCCGTCCACCATGCGTAGTGCGCGCTCTACCTCGCCGCCAAAGTCGCTGTGACCCGGGGTATCCACGATATTGATCTTGGTGTCGTGGAAAAACAGCGCGGTATTCTTAGCCAGAATGGTAATGCCACGTTCGCGCTCCAGGTCGTTGGAGTCCATCACGCGCTCGACCACCGCCTCATTGGCGCGAAAAATCCCGCTTTGCCTCAGCATGGCGTCTACCAGCGTGGTTTTGCCATGGTCGACGTGCGCGATAATGGCGATATTGCGAATATTTTCACTCATAAATTTTTAGCGTCGTTTACTGTCGAGTGGCCACACGGCGGCCAAGCTCTAGATACAAAAATAGCTGCTGTAACAACCAGCAGCCCGGACGGTTCTCCTCGTATTCTCAGGTGTGGTCGAGCCTAACCAGTTTATCAGACCATTACGGTTCGAACCAGTGCTCCAGTCCGGCGGTTGCTTAGTGCAAGCGCCTCGCCATTGCCTGTGACGGTGCCCTGCAGGCGTTCGAACGGTTGTGTTTTCACGTGAAACATCGCGCTCGGCCGTCGCAACAAGCGGCCCTCGACCACTCATCCGCAATTGGAGGAATTGAATTCGAAAGGCAACCCTCGTTTTCTGACAATTTCAATCATAACTTGAAGTTTTGCATCAAATGTCGACATGTCGACAAGTTTCATCGCTGTCCAGACTCTTCACTTTACAGCTCAACCACAAAAAAACCGGGACGCGCGTGCTAAACTCGGCGCCCTAGTAGACGCCGCCCGTCCTACTCTCGAGGTGTTGATGCCGCCCGTTCGAATTCCGTCCATCGTAAGAGCCTTGCTGCTCTTGACCGCCATCCCCTTCCTCGCGCTTGCCTCGTATGCCCAGAACTCGAAGACCCTTCCCTACACCGAAGTATTCGACAAGAAAGAAGTGATGATCGCCGCGCGCGACGGCAACAAGCTGCACACCGAAATCTACATCCCCAAAAGCATCAAAGAGCCTTTGCCCATAATTTTCGTGCGCACACCGTATGGCATTTCCGCCGCGGATAAGGGCTTCACCACCATGTTGACCCGCTATGCGGACATGATTCCGGAGGGATACATATTTGCTTTCCAGGACATTCGCGGACGCTACGGTTCCGACGGTCAATTTGTGATGAACCGCCCCATTCACGAGCCCTCCGACACCCAAGGCGTGGACGAAAGCACGGATGCTTACGACTCCATCGACTGGCTGGTGAAAAATGTGAATCACAACAACGGCCGCGTGGGCATGGATGGTATTTCCTACGACGGATTTCTCGTGACCATGGGTATGATCAATCCGCATCCTGCGCTGAAAGCCGTTTCCGAGCAAGCCTGCATGGGCGATACCTTCCTCGGCGATGATTTCTTTCATAACGGTGCCTTCCGCCTGGGCTATGGCTTCGAATACTCCGCGTTGCTCGAAACTTCCGCAGAAAATTTCCGTTTTGAGTTTGATCGCTTTGACGTTTTTGACTGGTACCTGCGCATGGGCGCGCTATCCAACGCCAATCAGAAATATCTCCACGGTAAAATTCCCACGTGGAATAATTTCGTGGCCCACAACAGCTATGACGAATTCTGGAAAAAACATGCCGTGGCCTACGGCCTGAAAGAAGCGAAAGTCCCCAATCTGAACGTCGCCGGGTGGTGGGACCAGGAAGATTTCTACGGCCCCATGTTCACCTACGAGAACCTGGAAAAATCGGATCAGAAAGATCTCAATTACCTCATAGTCGGTCCCTGGAATCACGGCGGTTGGGCGCAAGGACCGGGCAACATGCTCGGTGGAATTCCCTTTGGCAGCGATACCGGTGTTCATTTCCGTCAGCAGGTAGAGGCACCCTGGTTCGCCTATTGGCTGAAAGATAAAGGCACCCTGCCGCTTAAGGAAGCACTACTGTTCCAGACCGGAAGCAACGTCTGGACCTCTTTCGACTCGTGGCCTCCCAAACAAGCCAAAACGCGCGACCTTTATTTCCGTGAAGATGGCGTGCTGTCGTTTGATCCTCCGAAGACCGATTCCCAACAAGACTTCGACAGCTACGCAAGCGATCCTGCGCACCCGGTGCCCAACCGCCACCGCCCGGTGGACGCCACCTACCCACAAGATCACCCTGGCGCCTGGTACACCTGGCTGGTGCAGGACCAACGCTTCGTGGACCAGCGCCCCGACGTACTCACTTGGCAGACCGGAGAACTGCAAGAAGACCTCACCTTGGCGGGCCACGTAACCGCTAAACTCTTCGCCTCGACCACGGGCACCGACAGTGACTGGGTCGTCAAATTGATCGATGTCTATCCCGAAAAGTATCCGCAGGATTGGAAACTCTCCGGTTACGAGCTGATGATCTCCGACGAGATCTTCCGCGGCCGTTTCCAGAAATCCATGGAGAAGCCCGAGCCGCTGCAGCCGAATGCCATTACCCCCTTCACCATCGATCTGCACACCGCCAACCACGTCTTCAAAAAAGGCCATCGCATCATGGTGCAGGTGCAGAGCACGTGGTTCCCGCTCTACGACCGCAACCCTCAGAAGTTTGTCCCTAACATCTTCGAGGCCCAGGCCAGCGACTACCAGATAGCCACGCAGCACATCTATCGCTCCAAGGCTCACCCCTCAAGCGTAGAAATTTCGGTTTTGCCCAACTAGCTTGTCGCCGCGATACGCAGGCTGGTTATGACGAAAAAAGGACCATTGCGATGAGTGCTCGCCTGGGCATCGCACTCGTCATGCTTTCTTGCGTAGTGTATTTAAGAAATACCGATGCTGTAAGCGCAAACCGGGTAGTCGTTAATAAATCGGCCCGGACGATGCTATTGAGGAGTGGCGATCAGGGTCGCAAAACTTACAAGGTGGCTCTCCGTGGTCCCGGCGGGACAAAGGTCCGACATTTAGGCCCTAAGCACAGCAGAAGTTCGGTTGAGAGCCTCGAAAAATCGAAGCCCGCGCAATAAGAGCACCTCGGAGACTTGCCTTCCGGGTTCCTATTCAACACGGGCGTCGATGGTTCTTGGGACTAATGGGCTTAGAGAATGTTTTCTCGAAGGCCTCCTTCTCAAGTAAGAAGACTGCCGGGAACCGCCCTCACAAACAAAGGCGGTACACCGGATAGTGCGATGGATATCTCAACCGGGCCACTCTGTCAAAAGACCTTCACATGACTTAATAAGGTGAGCCAACGTAACAAGTTAGACTGTTCAGTGACCCGCACTTGTGGTATAGTCCTGCAGAATTTTCAAAGGCAAAATATTGGCGCCAGAAGTCCAACCCGTCTTGGCCGTTCGTTTTGGCCTGTTCGACGTGGACCTGATCCATGGAATACTGTCCCGCCAAGGCATCCGCCTCAAACTCCAGGACCAACCCTTTCGAATCCTGACAATGCTGCTTGAGCGCCCCGGCGAAATCGTCACCCGCGAAGTGCTGCGACAGGCACTTTGGGAAGAGGGCACCCACGTCAACTTTGACGGCAGCCTGAATGCCGCCCTAAAAAAATTACGCTCCTGTCTTCAGGATGACGCCGACAATCCCCGTTTCATTGAAACCGTTCCTCGCCAGGGTTATCGCTTTGTTGCCCCGGTGCACCAGATCTATGCTCGCGCCAACCCGAGCCAGGGTCTGGTTGCGATTCCGGAGGGCGCCGGCGGTGAGAATCTCCAGATCCGCCTGTCCATGCAGCCGGAATTTTCGCCTGAGCGAGCGGCGGAGTTGCAGAAAGCCCGCCACCGCGACGAACGAGCCCGGCAATCGGTGGATATCGCGCTGCTGACCGCAGCTATTTTGTTCGGGTCGTGGCTGCTTTTCTACATCGTTTACCCCGTTCCCCATCCCAGCGTGCAACGCACCGCGCGCATCACCAATGCCGGCGATATTGACGAAAGCGGCGGCATCGTTTCTGACGGCAGCCGGATATTCTTTCTAGAGCGCTTCGGCGGCCACTGGCACCTGATGCAAACTTCCGTGGAAGGCGGCAACGCTGAAATTGTAGCCGCGCCTTTTGCCAACACTCGCTTGTTTGCAATTTCACCCGATCACTCTGAATTTTTGATCGGTCAATTCAGCCGGCCTGACGATGAGATGCCGCTGTGGCTGTGGCCTGTCCAGGGCGGCGCGCCACGGCGCCTCGGGGAAGCAGTCGGCCGCGATCCGGCCTGGTCGCCGGACGGCAGTCAGATCGTTTTCGTGCATGAACGTGGTTTATACGTAGTCCGTCCCGATGGAACACAACTGCATGAAATTGCGCGCGCGAGCGGGAAACCCCATGCGCCCGCGTGGTCCGGCGACGGCGATACCATTCGCTTTCACACGGACAATGGCGGCGGCGACGCAGCTTCTGTCTGGGAAATGAATGCCGATGGCAGCAAGCTGCACCGTTTCCTCGCCAACATCGCTCACCCCCCTTCGCAGTCTGCGGGACAGTGGACCGCCGATGGAAAATATTTCTTATTTTCCGGATGCGAAAACAATGAATGCAACCTGTGGGCTATACGTGAAGCGTGGAACTGGTTTCGCAGAACACATTCGAGCCCGGTGCAGCTGACCCGCGGCCCGGATTCGCTGCACGTTTCCATTCCTGGACAAACTGGTTCGCGGGTTTTCGCTTTCAGTTTGCGATCCCATCGTGAACTCAAGAAAATTGATGTGCGCACCGGAGCTTCCACGTTTCTTATGCCGAATATCCGGGCCGACGAGGCGGTGGTATCTCCCAACGGCCAATCGCTCCTTTATGTGGACCGCCCTGACGGTTCGCTCTGGCTGAGCAAGATGGAGAACAACAAGCAATTGCGTCTGACCAATGCTCCGCTAGTCGCGACCGCGCCTCGCTGGTCGCGCGACGGCAAGAGACTATTATTTACCGGCGTACAATCCGGTCACGCCAAACAAATTTATATTCAATCGACGGATGGCGGCGCGCTTCGCGCTGTCCTGCCGGAGGGGCGCGAAGGAACTTCCGCAGACTGGTCCCCCGATGGCACGCAATTAGTTGTCAGCATGCGTGACATTAAGATTCAGCCCAAATTTGGCATTTATCTTTTCAAGCCGGAAACCGGCGAGTTCACGCTGCTACCGGAATCCCGAGGCCTCGCGGAACCACGCTGGTCTCCCGATGGACGGTATATCGCTGCGCTTAGCGAAGATCATCGCCACTTACTTCTGTACGATTTTCAAACTGAGAAATGGAGTTCTCTGGCTGAAGGCGGCCTGATTGGCATTCCTTGCTGGTCCGACGACAGCGCTGCGATTTATTTCCAGGATCAACTGGAGAAAGAACAATCCGTGTTCCGGGTGGACGCCGTGCACGGAGTCATTCGGCCCGTGTACAGTTTCAGTGATGTGTTGCAGAGTCCCGGACGTTATGTTTTCAACGGACTGGATACGCAGGAATCTTTGTACGTGACCGTGGAACGCGGCCTGACAGATATCTACGCACTGGATCTGGACCTGCCGTAGTACCCAAATTCCGCCTCTCCACGCCCGTACATTCGCCAGGGAACCACTACTTCTTGCGGTTATAAATAAAATCGTATTCCACGTTCCATGTTTTCCCGCTGTCCGTCGAACCTTGACTGAACTGCCTGACCTTGTCTGGCCCCATTGGAATGAATTGCAGGTGGCGTTTTAATTTCGTGCCATCCTTCTGCGGAATTTCGTCAGTGTAGTAATCCATGACTCCATCCTTCAAATTTCCATAAAAATGAATCATGCCGCCGGCATTGTCGTTCCAGAATTGCTCCCAGCGATGCAAATCCGGATTGTAGATGTTGTAGCTTTTCCCCTGGTAGCCGGTGTTGCCGCCACTCGTCCAATTTTCCTGGATCACGCAATCGCCCAGGAGCAGTTCGATCTGGCTGTCACCCGCGGGCGTTGCGCCGTCCGCGGTCTCCACTTGCCATGCACCTACCCAGAAATCAAATTGCCGGTTGACCGGATTGTAGGCGCACGGCTTTACATTGTGGTTCGCCTGTTCGACAACTTTTGCAAAGCGCGTGTCAGAACGAAGGGGTGACAATTCCTCGTCGCCGTTCAGGTGTCCGGCGTCATTGAAACCGTCCTCAGTGGATTTCTGCAGATACTTGAAGGCATTCTCCGGATCGGGCTTGGACGCGTACGCCAGCCCGATTCCGTATTCCGCCGCACCCGCCGGGCCGCCCGCTTGTAAACACCTCTGGTAAGCCGCAATAGCCTCATCCTGTTTCCCCAAACCATGAAGTGCAACGCCCAGTCGGTAGGACGCCCGGGCATTTTTCGGCTGTGCCGCGGAAATCGCCCCATACAGTCGAGCCGCTTCCGCCCAATTCTTGGCTTGATACGTTTCGTCTGCCTTGGCAGCCGCAGCGGAAGCCCCGCTGGCCTCGGCCGACTGGCGCGATTCCGAATTCGCGCAAGGGTTTAGCCAGAGAATGGCGCCGAATGTCAGCGCTAATTTCCGGATCAATTTGGAACGTAACATACCAGTGGCCTTTCCCATTCGGTATATCGCAGATCACCCTGTTGCCAGGCTTCTGAACCAATTGCTTAGACGCCATGCCGGATATATGGCGAGAGCGAAACGCGGGGCCCTAATTACATACCTTTGTAAATTTAGGTCAATTTAGGCACATTTTCGGTCCGAGCCCTGCGCCAGAAGCGCCTCCAAACTGGGACCCGCGCCACTTTTCTGAAAGTCATGAAACATTGCGCAAAATCTGTCGTATCTAAAGAAAACGCAATGAGGTGCCTTGCGTCTATAGATATACGGGTGATGTCAATGACACTGGGAGTGGTCCCCATGCAGGAGAGCTATCAACCGGCGAGCACGGTTAGCAGTGTTCTTTCGTCCGGGCGTTATATTCACCTGGGACCTTTTCAAATTGATCAGCAACGTCAGGAAATCACCAGGAATGGCGAGCGGCTCAAGCTGCAAGGTAAGGTTTACCAGGTCCTGATGGCGCTTCTGGAAAAACCGGGTGAGGTAGTTACCCGCGATGAGATCCGCCAGAGACTGTGGCCGGCGGAGACCCACGTCAATTATGACGCCAACGTTAACACCACTGTTAACAAGCTGAGGCTGGCGCTGGGGGATTCCTCGGATAAGCCGGTATATATCGAAACCATCCCACGCAAGGGCTATTGCCTGCTGGTACAGCCGGAGATTTCCGCGGCTCCGAAGAGCGCTACGGCGCATCGCGTTGAAACTTCGGAGGCGGAGACGATTCCGAGCGGCACAACCAAGTCTAAAACTGCCACGTGGATAATCGTTGGCGTGATTGGGCTAATTGTGTCCGGCATGCTCATTGGCGCGGCCATGACGCGTTTCTGGATTTCGCATATGGGACCGGTGTCGCGCTGGCCGTAGTTCACCCAGAGTGATCTCCCGGCTCGCGATCCCTGGCTGTCACGATTTGTTCCAAAACCTCCATTTCGTCCTACCATATAACCGACGTCCAGTTTGATTCCGTGTAAAATTTCAGCTCATGCTCACGGCCATTACGCGTGGCGTCAGCGCCGCGCTAGTAAATTGCGAATTGACGTTTGTGGATCGCACACCGATTGACCTCCCAACAGCCGTCCAGCAACATCACAGTTACGAGAAGATGCTCGAAACGTTTGGGGCCCGGGTGCAATCTCTGCCGCCGGAAAATACCATGCCTGACTCCATGTTCGTTGAAGACCCGGCGATCGTACTTGATGAATTGGCGGTGATTTTTCCGCTGGGAACGGAATCACGCAGGGCGGAGGCCGTATCCCTGGCGCTGGCTGTCGCGGCGTACCGGCCGCTGAAACATGTGCAGCTGCCCGGCACGGTGGAAGGGGGCGACATTCTGCGTATTGGCCGGCTCCTGTTCGCGGGCCTTTCGAAGCGCACCAATGAGGAGGGCATTCGCCAATTGCGATCGATCGTGGAACCTTTTCGCTACAGAGTGATCGCCGTCCCGGTTACCGGCTGCCTGCACCTGAAATCCACGGTTACGTTTCTAGGGCGCAATACTCTGCTGGCGAATCGCCAATGGTTCGACGCCGCGATGATGACCGGTTTCGAATGCATAGACGTCGCGCCGGAAGAGCCGCATGGGGCCAATGCGCTGGCATTTGGCAACACCGTGATTCTGCCGGCGTCGTTTCCGCTTACGCGTACCCGCATTGAAGCGCGTGGCTTCGAAGTGACACCGCTGGATATTTCGGAATTGCAGAAGGCCGAATCCGGGCTGACCTGTTCCAGTTTATTGTTTGATGCGCAGTAAAAAACATTTCCGCGTAAAAGAAGTGGCCACCGAACGTTGGTGGCCATTTTCGATTCTCAGCTGACGAATCCATCCGCGAACCATCAATCGGGTTTCTTGATCAACGGACCCGCCTGCTCGATACTTCCCGGGACGAGCACCGTCTTTACTTCCGTTTTTTGTCCAGCCAATAGATTTATTTCCGTGTCGTACGTGCGGTAGCCGGGCAGTTCCACCTTGATGCGATGCTTGCCCGGGCTGATCAGCATGGAACGAAAAGCGCCGCCGAATTCGCTGGCGTGCCCGACGTACTTATCGTCCAGAAATACGGCGGCGCGCTTCGGCTCGATATTCAGCTTGAGCGTGGAAGTAACTTCCGGTGAAGTCGCGCGCGGACTCTTGAGCATCACGGCATTGACGATCTGCGTCTGCCCAGGTTCGATGATCACGGTTTTCTTGAAGTCGTCATAGCCGGACTGGCGCACAGAAATCTCGTGGGCTCCGGGCAGCAACATAACTTTCTTGTTGCCCTTCAGTTCCTTCAGGTAGCCGACGTACTGGCCATCAACCCACACGCCCGCTTCTTTTTCGGTTTTGGTGGTGCCCTCAAACTTAACTTCGCCCATCACCTGATTTTGCGCGACGGCATGCGGAGCGTTAATGGATAGGGTGAGAGCCAACGGCAATATCAAGAACAGGCCTGCATAGCGATTGTTGTTCACGTTTGTTCCCTCAGTAGCTTTCTCACATCCCTTGGATTCTTGCGGCGCAGGTTTAGTTTCGTCTGCGTATTGGCCGGAGATGATATTTTACCCTACATTCCAGCGTGGTTTTTCTATGTTGTCGTCAAAACTAATCGCCGTGTAAAACCCGCGCCATTCCATTAGAATCGCGGCGCACCACACAGAGGCGCGTGCTGGAGGACGAATGAGTTTTGGCGGGCGCATGGCGGAGATTCGCGACGGTTTCGAGCGCCCTTTCTGGGTCGCCAACATCAGCGAACTGTTCGAACGCCTTTCCTACTACGCGGCCTTTGCATCGCTGGCGCGTTATCTGCACGAGACGCTGAGTTTCCCTGCGGCGCAGGCCAGCAGCTTGACCGGCTTATTCGGCGGCCTGGTGTGGTTTCTTGCCGCGTTTGGTGGAACGCTTGCGGATCGCCTGGGCTTCCGCCGCTCTCTTTCTCTCGCTTACTTTATTTTAAGTTTTTCGTATTTTCTACTCGGTTCGCTCGGTTCCTCCTGGGTTGCGCCGGTACGTTCGGCGGTGCCGCTGTGGCTGCTGGTGGGTTTTGTTCTGATGCTTCCCGCACTGGGCATTGCCCTGGTGAAGCCCTGCGTGGTGGGAACGACGGCCCGCGCATCGAAGGAAAATGTACGCTCCATCGGCTATTCCATCTACTACACGCTGGTGAATATCGGCGGGGCCGCAGGCCCCTACATGGCCTCCTGGGTGCATCAGCACATGAGCGTCGAAAACGTGTTTCGCGTGGCGGCGCTGAGCGTCTTCCTGATGTTTTTCGCGGTACTGATTTTTTTCCGGGAGCCGCGGCGTTCGAACGAAGCCAAAACCGCCAGCGCCGGCGAGGCGGGACGCAATTTTCTGACGGTCCTTGGCAATCCGCGCTTTATGATTTTTCTTTTGATATTTTCAGGCTACTGGATCGTTTATTGGCAGGAATTTATCGTGCTGCCGATTTATGTGCACGAGTACGTGAATTCCAATACTGATACGGAACTTATGCTGGTGACCGGTCCGCTGACTGTAATCGCCCTGCAACTGATCGTTAGCTTTCTGACCAAAAAAATTCCGGCGTTTCGAGCCATCACCCTGGGAACATTAATTTCCGCGTTGGCTTGGATCATTTTGACCCTGCATCCCAGTGCGTTCATGGCCTATGCCACCTTGTTCGCGGTCTCTCTGGGAGAAATCACGCAGTCGCCACGCTACTACGAATACATTTCCAGGCTCGCGCCCGCCGGACAGCAGGGCACCTATATGGGCTTCGCATTTCTGCCAATCGGGATTGGTTCGCTGATTGCCGGACCGCTCGGCGGATTTCTGCTGCACCACTTCGGCGAAGTGCAGCACCGGCCACAACTCATCTGGTGGGTGGTGACCGCCATCGGCGTGTTCACTGCATTTTTACTCTATGTGTACGACCGGATCGTCAAGCCGGGCGCTCTCGTCGTCACGCAATAAACGCGCTTAATTCACCAGGCGCCGCAGGGAATCCAAAGCCTCACGCGCCAGGCCGTAGCGCGGCTCAACTTCCAAGGCTTCCTCAAAACATCGCGCCGCGCGCGCGTACATTTCTTTTCCCAAGTAGGCGCGGCCGAGATTGTAGTGCGGGAAATGCCTGGGTTCGTAACGCTTGGCTTCCACCGCGCGCTCCAGCCACGGGATGGCTTCATCAAAACGGCGCTGCTCAATTAAATACGCGCCAATGTCGTTGTAAGGATTGCCGAATTCCGGATCAATGTCGATTGCCCGCCGGCATTCGGCGATGGCGTCGTCGAGCTTGCCTTGAAAATGGTATGTCCATCCTAGAAAAGTGTGTGCTTCAGCGGTGGGGTGCAGCTCCAGCGAAGACTGGTAAAGCTCCACGGCGCGATCGTAATCGCCCTCCATTTGCGCCTGATAGGCATCCTGAAGCACTTCCCAAGCCCGCATTAGGGTTTCCTGACTCATGATTCTTGATTGTTAGCACAGGGCATGGGAAGGGTCAAAAGTACGAAAGTTCCAGCCGCTGCGAAGTGCCAACCTGTCCTTTGTGCCGGTATCGGTTTTAACCCTGAGTGAAATCTCCACCATTAAATGTAGAATATGGACAGATGCATATCGCCGATATCCTGGGGGAGCCGTGAAAAGTGTCCAGATTCTTATGGGAGTAGCCGCATTGGGACTGTGTGGGTTCGTCTTTGGTCAGGATCAGCCTGCCAAGAAATCAGCTCCGTCCGGGAGCACGAAGAATTCGCCAGCTGCTGCGACCCGCGGCAAGGAAGTCTTCGATAAAAAATGCGCGGTGTGCCATTACGCGGATAGTGACGCCAAGAAAATTGGCCCGGGCTTGAAGGGGATTTCGAAGCGCGGCACCTTCACCGTCAACACCAATAAAGTTACCGACGAATCGCTGAAAACGTGGATTGAAAATGGCGACACCCTCATGCCGCCGTTCAAAGAAGTCCTGGAAGCTCCGCAAATCAGAGACATAGTGGCCTACGTTAAGACACTCTAGCCGCTGCACCAGGCTCGACGCCTGGATCATATCCGCAAAAAAAGTTTTTTGCGATACATCCACAATAGAAGAAGCCAGCACACCAGCAGCACGGCGATGCCTTCGAACAACGGCTGCAATGCGATTCCTCCGAATGCAAATGCATCGGGTCCCAGGTGAATTCGAAAAGTGGAAATTAGAAAATCGGGCAATAAATGTGCGATCAAGTACGCCACTATGGAATTCACGCCAATGACCACCAGTGGGAAAGCCCATTTTCGATGGCCTGTGGCTTCGATGATCCATTCAAACGCCGCCAGCATCAGAAAACAAATCCCGCCACTGAAAATCGTCCAGCTCGGCGTCCAGATGCGTTTTACGACCGGGCAGACACCCGATACGTGCAGCAGCAAGCCTAGTGCGACACCTGCAACTCCGGCGATCAGAAAGCGCCGGAATGGAATATTTGGCGATGCCGCCCGCAGCCACCGGCCCGCAATTAATCCGAGAATCATGGTGCCCAGCGTGGGGATAAAACTCAGCGTCAGGTAGCCGCCTTCATTGGCGACAAACGGGCTGGTGCGCGGAAACAGATTCAGAAACCATTGATCGAAAGTGTTTCCAAGATTGGCGTTCTTGTTCCAGTGCGCCATGAAGCCGCTGTGGTGATGGGTCCAATCGGAAGGAACGCCCACGGATTGCCAGTCGAAGCCGGCGCCAGCCACGGGATAAAGCGCCCAGGCCAGCCAGTAACCAAACAAAATCACGCCCAACGCAACCCACAGCCATTTTTCTTCCATCACGAAGCCCAGCAAAAAAAGAAATACGTAACCGAGCCCGATCTGCGTCAGCGTATCTTCAAACGTGAAGTAGGTCTGCGGTTGGTGCAGGGAGCGCAGGAAAATCCCCAGGACGATCAGAATCAGGGCGCGCCACATGGCGTGTCCCAACCGATTACCGAAACTTTTGCCTTGGGCGAATCGGCTGGCGATGGAGTACGGCAAAGCCACGCCCACCAGAAATGAAAACGACGGTTGAATAGTGTCGTGCAGCGAACAACCCGCCCACGGCACATGGCTCTGGTTGTAGCTCAAGATTTTCCAGAACCAGCTATCTGGAAATGCTTTGGCCACCTCTGAGAAACGCAGTACCTCCGCCATCATCAGCAGCATTACGAACCCGCGATACGCATCCATGGCGACGTTGCGGTGAATGCTGGTTTTAGCGACGGCGGGCGCCGCGTCCGTCACTGCGAGGCTCCCTTTCTTTCTTGCCAGTGCCCGCGCGTGAAGTCAGGAAACTTTACTGGCGCGCTCCCCTGCGCCACGGATATTTCGCTCAAAGCCGCGGGCGCGCTCCAACTCGCCGCGTCGTATACATCTATATCAGGCGCCAGTCCCTCTCTCATGCACTGCACCAAGCGGTACAGCAGGATGAAATCCATTCCACCGTGGCCGCGTCCCTCAGCCGCGGCGCCCTGTTCTTTCCAAAGTTTGTGGGCGTACTTTTCTTTGTACGATTCAATTCCCGTAAATGCTTCCTCGCCGACTTGCCCGTCGAGGTAAATCCGCTCCGGATAATCGCGAAACACGCCTTTTGCTCCGCTGATCAGGTTAATGCGATCGTACGGCCGCGGATTACTCACATCGTGCTGCAACATAATAGTTAGTCCGTTTACGGTCTTGATGAGCGAAGTATTCATGTCGCCGCAAACATATTTTTCATTCCATTTGGCATTGCCCTTGGGAACATTTGCAGCGCGGTAGGCTTCGAATCCCTTTTGCGGTGAACTCATGGACACGATGTAGTCGAAGCGATCTCCCCGATTGATGCCCATGTAGTTGGCGACTGGTCCGAGGCCGTGCGTGGGATAGAGATTGCCGTTACGTTGGGTGTGCGGCGCGCGCCGCCACAGTCCTTCGCCCTTGTCCCCAAATATTTCCGAGCGTAAATCGTGAATGTACGCGGCTTCGCCATGCAGCAAATCTCCCAGCAGGCCGGCGCGAATCATGTTGAGCACCAAGAGCTCGTTGAAGCCGTAGCAGCAATTTTCCATGATCATGCAGTGCCGGCGGGTTTTCTCGGAAGTGTTCACTAGCGCCTGGCATTCTTCCAGCGTGTTCACCGCCGGAACTTCCACGCCGCAATGTTTTCCAGCCTTCATCGCGGCCAAAGCCATAGCTGCGTGCCAATCCCACGGCGTGGCGATGTAGATAAAGTCCAGATCGTCGCGCTGGCACAACTTTTCGAACTCGTGGTCGCCGTTGCTGTAAAGCTCCGGTTTTTTCCCGCCTGCCTTTTCCACGAGTTCCTGCGCGTGCAGAGTTTTTCCCCTCTCGAGGTCACAAATGGCGTTTACCTGCACGTGTTCAATAGCCAAAAAATTCGCGAGCATGCCCGTACCGCGCCCGCCGACGCCGATAATGCCAATACGCACGTTTTCTCTAGCCTCGAACTTCATCCCCACCACCGATTCGTTTCCCGCCGCAGGCCATGACGGTTGTTCTGAGGCCAACACCGACTTGTCGCCTATGGACAGCCCCGCGCCGATCAATCCGACTCCCGTCTTGAGGAGTTGTCTCCGTTAAACCTGGCGTTCCTCGTTCTTCTTTTCGTCAGTGGTCATTGAATGGTCCTCTCTATCAATTTGAAACATTGAACGTCACTCTGGTTCAGTTCCAAAATCGGCGGCCGCCCTGCGAGCTTCGAAATACTACTCCAAAGTGATGACGAAATAACGCTGACAACTTCAGGGCCAGGAGCTCGGACATTGTTGGCAAATGCCGTGATTTACAATAAGCTGCAACGCATACACTCCACCCAATTCCAGGGGGACTAAATGAGAACTTTGGCATTCATCCTCGGTGCGGCCTTGCTGGGCGCAACTAGCAGTGCTCAAGAGCACGCAGCCTCTTCCAGGAATCCGAAGGGTCACCCCGTCACGCTAGTGATCGGCCTCGGAAATCTTCATCATCCTGTATCCACGAAAAATCCCCAGGCGCAGAAATTCTTCGACCAGGGCTTGCGATTTATCTACGCTTTCAATCACGACGAGGCGGCGCGGTCATTCCAGTATGCCGGTGAGCTTGATCCAAAATTGGCCATGGCATTTTGGGGTGTCGCCGAAGCCATAGGCCCCAACTACAACGATCCCGCCGATCCGGAACGTTTCAAGAAGGCCCACGATGCGGTGCATAAAGCTGTGGAACTTTCGAGCGGTGCCTCTCCGAGCGATCAGGCCTACATTGGCGCTCTGGCGAAACGCTTTCCGGGAGACGCCAATCCCGATCTGAAAAAGGCCGCAGAAGAATATCGCGACGCCATGCGTCAGGTCGTACATGAATTTCCCGACGACCTCGACGCCGCCACCCTTTTCGCCGAAGCCGGGATGAATTTGCATCCCTGGGGTCTGTGGCACATCGACGGGACGCCCGAGGCCGGCACGGAAGAAATCGTAGCTACGCTGGAGTCGGTGATGAAGCGCGATCCCAATCATCTAGGCGCCATTCACTATTACATCCACGCCGTGGAAGCTTCCGCCACGCCGGAACGAGCCCTGGCCCCCGCGACCAGGCTTCCCGGTTTGGCGCCCGCCGCGGGCCACATCGTGCACATGCCCGCGCATGTTTATATTCGCACCGGAGATTACCAGGCGGCCGTCAAAGCCAACGAACAGGCCGCCATCGCGGACCGCGCCTACATCAAAGCAACCGCCGTGCAGGGCATATATCCCATGATGTACTACAGTCATAATCTGCATTTCATCGCTATGTGCGCCGCGATGAATGGCAACTATGCGGAGGCGAAAAAGAACGCGGATCTTTTGATGAGCAACATCCGGCCGCACGTCCAGGACATGCCGTTGGAAGGATTTACCACCATCCCTTTGGCGGTGGAAGTTCGCTTCCATCACTGGAATGAGATTTTGCAAACGTCGCAGCCGGGTCCCACGTTCAAGACCGCCACCATGTTCTGGCATTTCGCGCGCGGCATGGCTCTAGCGGGTACCGGGAAGGTGGACGAAGCTAAAGCGGAATACAAAATCGTAGCCGATGCCGAAGCCGCTACTCCTGCGGACGCAATTTTTCAAATGCCCATCAACAATAAGACCAAAGACATCCTGAAGATTGCCCAGAACGTCCTGGGCGCGCAGGTGGCCATGAGCGAGAAGAACATGGATGCCGGCATTCAGAATTTGCGCGAGGCTGTGGCCATTCAGGATGGACTGCACTACAACGAGCCCGCTGACTGGTTTTTCCCGGTACGCGAATCGCTGGGCGCGGCACTGCTAAAAAACGGCGACGCCGGCGCCGCTGAAAAAGTTTTCCGTGAAGACCTGGAACGCACTCCTCGTAATCCGCGTTCCCTGTGGGGCCTGCACGAAGCGTTGCTGCAACAGCATCGCGACTATGACGCGGGATTTATCAAGAGTCAGTTTGAAGCGTCGTGGAAGGGCGGAACTTTGCAGTTGAAGCTGGATGATTTGGTCTAAGTCCAGTTTTTTCAGAAAAGAATCCAAGCGCAAGCAAAGTTAGCTGCGTGTGCGCGCAGAAAAAAACCTCCGGAGATGGCCTTGGCCACCTCACCGGAGGTTAATTTTCTCAGATTGCTGGCCCGAGCGGGCCATCGATCCCAGGATAAATGCTAGCCGTAGGATGGATACAAGCCGCAGGATCACTGGGCGCGGCCGACCCTACAACGTACTGCTCCCGAACTTCCAAACCAACTGCACCTGAAACTGGAATTTACTTCAGAACGGCGTCCTTGAACGCCTTCGCGGGACGCAAACGAACCACGGTTTTGGCCTTGATCTTGATCTGTTCGCCGGTCTGGGGATTACGGCCCAGGCGGGCTTTGCGATGGGCCTTTACCACGCGGCCGATGTTGGGGATTACGAATTTTCCGGCCGCGCCCTTCGCTTCTTTTACCGCGAGTTTGAAAAGTTCATCAAAAAAAAGTACCGCGTTCTTTTTTGATGTGCCGGTCTTCTCGGCCATGTGTGAAACGATTTTCGTTTTGCTCAAAGGCTTGGCTGCCATCTAGTCTGCTTATCCTCCTGATTTTTTTCGTTCGTTCCCGAGTGATCGGGGGCTGGCTGTGAGCTTTTTGTCCTGATACCGCAAAGGAAAAAAGTCCGGGCCGTTGGGCACTATAGCCAAGCTATACAGAGAACGCAAGAGAAAAGGTCGAAATATGCTGATAAAAAGCCTGTTTTTCTCGCATCGCGTGTGAATAACCGCATGAATCAAGGGTTTTCAACAACTTCGCTCGTCCCGAATGAAAATCGCCGCTGTGCTATGCTGCAAAATCAATCCTTCCAGGAGATTCGCCATGAGTCCGGAAAGCAGCTGCAGCGCCCTTGAATCGAGGTTCCAAACTTTGGTGGACCTTGAGCGCCGGCCGATAGCTGTTGCTTATCTCGACGCGGCTCCTGTCTCGGTGCCGAAGTTTGAGGGCAGCGAGCCTTCCGGTTGCAGCTTTTGGCGGCTGGCCGCGAGCGGCAAGACTTTTTACACCGTGCCCGAGAATCATTTCAATTGCGCGGTGGGCGCCTACACCCACAACATCACCCTTTCGCCTGAACGGGAACAGGAAACCGGCTTGACGCTGAAGTTCATGTTCGACTTGGGCTACGTGAAGCCCGAGGAAGTCCCCCAGATTCCGCGATTGGCGCAAGCGCCCATGATAGTAGTCTATTCGCCGCTTGGCGATGCGCCGGTTACTCCCGATGTGGTGCTCTTTGCGTGCAAACCGCGCTCCGCCATGCTCTTGAACGAAGCAGCCAATCGCGCGGGCGTAGCCAGCGGCGCGCCGGCGCTGGGCCGTCCGACGTGCATGGCCCTGCCGGCGTCGCTGCAACTCGGCGCGATTTTCAGCCTCGGCTGCATCGGCAATCGCGTTTACACCGGGCTTAAAGAAGATGAAATGTATTTCGTGGTTCGCGGCAAAGATCTGGAAGCAGTCACCGATGCGCTTGATGTGGTGGTCCGCGCTAATGCCGCGCTCAGTGATTACGCCATTGATCGCCGTCAGACGCTCTCCACCGTCTGATCTAGGCTTGTGCGCTGCAAAGCGGCAATTTTGCCGACTCCCACGCCGCGATGCCCCCGGCGATTTCGCCGACGCTGACAAATCCGTCCCGTTGCAAAAGGCTCGCCGCGATGGACGACCGGTAGCCGCCCGCGCAGTACACCAGCAAGGGGCGGTTTCTCGGCAGGCTTTTCAAATTTTCTTCCAGATGATTCAGCGGAATGCTTATGCTGCCTTCAATGTGTTTTTGTTCACGTTCGCGAGGTGCTCGCACATCTATGGCCAGCGGCGGCGCGCTTGACGACAACAGTTCCGCAGCGAAGGGCGCACTCAGCCGCTCCGTGAATGCCACCAGTTCCGGGCGTGGTTCCAAAGTGTGCAGCCCATCCTGCAAATATCCGGCCACGTGATCGAAGCCGATGCGGCCCAGGCGAACGGCCGATTGGTTCTCGGAGCCCGGATCGGCGATGATCACGATGGAATGCGTGCGATTCAGCACTGTTCCAGCCCACGTCGCGTACTGCCCCAGGAGTCCAATGTTGATACTGCCTTTCAAGTGCGTCGCCGCAAATTCATCAGCATCGCGAGTGTCGAGTATTTGCGCCCCGTCCGCCTGCAAGGCCAGCACGGCGTCGAGCGTCAGCGGGTTCATCTCGCGAGCCAACGCCTGGTCGAGTGTGGGCCGCTCCTCGCTATTCAGCACGGCATCGTAGGTAAAATAGGCGGGCGCCTCGGGTTGATCAACCGTCACCACCTTGATAAAGGCTTCCTTGCTCATGGGCTGCAGCGCATAGTTCAACCGCCGCTGTTCTCCGACCGTGGACACGGTTTCCTTGCTGATAGCTTTTCCGCACAATGAACCGGCACCATGCGCGGGATAGATCAGGCTTTCGTCCGGCAGCGTCAGCAGTTTGTGGTGCACCGAATCGAACAGCAAACCGCCCAACTGCGCAGCAGTCCAGCCTAAGGCCGCGCGCAAGTCCGGCCGGCCAACGTCGCCGATAAACAAAGTGTCCCCGGTGAGTACGGCGTATGGTTTTGTGTCGCTGGAATTCAAGTCGTAAACCACAATGGAGATGGATTCCGGAGTGTGGCCCGGCGTTTCGAGGATTTTCAGTCGCACCCGCCCCAGTTCAAGAGTGTCGCCATCGCGCATGGGAGTGAAGGTGTACTCCGCTTTGGCGGCAGCACCCAAATAAATTGTTGCGCCTACACGATCGCGCAGTTCCAGGTGGCCGGCGATGAAATCCGCGTGCAAATGAGTGAGAAACACGTGCTTGATTTTCAGTGCGTGCAGAGCTGCGAATGAAATGTACTGGTCAATGTCCCGCTGGGGATCCACAACGACCGCAGTCCCAGCCTGCTCGTCTCCAATAATGTAGGAAGCGTGCGCCAGGCACTGCAGATAGAACTGTTTGAAGATCACGAAGCACCGCTTCTTTTGCGGATGGTTACTTTGGTTGTGGGACGATGCGGATATAAGGACGCGGCGCTTTCCAGCCGTCCGGATACTTTTCTTTGGCCTCGGCATCCGTCACCGAGCCCGCGATGATCACGTCACCGCCCGGTTTCCAATTCGCTGGCGTGGCCACCTTGTGCTTGGCGGTGAGCTGAATTGAATCGAGAACGCGCAGAACTTCGTCAAAATTGCGCCCGGTGGTCATCGGATAACTAAGCATCAGCTTGATTTTTTTATCCGGTCCGACGACGAATACCGTGCGCACCGCGGCGTTGTCCGATGCGGTGCGGCCCTCGGAGGTCTCGCCGCTCTGTGCCGGCAGCATGTTGTAAAGCTTGGCGACTTTCAGTTCCGGATCGCCGATCATCGGGTAATTCACTTTATGGCCCTGGGTTTCTTCAATGTCTACAGCCCACTTTTGGTGGCTGCTGACGGGATCCACACTCAAACCAATGATCTTGCAGTTGCGCTTGGCGAAATCGGGTTCGAGGCCAGCCATATAGCCTAGTTCGGTGGTGCACACCGGCGTAAAGTCCTTGGGGTGCGAAAACAAAATGGCCCAGCCGTTGCCGATCCATTCGTGAAAATTGATGGTGCCCTGCGAAGTTTCCGCAGTGAAATTAGGAGCTTCGTCGTTGATTCGCAGCATCTGTTGTTCACCTGGCATGATTTTTGGATGTTTCCGGTCGAACAATCGCTACATACTTCCCAGCGGAAGGTTCGAAGGTGGTAACTTGAGCATGGTACGCTCCCCGCGCCAGCGACACAAGGAACGCAACCCGCCGAGTTAGAGGGTGGCTAAGTCCGCGTAGAAGTGGGCGATAGCCTTGATTCCCCCAAAATAATTTTCCAGCGCGATGTGTTCGTCAGGGGCATGGGCGTTCTCGTCCGGCAGTCCAAAGCCCATTAACACGCAGGGTACTTTGAAAGTGTCATGCATCTGCGTGACGAACGGTATGGAACCGCCTTCACGAATAAAAACAGCTTTTTTCCCGAAGCCCTTTTCCAGAGCAGCCTGCGCTTTCTTGAAAATCGGCGCTTGGAATGAAGCGGACCACGGCTTTCCGGTGCTCAGAACTTCAAATTTGCAAGTCACCGCGTCCGGCAATAGTTTGCGAATGTGTTTTTCCACCAGCTTTGCAATTTTATGCGGATCCTGATCAGGCACCAGCCGAGTAGAAAACTTCGCGCAAGCTTTCGACGGAATAACCGTCTTGGCTCCCTCGCCGATGTAGCCGCCCCAGATGCCGTTGAGCTCCAGTGTCGGGCGAATCCACAGCCGTTCCACCGTGGTGTAGCCCTTCTCGCCAAAATAGTCTGGTGCACCGACGGCTTTTTCGAAGTCTTTCTTTTTCCAGGGAAGTCCGTTCAGCGCCTTGCGTTCCGCTTTGGATACGGTGGCCACGGGATCGTAGAAACCCGGCACGGTGACGCGAAAATTCTTGTCGTGCAGTCTGGAAAAAAGTTCCGTCAGGATCGTCAACGGGTTGGGAACGGCGCCGCCGTACACTCCGGAATGGAGATCGCGCGCCGGACCGGTTAATTCGATCTGGTAATAATTAAGGCCGCGCAAGCCATAAGTGATGGAAGGCACACCCGGAGCCAGCATAGACGTGTCGGAGACCAGCAGGGCGTCAGCTTTCAATTTGTCTTTATGCTGCTGTACGTAATTCCACAGGCTGACGCTTCCTACTTCTTCTTCGCCTTCGATCAGCACCTTCACGTTGACGGGAAGCTTTCCAAAGGTCTTTTGCAGCGAAGCGAGCGCTTTCAGATGGATATGAACCTGCCCCTTGTCGTCAGCGGTGCCGCGGCCGTAGAGGTTTCCATTGCGCACTGTGGGATCGAAGGCGGGAGAAGTCCACAGGTCCAGAGGTTCGGCCGGTTGGACATCATAGTGTCCGTAAAAAAGCACCGTGGGTTTGCCGGGAGCTTCGAGGGACTCAGCGTAAACCAGGGGATGCAGGCCGGTAGGAACGATTTCAACCGTTTTAAATCCGGCGTTGCGCAGGTTGTCGGCTACCCAGCGCGCGGCATGCTCCACGTCCTGTTTGTGCTCGCTCTTAGCGCTGACGCTGGGGATGCGCAAGAACGAACAGAGTTCCGCCAGGTGCGCGTCGCGGCGGCTCTCAATCAATTCGGCTAAATTCATAGCTGTTCCCAAGGCGCAATCGTCCAATCGAATAATTTTATGAAATGTTAAAAATAAAACCGGGCCACAGCAGGCGAGCGGAAGGGTCGAACGAATCCGAAGGCTGCCAAACACCATTCTATGGCGCATCGCCGTTCCTGTACAGGGCGCGCGGGAATCCGCGTTTGCCTTTCCGGCACACCAAGCCGAAGGGGTGATTGACGGGGGCGCGGGCCCGTTCGAAACTTGGTTATGAGCGAAGTAACCACCAGTTCGCAGCGCCGCAGCAGCCGCATCTTTCACAAGATGCGCGTGCAGGCGCAGGGCCGCGGGCATAATGGCAAGAAATTTCGCGAGACCTGTGAAACCGTGGTGGTCAACGGTCACGGCGGCTTGCTGATTTTGAAGCACGAGATTGATAACGGCGAGATGCTGGTGCTCACGCACCCCGAAACGTTGGAGGAGCTAGAGTGCCGCGTCGTTTATCTCGGGGAATTGGGCGATCGCGGACAACGCGTGGGCGTGGAGTTTCTGACTCCTGCGCCGCGATTTTGGGGTTTGGAGTTTAACGAGCCGCCTGGTGGCAGCTCAGCTTCTTAGAGGCACCGGTCGCGGCTCGCCAGACCGCGCCCTACCTTGTTTTCCCTTCGAAATGGAATCCAGTATTCTCCACATCAGTAAGACCGCCACAATGGCTCCGTAGGTGAGCGGTTTAATGACCGCCGATTTCACCAGCCAGTAGTAGTGAATCACTCCCAGTGCCGCACTCCCATAAATCAGGCGGTGCAACATCTGCCAGCGTTTTCCGCCCAGGCGCCTGATCATTCCCGCCGTAGAGGTGACAGCCAGCGGGACTAACAGCACAAACGCGGTAAAGCCCACAGTGATGTATTTCCGTTTGACGACGTCTTTCCACATCTCGGAAAGATCAAAAAATTTGTCGAGCCAGATGTACGTCGTAAGGTGCAAACAGGCGTAAAAAAAGGCGAACAATCCCAGCATGCGACGGAAGCGAATCAACTCCGGCAGCCCAAAAGTCTTCCTCAAGGGCGTGACGCACAGCGTGATGATCAGAAAGCGCAGCGTCCAGTCGCCGGTGGCGTGAGTGATGAACTCGATTGGATTCGCCGTAAGATCGCCGTGTAGCGCGCGCCAGCCGAGCAGTCCCACCGGAACGATACACAGCAGAAAAACGGCCGGTTTGCTCCACTTGCTGTTTAGCAGGGCGTGCATAGAGCGCGGGTTAGTAGTTTTTCTTCAAGTCCATGCCGCTGTAAAGGCTGGCGACCTGATCGCCGTAGCCATTAAACATGAGCGTATTGCGTTTAAAAATCTCGCCCAGGCGCCGCTCTTTCGCCTGGCTCCAGCGTGGGTGATCGACGTTGGGATTCACATTGGAATAAAAACCGTATTCCTGAGGCGCCATGCGATTCCATGTGGTGGGCGGCTCCTTCGTAACGAAACGGATTTTCACGATGGACTTGATGCTCTTGTAACCGTATTTCCAGGGCACCACCATACGCACCGGCGCGCCATCCTGATTCGGCAATGTTTCGCCATACATTCCCACCGTCAGCAGGGTCAGCGGGTTCATCGCTTCATCTAGCCGCAGACCCTCGACGTAGGGATAGTCTAAGCCCGAGTATTTTGCCTGTGGCATTTGCCCGGGCTCGAAATAGGTTTCGAAGGCCACGTACTTGGCTTTCGGCGTGGGCTCGGCGAGCTTTACCAATTCGCTGAAGGAAAAACCGATCCAGGGAACTACGATGGACCATGTTTCCACGCAGCGATGACGATAAATCCGCTCCTCCAAGGGTGCGATTTTCAGGATCTCGTCCATGCTGAACTTGCGCGGCTTTTTTACTTCGCCCTCGATAGAGACAGTCCAGGGTGACGTTCGGAAGTTCTGCGAATTTTTTGCTGGGTCGGTTTTGTCCGTTCCGAATTCGTAGAAATTGTTGTAGTGCGTCACATCGTTGTAGGGAGTTTGCTTTTCGGTGGTGCTGAAGGTGCTTTTCGAGGCGACGTTTAGTTTGCTGGTGGCCTGCGCTTCCTCGGACGACCACCCGAGGCGCCACGCCGCGGTTCCGATAATCGCGGTGCTTCCCACCAAGCCCATGGCCTGCAGAAATTTGCGGCGATTGGTGTAAACAGACTTAGGCGTGACGTCGGCAAACTAAACGT